>Ga0208958_1001784_pt1 | contig 20175 bp, 18 predicted proteins | sample RifOxyB1_FD_184032 | JGI IMG/M metagenome (GOLD analysis project Ga0208958, IMG submission 184032) | Soil microbial communities from Rifle, Colorado - Rifle Oxygen_injection B1 (SPAdes) | ecosystem: Environmental > Terrestrial > Deep subsurface > Rock core/Sediment | place: Rifle, Colorado... | reverse complement strand
TATGTGTATCAGGGAGAATCACGCCGTATTAAAACACTTCCGCTTTATGATCAGGCATATATCGTAAAATATTTTGAGCCGTGGGAAGGACATCCGGAACTCTTGGTGAGAAAGCAATAAAATATTATTTTTTGATAATCTTTTCGATAATATACGGAGGGCGATGGCGCGACGCGTCAAGAGTCCGCCAGAGGTATTCACCGATGACTCCAAGGGCGATCATCTGAAACGCTGAGACAAACAGAAGAATAATCATGAGCGACGTCCATCCTTCAACCGGAATCCGGCTGGTAAGTCTGGCCCATATGACCGAAAGTGCATAGATTCCGGCGACAAGGGACAACAAAAGCCCCATGAGACTGATGGCACGAAGGGGCACATAGGTGAAGGAGACAAATGAATCAACGAACAGTTTAATCCGTTTGGAGAATGTCCACTGCGACGTGCCGACCGTGCGTTTTCTTCGCGCGTAGGGGATGGTGACGTAGTCGTACCCAAGCCATAGAAGAAGGTACGGCAGAAAAAAGTTTTTTTCCTGCATGGTAAGCACATCCCGCGCAAGCTGTTTGTCAAACAGACACAAATCAAATCCGCCTCGCGGCGCGTGGGGGAATATTATAGTCCGTACGATCCGGTGAAAAAGATCCGCAAAAAACATACTCACTTTTCCGTCCTTGCGGGCCGCACGATTGGCAACTACGAGTTTCGTTCCCTTTTGCCAATAAGAAAACATGGACGGGATAAGTTCCGGCGGATCCTGGAGATCCGCGGCCATGATGACCAGACAGTCGCCCCTGGCGATACTTATACCGCTCAAACTCGCATTATTGGATCCGAAATTGCGGGAGAGTTTGACGATAATAATTTTTTTGGGATACCGCCGCTGCAGTGTTTTGAGGGCAGATAAGGTGCCGTCACCGGACCCGTCATCGACGAAAATATACTCAAAGCGCGTGCCGCGGGGAAACCGCTTTTCGTTGGCAATCAGAGCCCTGCCGGTTATAGGGATATTGCCCTGGTTAAAGTAGCACGGAATGATGACGGATAATGTTGCCATAATTTTTTGTTTGGATAGTATAGCACGGATAGGGTGTCATGGAAGAGCCGAACCCTTCTTTCCACGCCACCAGTCCGGCGGATAACTTTTTGCCGTCCGGACTTCCCATATTGGTTGTGCCAAAACTGAAATATCTTGCGTGTGTATAGGTGTGGGTTAACAGGTGCCAAAACAGATAATCCAATGCACCGACCTCTCTCCCCGCGGCGTTTGAGGCGATGTACTGGGCGTGCGCGATGCCGCGATCATGGAAGATGGTGACGCCGGCGACCATCGTGTTACCTACAAACGCTCCGTACTGTTTGATGTTGCCGGCAAACAGGTGTTCCAGCCGTGCGATTTCTTCTGCCGTGTGGATTGGTTTTGTATGATATCTTTCCCAAAGATGCGGAATGAGAATGTCGTTCCAAAATCGTGCGGACGTTGTTTTTTTTACCACAACGCGGGCCCGCTTGGCTTTGCCCACCATGCGCAGTCGCCGCTTGGAAATGCGTGACGGAGGACTGGCGACAAATCCGGTGTTGAGCGCGGTTAACCGCGCGTCTGCACAAAACAGTGCGTACTCATCCGAACGTGTCGGTGTTGTGTGAAAACATACAGGAACAGGTTTGTAGATAAGCCGCAGGATACGGCGGTCGTGGTAGTATTTCAGCAGGTGATAAAAACATGAAAGCATAGTCAATAGTGATGTATACGGCGCGACCATCAGCCCGCCGTATGTCAACCCACCGTGGGAATACATCGACCGGCCTTTGGAATTGGCGGGGAAGACGGCAATGAGCTTTTTATTCTCATAGAGCAGTAATGAATGATCGATAAATCGGTCCTTATGATATTCCAAAAACCGGCGGTCAAGCAGAAACGTAGCGTTTGCGGCGTTTGCAACAAACGTGTTCCATACAGATGCATCACGTGGCGCGTAGCGTTTTACCGTCATCATAGGGTTAGGTAATAACGATGTACGACCGGTTGGGCAGGAATTTGGACCGGTATATGGGATATTTCGTAAGCGGAACAACCTCTTTCAAGGCAGTCGTCTCCCCCGGAAATTCTTTGGCATTGAGTTCATCCATTGCGATGACCGAGCCCTTCATGCAATAGGGGAGAATGGCGGTGAGACACGCTTTCGTGGGTTTATAAAGCTGCATGTCGAAGTATGCAAGCGATATCACCGTCTGCGGATTATTTTTTAAGTATTTTTTAACAGTGAGTGCTGCATCACCTTTCACCAATTCATATTTTTTGACGTGTGACATGGGATTTTCGCGCTCGTGATAGTCCAACAGCTGAGTAAGATATGAATAATACTCGTGAGGGACACCATATTGGCCGTTTTTTATCAAGGTATCCGTTCCGTCTTTTTTGGTAATACCGCGATATCCGGTGAACGTATCAAAGCCGATTATTTTGCGCAAAGAATTGTAGGGTTCCAGCATCGCCCGCAGTGCCATCAGCTGCACCATTGTTTGTCCGTACCAGCAGCCGAATTCCATGATGACCCCGGGGATTGGCAGGATTTTTTCATAGAGTTCGTTGAGGTAAAAATATTTTGCAACGACGGAACTGCGCTGGTAGAGACCGAGATTAACCATCAGGTGCTCATCAGGCAGGGGAGTCCCATGAAAAAGTTTGATGAGACGTTCCCTGTTTTGTATCTGATCTTTATTTCCGAGTATCTGCAGTTTATATGAGTGCATATGTTCTATTTGTCCGATAGGGTAGCATACCCGAACCCTGTTTTTCCATTATGGTTGCCGTTGTAAAAAAGGAGAGTCGCGCGTTTTGTTTTGACAACCGCCGGATAACAGACCATCTGCGAATCCCATCCGGAAGAAGATACGTCTATATCCATGAGGCGGTCTTTTCGTACCCAATTGTCCCCGTTTGTCGACTGGGCATAGCCGAGTCGGTATCCGCGCGACGCATACCGCACGGAGTACCACATGCGAAACATCGATCCGTCTTTGATGACCCATGGCCTTCCAAAACCGAATTCATCACCCCGGGGCATAGGTAATGCCGTGCGGGGGCTCCTTTTCCAGGAGATAAGATCATGTGATGTTGCCGATTGTATCGTATATTTTGGCATAAGCCGGTTGCGGTAGGCGGGGGTATTGAGGTGAATCCATGAAGAGCCGGCGACGTACCAGATTTTCCATGAGTCCCGGTCCGGAAGGACACAGGCTCCTGAACGAAGAAAAAGCTCATCATCTATCCGGTCGAGCACGGGCGTCTTTTTTACGCGTTCAAACAGCTGTTTTTTGGTATTCCACAGGGCCAGTCCGGTGAAGAGCGTATAGGGAACGGTTTTTTGCCGTTGATACCCGACGTAAAAAAGGTACAGATCCCCATTTTTTCTCACAATACTGCAGGGATTTACCCCGTGTTCGTCGAACATCCCTTTTTCACCCGGGCCCAGTACCGGGCGCGGATGCCGATAGATAATTTGCGAGGGATTATCTCCGTCTACATCTATGAAGGTTATATGCCCGATCAGGTTTTTATCGGTGGATGCAAAAAATATGCGTATCCGATTATCCTCAACAAGATATGGGGTAGGGAGAATGGCGTAATGCTGCTGCCACCAAATTTTTTTATCCGGTTTCCAGATTCTGCCTTTTTTAATCCATTTCATAATGATTTGGCCGGGTTGCCGACGTATGTTTTCCCTTTTTGGGTATTCCGGATGACGACAGCACCGCTTCCGATGGTTGTATGCGGCGCAATGACAATGTGATCGTTGTAGGTGCTATTGACGCCGAGGAATGAGTATGCGCCGATCCGGCAGTAGCCGGAGACGACACAGTGGCTTGAGATAAATACATGGTCTTTGATCGTTACCTGATGGCCGATGTGATTGCCGCTCCAGAGAGTTACATCGTCACCAATTGTCACCCCGTGCTGGATGACGTTATTCTCCAGGATAAAACAATTGTCTCCGATTGTTGCCGTCGGCCACGTGAATGCGTGAGAGCTGACATATGAAGCCAACCGATATCCTTTCTTTTTTGCGTTTGTGAAAAATTTTGCGCGCAATCGGTTACCGTCGGTATATGAAATTGCGATAAACATATCGTAGCGTTTGGGAGAGTATGTGGCGGCAATGGTTTCAAAGGGGAGTATGGGGACATCAAGCATTCGTTTGGTATGAATACATTTTTTTTCAACAGTAAACGCAGAGACACGATAGGGTGAATCATGGGTGAAATACTCATAGGCCATCCGGGCGGTCTCGCCGGTGCCGAAGATAACCAGATCTTTAGATTTTTTTGGCATACGTTTGAAATTTTTTATAATTTCTGATGTATTCTTTTTCATCAAACGGGTGATCTGCAAGAGCCAGTTGAATAGCGGTGTGAGAATACCGCTGGGTATGCCAGATCATGGGAGGGATGAGAAGCCCGACATTCGGTTTATCCAGAACAAATGTTTGTTTACGGCCGGAAAGCGTTTCCGTGGTAATAATAATTTTGCCGGTGAGGGCAAATACGATAACCGTTGTCCGTTTATGCGCATGTTTGCCCCGCAGGATTCTCTCCGGTGTAAAGTATGTCCAAAAGACGCGTTTCATGGGAAACGGAATATTGCCCGCCTCGGCAGCAGTCAGGTAGCCGAGGGCAGAAGCGCCGTGCTTACTCAGTGTTATTTTTTTCGGAGAGGCCATTCTTTTCATGATTGTTGACATTGTAATGATGGTGTGTGTAAATTGCAACGTATGATTCCGTTTTTTTCACTTGCGCGGCAGTACCGGGCCTTGCGGCGGGAATTAACCCGCGCGTATCAGGAAACATGCGACGCGGGCGTATATATTTTGGGGAAAAATGTTGCGGCATTTGAAAAAGAATTTGCTGAATATATAGGGGTTGCCCATGCCGTGGGGGTAGCAAGCGGCACGGACGCCCTCACGCTTGCGGTCCGGGCTTTGGGACTTGGGAAGGGGGATGAAGTTCTGGTGCCGGCAAACAGTTATCCGACCGTGTTTGGCGTTGCCCAGGCAGGGGTTAGCATTCGTCTTGTCGATTGTCAGGAGGATGGGACAGTATCGCCGTCTGATGTTGTCCGCCGGATTACTCCAAAAGTTCGTGCCATCGTTGCTGTCCATCTGTATGGAAACCACGCCGATGTGGTGGGCCTGAAACGGGTCATCCCCAAACGCATTCGCGTGATTGAAGACGCCGCTCAGTATCACAAAAAAAATTCGGGACTTGCCGGAGATATCGGTATCTACAGTTTTTATCCGACAAAAAATTTGGGCGCACTGGGGGACGGGGGAATGGTGGTTACGCGCTCGTCCGGTATTGCCTCCCGCGTACGGGGACTTCGTATGTACGGGGAAAAAATCCGCTACAAAAGTACGGAGGTTTCGGGTGTCTCGCGGCTTGATGAACTGCAGGCGGCATTTTTGCGCATCAAACTCCGGCATCTGGATCGTTGGAACAACAAACGGCGGGATCTGGCCGTACGATATATCCAAAAACTCGGCGGCGTACGCGGGCTTTCCATCGTCCCTGCCACTGATGATTCGTGTTACCATCTGTTTGTCATCCGGACGCACAGGCGTAGGGCGCTACAAGCCTATTTGGCGTCCCGCCACATAGGGAGTGCCATCCATTACCCTCACCCCATTCATTTGACACCCGCGTTTACCTATCTGGGATATAAACGCGGCAATTTCCCCATGGCAGAAGCATTGGCGCGGGAAGTGCTGTCGCTGCCGTTTTTCCCGGAGATGACGCACAAGGGAATAGACCATGTGGCGCGTGTCATAGTACAATGGTCTTCATGAAGAAATTTTTTCCTTTCTTCCTGTTTTTCTTTCTTTCCTTCTTGCTTGTTTTTCTTTTATATTGGCGCTTCCGGGTGAGCACGACCAGATTTTTTGACGTGGATGAATTTAGCTACCTGCATTGGACGGCGCAGATGGCGCGCGGGGAGCACATGTACACGGATTTTTTTTCATACTTTACACCCGGGTTTATGTGGGTGTTTTCCCCGATATTTTGGATATATGGGGCGTCCGCGCGCGTGTTTACGGCAGCGCGGGGGTTATCGTTTGTCATTTTCTTAAGTATCTTAACTGCCGTAAGTTACGTATGGGGAATTACGCGGGGATGGAAGTGGGCGCTTTTGCCGGCAGTCATACTGGCATTTTTACCCATGCCGTACGACAAACTCCTGGAAATCCGGCCGGACAATCTATCGACACTCCTTGCAATTATAGGGTTGATAGGGGAAATCAGGGGGATACGGGAGAATAAAAATAGCTGGTGGTTTGTATCAGGGTTGGCATACAGCGCGTCACTTCTGGTGCTGGCCAAAACCGTGCCGATTGTTGCGGTGGGGGCGGGGATTGCTGTTCTTTCTGCAATTTCTTCTAAGTCATTTAAGTCGCTTACGTTACTTATTTTGGGACTGGTCGGGCCATGGGCACTTTTTTTTCTGGGGGTTGCCGCCCAGGGCAATCTGGATCACGTGTGGTATTCGCTCACACGGCTGCCGTTTGAAGTATATAAAAGTCCGTTTAACCAATTTATGGATCCGACGCTGTTTTTTTTCCCGAACTCCTCGTTTTACGGCGGCACCGATTACATAATCACCACAGGACTTCTGACCAATCATGGGATATGGATACTTGCGGTCATGATTGGTGTGTATCGGCTTATGACACCATTTCTCACGGCAAACGGGAACAGAAAAGGGATATATATTGAGCTTCTGTTGGCGCTGACGTTTGTGATTCAGGTATTCGGATATATCAAATTATTCCCGGCAAGACATTCGCAATACCTTATCCCGATTGCGGTATTTATCGCGTACTATACAGCTGACGGACTGGTGTTGTTTTTTGAATTTCTTGCCCGCGTCGGAGGGATCGCATCACTTATCGTTGTGATGAGTCTATGTGGGTGCCTGTTGGTTTTTGTCACGCAGGAGGTAAATGTGCCTAAACTCATCCGCAGTAAAACCGTACAGCTTGCCGAAATTGATTTACTGATGAAGAGTATCCCGTTTTCATCCCGGGTTGTGGATATGGAGGGCCGCATGCTGTTTTGGGCGGAGGGGTATCCGGTTTGCTGTTTGGCAATTGATAGCACGTTATCTTTCGTTACCCGCCGGCCGCCGCCGCTTGACCAGTATCTTGCGGTTCACCCCGCTGATTATATATGGGAGAATGATACAAGCCGGTATGCGCGTCTTAATCCGGCTACTTTTTTGTATATGCAAAAAAATTACGAGCAGGTTCCGGGATGGGACGGAAGACTGTGGAAAAAACTATGAGTATTCTGTCCGGATATGTCGGCAAACAAAAAAAGCTTCTGGCGCCGTACATCGGGGGAGCCAAATCACTGTTGGATTTCGGGTGCGGTGATTTGTCGCTTTCCCAACTCCTCCACAAAGAGTTCCCCGCGCTTGCAATTACCAGTGTAGATGTCGTGGACAGCGGGGTGCGCGAGAGGGGGATCACCTATATGCTCTATGACGGTAAAACACTCCCGTTTGGCGACCGGGTATTTGATGTGGCTATTTCTTATCACGTATTTCACCATACCGGGGATCCCAGAGCCGTATTTGCCGAGGTTTCCCGTGTAACAAAAAAGACCATGCTTATTGTGGAACCGTGTTATCGCAATCGCATCGATCTTTTTCTCATGAAAATTGTTGACCGGTTGGGGAACGGGTGGCGGGGGGTCACCATCCCTATGCCATTTACGTTCCAGCGGGAAGCTACGTGGCGGCGATACGGGCGGGAATTCCGTTGGACTGTGGCAGAGACAAAAACGGTCGGCGTACTTCCGGCGTGGCTCCCGATTGGGGAAACGAAGTTGTTTGTGTTGACAAGAGCGCCCAGCCGTTATACAAAGAGTGCACCATGAGGGGTAAACCATTTCTTTCGGTTGTTATCCCTGCCTACAATGCAAGCGGAACGCTTGGGAAACTTCTTGACTCACTGGCCAAATCGACGTTCAAAAATTTTGAGGTCATTGTCGGGGATGATGCCTCAAACGAACAGTATTTGGTCGGGAGAGATGTTGCGATCGTCCGTTTGACCCACAACAAAGGACCGGCAGCGGCCAGAAATGCCGCTGCAAAGCGCGCACGCGGAAGCGTCCTCGTATTCTTGGATGCGGATGTGACCTGTTATCCTGACACGCTTGCAACGATTGCAGGTAAATTTAAAGAAGACCGGGACCTCATGGCCGTGACCGGCGTCTGGGATAAACACCAGCGCACAAAATCATTTTTTCCCCAGTTTAAGGCACTGCGGGATTGGAGTTATTGGACCAACGAACGCGACCGCGACGGGTATTATTACCTCTTCAGCACGCGCATTGCGGCAATACGGCGGGATGTATTTATGCGTCTCGGTGGGTTTAACGAAGCATTCCGTCAGATGGAAGATGTGGAACTTACCTACCGGATTGCCAAGCGTTATGCAATTATTTTTGCGCCGGACGTGCGGGTACACCACGAATTTGAAGGATTTGGCGCAGTTGCTAAAAAATATTTCTGGCGCAGTTTTTACTGGACAAAGCTCTACCGCGCGCGCCGCAAGTTTGACCCGGTGGCAACCACACTTTCGGAAACCCTGACGGCTTTAACCGGAGTGGCGGGAATGGGAGTGATCGGGGTAGGGGTCATCCTATACTTTTTTGTGCCGTTTCCATGGGTGCGCGCCGTCACGCTAAGCGCCGCCGCAACACTTCTTTTTCTGCATCTTATATTTCTCCGGAAATTCCTCTGGTTCTGCTACCGTGAGAAGGGGATAGGGTTTGCCATAAAAGCGATCGGGACCGGGCTCGTGCTGTATACTATTATTTTGACCGGATCCCTCTATTATCAGATCAAAAAGACCATATGAGATGTGTGTTGTGCAAGGCTACTCATTTTTCTGTCGTTCATAGATTCCGCAAATGCACCCGCTGCAACTTAGTGCAGGTAGTGCCTATGCCCGGCGCAGAGGCAATTGCCGCGTTTTATCGGGAAGATCTCAAGCATTTTGATCCGTATATTGCGCAGAGGGCGGTACATAGAGCATATTTCCGTAAGAAAATGCAGGAGATAAAGAAATTGGCTTCACCATCTACGCTTTTGGATATCGGTTGTGCGATGGGAATTCTTCTTGAAGAAGCAAAGAGGGCAGGGGTCAACGCATTCGGCGTAGATATTTCCCGCGATGCAGTAACCTTTTGCAGACGGAAAGGACTGACAGCGTCCCAAACATATCCCAAACGCCGCTTTGACGTGGTTACCGCGTTTGAAGTGATTGAACATGAACGGGATCCGGTGGGGTTTATGAGGCGGGTATATAAATTGCTCAATAAAGGCGGAGTAGTCGTCCTGACAACCCCTGATCATTCAGGTATTTGGCAAAAACTGATGGGGAGGCACTGGGTAAGTTACCAACATCCGGAACACGTGACGTTTTGGGAGAACGAGTCGCTGCGATATCTTCTTACCAAAAGCGGATTCTCCAATATCACTGTCCGCCGCGACTCGCCCCGCCCTTTCCCGCTTTCTTTCTTATTTACCCGTGCGGCGGATTATTTCCCGTGGGCAGCGTGGATCCTCAAACCTATCGGAAGAGTCCTTGCCCGAAGGCGTATAGTGAACCCCATAAATCCCTGGGATGATCTTCTTGTTGTTGGGAAAAAATAGCATATGGTATGATATTTTCATTCGTATGCACCGGGTAAAACGACATACTGCGCTGATTCTTTTCCTGCTTGTTGTCATAGTCGGCTTTGCGCTTTCTCCGCGTATCGGTCCCTCGTGGGATGAACCGGACAACATGTACTCCGGAGGCGTCTATGTAAATTTTTTCAGCCACGGATTTGATCCGGCGTATTTCACCAATCTGACCGATGAAGCATCCGCGTACGGCAAACGGATATTTCCCAATGACCGGATGCTTGCGCATCTGCCGCCGGTACACAATTATGTTGGGGTACTCATCGTTCTTGCGGCGCAGGTGCTCCACATCCCTCTGACGGCGGAGGTCATTATCGTCTCGTGGCATTTGGCCACGGTACTCTTTTTTGCTCTTATGGTAGCCATGACGTACCGGTTCGGCCTCCTTTTGGGGGTATCACACTCGTCCAGCCTGTTTGCGGGGTTTGCGGTTTTCCTGTATCCGCAGTTGTTTGGCCACGGACTTTCTAATTCCAAAGATATAGCCCAGACAGCTATGGTAGTGACCAGCCTTTATTATCTTGTGAAAAAAAATCTCTTTTTCGGGGCCGTCCTCTGGGGACTGGGAATGGCGACAAAATTTAACGCGATCTACGTGCCGATTATCTGGGGGTTAAGCGGGATAAGTGGGATACGAGGGATAAAACAATGGATTATCGTGGTGTGTATAGGGCTTTTTACTGCGTTTCTCGTCTGGCCGTATTTGTGGTTTGACACGATACACCGCATTCTCGAGGTGGTGCAGTATTTTACGACGGTAGGCCAAGGGTACCGCGTAGTATGGGACGGGATGTGGTACAACGTGGGATCAGGAATTCCCCTCTGGTGGTATCCGCAGGCGAGCTTTCTCTACACAACACCGCTTCTTTTGTTGGCCTTATTCTTTTTCGGTTTCGGTATTCTTGTGCGATACAGAGCACAAAAGCCCGCATGGATCATTTTGCCGATATGGATCGGGATCCCCCTTATCCGTACATTGTCACCCTGGTCCGCGTTTTATGATCTACTGCGGCATTTTTTGGAAATTGTCCCCGCCGTCATGCTTGTTGCAGCGCTCGGATTGGAATGGTTTTTTCAAAAAAAACAACACCTCTTTTTCACCGGTATCATGCTTGGGAGCATAATCATCGGACAGATGATCTATATAAACGCGACACTGTTTCCGTATTCCACTGGGTATTACAATGTGTTGGCCCGGAATCCGAACGTCAATTTTGACCGCGATATAGAAGCGTTATCCGTAAAAGAAGCCATGGAGTATGTCCGCACAACGCTTGGAAATGTCCGTGTTTTTTGCACACTCGGCGGTCATCAGTCATGGTATTATTTGGAGCCGGGCCTCCGGTATGTGTTTACCCCGAACGAGGCCGATGTTGTGGTTGTCGTCAATAAAGCGTCTCACCGGATGACACCTGATCATTCTCCGGATATGCTGAGTGAGTTTACTCTGGTTCACGAAATCTGCCGCGGGGACGCGGTCTTTGCGTGGGTGTACCGGCGGGACCCGCAGTAATTACTCCGGCTGATTTTCTTCGAGCGCGTCCAGTTCATTTTTCACCTTGTAGTAATCGGGGCTGTCTACCTGGACAAAATCCATCACCTTGGTGAGTGATGCGATGGCTCCGACGATATCTCCTTTGAGTCGCTGGGCGTTTGCCAGATTGTAGTAGGCGTTGGGGTAGGTACTTCGTAGCGCAAGCGCCTTATTGAATACCGTGATGGCATCATCATACTTTTGTTCACGGACAAGAACCGAGCCGAGATTGATATACAAGAGCGGATTGTTCGGATCCAATGAAATTGCCTTGATATACGCAGACTCGGCCCATGCGTCGGCGCCTTTAGCAACAGGCATGAGTGTCTGGTATACCGTTGCCAGATTCTCCCACCCATAGACACCTTGCGGATTCAGGGTGACGGCAATTTTGGCCTGCGTGATCGATTGTTCAATAAGCTGATTGGCGAGTTTGCGGTCTGATTCCGCCTGGGAGGCTGTGTCGTCGGCTGTTGCCAAGCTCGCGGCCCGTGAGGCGACATTGTCTGCAAGTGCGAGGCTTAGCTGGCTGTACGTCCTGTGATATTTCGTGAGATATACATTGGTTTGTATAGCGCGGACATGATAGTTGTAGGTATTAACTCCGTCGTTTCGCCCGGAAGCCCGCAGCGCATTCATATAATAGACTTCACCCAGGAAAAATCGCCCGAGAAAATAAAGAATTGGGAAGCTCAACAGCACCGAAAAAGTTGCCAGAGCATATCGGACGAATGCGCCGGCCGTTCCGCGGTCGGGTGCATCTGCGGGATGGGCAAGTATGGCAACTGCCGCAACAACCATAAGGATTGGGAGACTTGGCGGCACCAGAAGAAGCGCTCCCACTGCGGCAAGGCCGGTGACAAAGTACGGGTGTTTCGGCCGCAAGATAAGCGTTTTAGCAATCATGAGGGCACATAGCAGGCCAAGGATGCCGGACACGGTCGCCACATGTAGAAAAAAATTTGCGTGCACACTGAAGCGGAGGTTCCACAAGGGGGTTTCGGCAATCCAGGCGGGTTTACTTTTGGTGAATGCAGTGACAAAGTTTTCGGCGCCGACTCCAAAGAAAGCATCAAGAGGATTTTTGAGAAGCTCCAGTGTGGTCGGTATACCGACGCTGAATGGCATGGCCTGCGTGCTGAGTTTGGGGACACTTTGCCAGAGGGTAAGCCCCAGTCCTACAAGCGCAACGACGCCGCCCAGCACGACGAGCTCAAGTGATCCGTTATGATATGTTTTTTTTATCGCCTGGATGATGTGTGATGCAAACAGGGTCAGGATAATGACAAGTATTGCGATGGTCGAAGTAACAGACCCGGTGGGTGTCCAAAGTGTGTCCTGCAGAAAGGCTATCCCCGGCGCCATGACTTTGCCCATGCCGACAACCTGGTACACCGCGATAATGCCCAGAAGAGAAGCGGATAGATAAAGAAGCCACCGCAGGAGCATTTTTGCGCGCTCTCCCATGCCGCGGGATGCAAGAAGCAGGATGGTGATGGCGATATACGTGGCCGGTCCCAGAGGACTGGTAATTGCCTCCACTTTATTGGCAGAGCGGACCAGGAGGCTCACGGTGGATGCAAGGCTCAGAGCGCCAAACCACAGGGTGACGCCGGGGACGGACATGCGGGACGGTTTGGCACCCCGGAATATCTTTATGCCGGTAAGAAGTGAGATGATTGCCGCGGCAAGGATAAGTCCCGCCCACTTGGGTGTGGCGTAAAAATCCTGCGTGACGGGGAGGAAGAATATCGGGGATAATCCGAGAACAAGCGCGATGATTCCGTGGGCCATAGTATGTACCATAGTATCATATGCCGCGCAGTGTTGTTGTCAAAGGCACTGTTGATGCATAATTTTATAGATAATATGTTTAAGTAGTATTACTTAACCTATTGATATCTAAGTATCTCTTTAAAAGAAATTATAGCATCAAAATGATAGTAAATAGAACAAATCATTCCGGGTTGCTTTTTGCTAATAACGTTGCCATACTGGCTGTGTATGGTGAATGTTCCGATGACTCGGAAAAACGGATTTACCCTCGCTGAGCTTCTCATTGTCATTGCGATTATTGCGATACTTATCGTTTTGGGTCTTATGAATGTGGGGGGACAGCGGATCAAGGCAAACGACGTCAAACGCAAAACCGATGTGTATAAGCTGAAAAATGCAATTGAGGAATATCACAATGACCACGATACATTTCCCCCGGACGGGACAATAATTTGCGGTGGAGCGGGACTTGCACCGTATTTACAGCAAGTGCCGTGCGACCCAAAAAATCCGACCGCCCGCGTGTCCTACGGATATTTTCCGTCTGCTGAAACCGGCGGATACCGGGTATGTACGATATTGGAGGATGTGTCCGATCCGGCGATAACCGATGCCGGATGCGGCGGGACTGATGGGTGCGGAGTAGGCGGCGGGTACAACTATTGCCTGGCATCGGGAACGACCGCATCGGCGGTAGGAACTACAGATCAGGCGGCAGGAGGGACAACGCCGACACCGACACCGGGAGGTTCGATACCAACGCCGACACCAACACCCGGCACACAATATCAGGGCAATTTTGCGTGTAATTCAGTAGGGGTATGTAAAAGCTATGATTATCCACAGTGTAAGGGGTGTTTGGTTTCTTATCCGACCCTCGATTGTGGGGGGACGCAATGTTCTGATCCTGACTTATGGTGCACCGATATCCTTGCACCAAATTGTCCATAAAAGGGTGTATTATTAATGTATGAATAAAAAGGGTTTTACTCTCATAGAACTCATGATTGTCATGATTCTTTTGGGTGTATTGGCCACAATCGGCATCACCTCATTTATCTCCTCACAAATCAAAGGCCGTGACGCCACGCGTAAAGGAGATTTGCGGGCAATTGCTTCGGCGCTTGAAATGTATTACACCGATAAAGGACTATATCCGGTGGGAAGCTCGGGGTCGATCACCGGTTGCTATACCTCAGCCGGAGCAACCGGGATATGCGGGAAGGATTATCCTATATTTAAAGACTCCATCACGAGCGGAGCCATATGGATGGCTAAGTTTCCGGTGGATCCCGTAAGCTCACAAACATATTATTATGTTTCTGCCAATGGATCGCAGTTTCAACTCTACGCGCATTTGGAAAATAACCAGGACCCGCAGTGTCTCCAAGCGAATTGTATTAATCCTACCGTATTATTGTGTGGTGGATCCGGAGTATTATGTAATTATGGTGTAGCCAGTGCAAATATTCAACCATGAAAAAAGGATTTACACTTATAGAACTACTCGTAGTTATCGGGATAATCGGACTTCTTGTGGCGATTGCCGTCCCTAATTTTCTCGCTGCGCGCCAACGGGCAAGCGACAGTAAGAAAAAAAGTGAAGTACAGCAGCTCAAAAACGCGCTGCGGATGTATTACAACGATTTTAATACGTATCCGGCACGTTTTACTTATTTTCCGGGGAAAGTAAACTATATTCAGGGGTGTAAAACAGGAGGGGTAGAACAGTGCCCCTGCAGTACTTCCGTAGATTTTGCAACAGGCGCAGCCTGCGATAACATTTATATGAAAAAATTTCCAAGCGATTTGGGCACTTCAATGTACTATTTTCTTACGACTGGTGGCGACGATTTTTGTCTAACTATCGCGTTGAGTAATGCATCTGATCCGGATCTTGCGAAAAGCCAATCACGGTGTGCCAGCGCATGTGGAGCAAACTGCGGTACAAAATATTGCGTTTGTGCAGATTAGGGTGTATATATTGTATAGTACTCATGTATGCCCAACATGAAAAAAGAAATAAAGGAAACGCCTGATCAGAAGCACGTGTCAGATGAGTCAGCGGCTTCCCCCGTGATCACACCACCCGCCGCTTCCCGTTTTGGTTGGATGAAGCGCCCACAGTTTATTATACTCCTTGTCATTTTTTTGGTTTTGTATGTCGGATTGAACCTGTGGTTATATCGGTCCGGGACGAATAGACCCGAATTAAATTTTACTCCGGTCGCGACGCCCACACCTACGTCGGAGTCCCAATCTACGCCCACGCCAAGATATACACCTATACCTACGCCTTCACCTACACCTATTCGACTGTATCCGGACAAGGGAACGCAGGGCATTTACAACGTCAGTCAGGCAAAAAACCACCCCGGCCCGACGATTACAAAGGTTATTTTTGACCCGCTGGACGTGCAAAAGGGGCAAACGCTGACCGTGTTTGTTGACATGAATAACCCTACTCCTATCGCGTCGGTGAGCGCACAGCTTACCATGGATAATGGGACTACGTCGTTTCCGCTTTCCCGCACCAGCGGGACGGATACCGCAGGTGAGTGGAAAGGAAGTGTCCGGATGACCGACACGGTTTGGTATAAATATATACTCACCATCCGCGCAACCGGGGCCAACGGAGAAGGACAAGTGATTGTCGCGCCGCGATCATAATAACTATATGCATACTCTTACTAAAAATTTTATCATCACACGGGGAGTCCTATTTATACTTTTTTTTCTTGCCGGCAACATCTTTTCAAAGCCGGTGTATGCCACAGACTGCTCTTTACCCTCTATAACGGCCAGTACAACGTTAGACAGCTGCACAGCAACCATTGCGACTGTAACTGGTGCCGACCATAATGGCGGGGACGATGGACAGGGAGGTATTCTTAATGACGCAACCATTACACTGGCTGGTTCGACTGCCATTACTATAAATAATGGCGGTACACTGGTGGCTAAATCCATTACGTTTCCTGTTGGCACAACCGCATCTATAAGCCTTCAAAGCACCTCCGCAACGATACTGCCGAACGACACCACCCCGATTTATGTAACTGATACCGATAGTGACGGATATACGACAAGTTTTAGCACCATGACTACCACTTCCGGAACCGGGAAAAGGCGGTTGTTCAATATGACGTCGACTTCCCAGATTGATTGTCTAGATAGTGTTGCTGTTGCAGATGCGGGATATGTGTATACCTCTGCGACATGTTATCCAGATGTTGACAGTGATACCTTCGGGAGCACTGTCGAGGAGACCTGTATAGGGAAAACAGATCACAGTGCTGTAACCTGTGCGACAGCCACACATGCATATGCTGCCGGCGCGGGCGTTACGGCAGGTCCGTTTGTCACCAATAACACTGATTGTCTAGATAGTGTTGCTGTTGCAAGGGCGGGATATGTGTATACCTCTGCGACGTGTTATGTTGACGCTGATAACGATAACTACGGGAGTAATACTTCAAAAACTTGTATAGGGAACGTAGCTCACAGTGCTGTGACCTGTGCGACAGCCACATATGCATATGCTGCTGGGGTGGGTGTCAACGCAACCGCTGCAAATTTTGACGCTGATAACTACGACTGTGATGATAATGATAATACTATGTATCCCGGCCGGCCGTGTAATGCGGGGGTAGACTGTACTGCATGCCATGCAACAGCAAGAACGTGTACTGCCGCAGTTGCGGCAGGAGATAATGGCTTGCCTGCTTGTAAACGATGTAACGGCGTTTCGACCTCTCCCGTAAATTATTCTAATGACTCGCAAGATGACACTGGTTATACGTGTGTCGCCACATGTAAGAAATGTTACAATGGTAGTTGTATCAATCAAACTAATACCCAGGATCTCTTTGGTGATTGTGCCGGAACAACAGCAGTCAATGTGCGATTGAATGAAGTTGCTACAGTTACTTGTAATGCACTATGTGCCTCTAATTCACACCAAGACGCAAATTGTAGTGGTACGTCCGCTGCCTGCGGATCAGTGGCAGAATCCTGTGTTGATGTCGGTACTGATGATCCAGGAACGAATAACGTTGGGGCGATTTCGCAGGGAGGGATATGTGCAGGAACCGCAGTTACTTGTTCTACAGTCCCAGCTGGTGGGAATATAATTTGTTTGACTCATATCACCCCCTGGACGAATTGCCGATGTACGTACGATTCGCGGTAACCTCAGCTTGCTGTCCCACACCCACTCTTTCTTAATTGACAATCCACCAGTTAAACTGCACGTCTGTACCGTATTTCTTATTCATCCCCACGGTGAAGCTGACTTCCGGTGTCTTGGACACGACATACAGGACCTGATCACCCGTGTCTGTCGTTGGCGTGATGTAGATAAAGCTATTGGGTGTTACTTTCGTTGTAGTAATCACTATTTGCGTACTGTCTACAGGAATTGTTCCCGCACCGATGGTTTCATTCCCAGCAAGAGATCCCGAAACCGTGGCCCCTTCGACGGACGGATTGGCGATAAGGAGTTTGCTGGCGGCAAGGGAGCCGGAGTAGGTGGCATTGCCAGACGCATCGATGGCAGCAACCGGCACATCGCCGTACCCTTTAATAATGAGCGCGCCAAAACCGGTAGCGGTTGCCGAGGGCGAGGCAGATGCTGTGGCATCAATTGTATGCCCCAGGTCAATGGTGACGGATGAGGAGCCCACAACCGGTGATATGGTGCCCACCGCAAGTGTGCCGGTAACATTCAGATTTCCGTTCACAATCACATTGCCCAGGGTGTTGACCACGAGCGCGCCGGACATGATATCAAGATTCGCCAGTTTGTTTTTCTGCAGGTAGAGCGTGTCGCCGAAGTTTTCAATCCCGTCTGCGCCAATGTGTACCGTGCTGTCTACATCCAGTCCGCCAGCAATTGAGGTTTTACCCAGAATTGTATCGCCCAATACTGCCAGAGAGCTCGTCAGCGTGTAATCTTTGGAGAGAAGCACGTGCGGCACGTCGGGATCGACGGTGGCGCCCAGGGAGAATAGCGCGCTGAGTGTGGCTTCTTCTATGGCGCCGGTAATGGTCGACGGATTAAGCTCGTTGAGCGATGCGGATTCTGTTGCCTGCGGCGGAAGAGTCCCGCTTTCCGTACTGAAGGAAATATTGGTAACATTCGTGATAAATGTTGCCGAAACAGTGCTTGCCGACAGGTCTTCAAACGTGCCATGGCGCGTCACAATGCGGTCGGCATAGAGCGTGCCGGAGATGGTGGCGTCTTCTTTTACGGCTATTTCATCGGTGGTGAGCACGCCGGAAATGGTTGCATCGTTGTCTACGAGCAAGTCAGCGCTGTGCAGCGTGCCGCTTATTGTGGCATTTCCGATACTATCAAAGCTGGCAGACGGTTTACCGGTATCATCAGTGATTCTGAATGTTTGCGTTTGATTGAGTGTGACATCTACCGTGCTATTGTCTCCGATGGGAGAAATAACATTGGTGTGTAGCTCCTCAATTTCGGCGATGGGGGAGACAAGTGACGTGTTGGTTACGATCGAGTCGGCGACAATCTGTTTGGCGCTTATGAAGCCCGCCTGCATATTGGCTATCGCAGCCTGAGAGAATATGCCGACGTCGTACACAAGTTGATTAAGGATATTTCTTACCTGATATAATACGCCGCTGGAAGTTGCTGAATAGATTGTTATACCAGCCAGTCCGTCCGCGTCCGGCGTGAAGATGGGATCGGTATCGTTCGGGATAGGGGAGAAGCCGGCAAGATCAAATCCCGTGAGTTCATCAGTTCTCGTATTTGCCCAGCTGGCTGCATCATGCCGCGGAGCTGTAAGGCGGTACGAGATACGGGATGGAGCAGAGGTATAAATGGCGAGTTTATAGTTGGTCTCGTCCAGATCGTACCAACTCCGCACATTACCAGAAGGGTTGAGTAGGACGACCAAATTACTAATATTATTTATCAAATCAGTCGCCCGTGCAAACAGCCATATATCACTCCCGAGGGGTTGATTGCTAAAGTCAATAAGGGCACGGTATCCGACACCGGGGACAAGTTCGCTGGTAGTCACGACGCCTGTCGTTTCTTCTTTCACGCCGGTCATTGCGGCCATGAATGTGGCGTACTTTTCTCCGTCGATTGTATATGCAGGGTCTATGATTCCTACGGTAAGTTTACCTGTGCCACCGCCGACGGATACGTCGCCTCCGAATGTGGCGTCGCCTGCGGTAACTAAGGATGTAGCAGCGGCAGGCTCTAAATAGTAGGCAGAATTAGTATAGTCTTGGAATTTTTGAGCCTGAATGGTTCCCTGATCCCAATAATAGGAAGAGCTGTGAAAATATACTTTACCTGTACCGTCTGGATTGATAGTTAAATCTAGACCGGTATCGGTTGTGATGGTGGCTACTCCATCTCCTGCATATCCGAGGGTAAGGTCATCTACATTAATATCTGCTTCTTGATTTGGATATATAAAAGACCCTCCATCCGTCCAGTAATTCGGTCCGGTTGCACCGGTCGGGCCGGTAACTGCATCACCCTGATTACCTGTCGCACCAGTTCCTCCGGTAGGCCCGTTGACCCCAGTTCCTCCGGTAGGCCCGTTGACCCCAGTAGCTCCGGTAGCACCTGTGGATCCTGTAGGTCCGGTATAACCAGCTCCCTCAGGCCCAACCGTACCTGTAGCACCCGTTCCACCGGTGGGTCCGGAAACTCCGGCTACTCCCGTGGCGCCCGTTGCACCCGTTGCTCCTGTTGATCCAGTAGGACCGGCAACACCTGTGGCGCCGGTTGCGCCGGTTGGACCAGTGACTCCTGCGGTTCCACTTGCACCAGTTCCTCCCGCGACACCCGTTGCACCGGTTCCACCCGTGGGACCGGTAACTCCCACACCCGTTGCTCCTGTTGATCCGGTGGGGCCAGTAACTCCTGCGGTTCCGGTTGCCCCGGTTCCTCCAGCAACACCCGTTGCCCCCGTTCCTCCGGTTGGACCGGTCATGCCGACACCGGTAGCTCCGGTTCCTCCGGTTGGACCAGCAACTCCAGTTGCACCCGTACTGCCCGTACTCCCCGTAGGCCCTGCTGCGCCTGTTGCACCTGTTGCGCCGGTGGGACCAGTAGATCCTACTCCTGTTG
>Ga0208958_1001781_pt1 | contig 20198 bp, 19 predicted proteins | sample RifOxyB1_FD_184032 | JGI IMG/M metagenome (GOLD analysis project Ga0208958, IMG submission 184032) | Soil microbial communities from Rifle, Colorado - Rifle Oxygen_injection B1 (SPAdes) | ecosystem: Environmental > Terrestrial > Deep subsurface > Rock core/Sediment | place: Rifle, Colorado... | reverse complement strand
CTTTTTGAAAGCCAAGAAAACGATTATTTTTGTTTTTGTGGGTTTGTTTTTGTTGTCTTCGGGAGTCTCTATGGTTGTTTTTTCCTTTTTGGGTAAAAGTGAAACTACCAAAAACACCACTCAAAAGACGACCACCGGTAAAGAGAAACGGATTGACGTAACGGCTCCTAAAACCGAGGCCTGTCCTATCAACGGCATGCTTTTTACCAAAGTTGAGCGGGAAACTTGGGAAAAGAGGCGACCGATTCTGGCCATGATTGAAAATTCGGCCGACGCTCGTCCCCAATCCGGTGTGTCCTATGCCGACGTGGTTTATGAAGCGGTGGCAGAAGGCGGGATTACCCGATTTATGGGAGTCTTTTACTGCGACGTCATTTCGGAGGCGGTTAACATTGCTCCGGTGAGAAGTGCCAGGATTTACTTTTTGGATTTGGCGAGTGAGTATGGAGCAAAGCCTATTTTTATGCACGTTGGGGGTGCCAATAATTTTTCCGGGTCGGGGGATACGGCCAAAGAGGTGCGGGCTTTGGAGACTTTGGAGACTTTGGGTTGGAGAGTGCCTAAGGGCAACGACTTTGATACGACTTACGACTCGGGCTATCCCGTTTTTTGGCGCAACTATGAGCGGTTGGATCACGAAGTGGCAACCGAGCATACGATGATGGCCTCCATTGATGAAGCCTACAAGCAGGCTGAAAAAAGGAAGTTAACCAACACGGATACTAAGGGGACTGAGTGGGATACAAGTTTTGTGCCTTGGAAGTTTGCCAAGGACGCTAAAGTATCCAGCCCCAACGCTTCCAACATTTCGTTTATGTTTTGGGAGAACAAGTCTGATTATGACGTAGTTTGGAAGTATGACGTGGCCAACAACCTTTATCTTCGCTCAACCGGTGGTAAAGCACATATGGATTTGGAAAACAGCCAACAGCTGTCGGTTAAAAACGTGGTGGTGGTTTTTGCTTCCGAAAAAGGTCCGGTTGATAAAAATATGCACATGTACTATAAAGTAACCGGAACCGGGAAAGCTATGGTTTTCCAAAACGGTGAAGTGATTGAAGGCACGTGGCAGAAAGCAAAACGGGAATCAAGAATGATACTGTTAGACAGCAAAGGCAAAGAGATCACTTTTGTCGCCGGAAAAATTTGGTTTGAGATACTGCCCCAAGGTAACGAAGTGGTGTATAATTAGCGTGAAACGCTATCCCGTACTTGATACGGGATCTATATAAATTATATGGCTAGTCTTTCTGATTTAATTACTTCTCGAGTGCGGGTAAAAGTATTGGAATTGTTTTTCAAAAATATTGGGGAAAAGTACCATGTGCGCGGGGTGGTGCGGGAGGTAGATGAAGAAATCAACGCGGTTAGAATTGAGTTGGATCGTTTTGAAAAAGCGGGGATTTTGGGTAAAGAAAATCGGGGCAACCGGGTTTACTACTCCATTCGGGAGGACTACGAATTTTTCACCGACTTGGTCTCTTTGGTGGCTAAAACCACCGGCTTGGGGGCGGAGATACTTCAAAGCAAGAAAAAAATCGGCAGTTTGTCTTTTATTATGTTTTCCGGTCGCTTTGCCAGATATCTGCCTAAAAAGAACGACGACGAGGTGGACATTCTGATTATTGGGGATGCCAACATGACGGTTTTGTCGGATATCGTTCGAGCCGAAGAGTCTCGACGGGGCAGTGAAATTAACTATACAGTGATGACCAGACAAGAATATGATTTTAGAAAGAGGAGAAGAGACCCGTTTTTACAGGGAATTCTTTTGGGAACACGGGTTGTGATTTTAGGTGACGATTACTCTTTAATTCAGTGAAAAAACTTCTGTTGATTATTTTCCTATTTTTGGCAACGGTTTACATTAGTTTGCCCAATGAGTTTAAAGGATATACCAAACCTCAATACAAATTTAAAGTACCCGACTTGTTGTTTGGTCTGGATATTTCCGGCGGTTCGCGTCTGGTTTTTGAGGCCGACACGACCAAGATACTTGAGGGGGGAAAGAAAGAGGCCTTAAGTGGCTTGAAAAGTGTGATGGAGAGACGGGTGAATTTGTTTGGAGTGTCAGAGCCTAATGTTCAGTTGTCAAACTTTGCGGGGCGCGATCGGGTAGTAGTGGAGTTGTCCGGAATCAAAGAGATGGACAAAGCCATTTCGGTGATTGGCACAACAGCCCAGTTGCAATTTGTGGAGATTGTGGGGGAAGGTGAGACAGCCGAGATCAAAGAAACTGATTTAACGGGGGCTGATTTGTCAAACGCCTCTTTGGTTTTTGACCAGAACAACGGTCAACCGGCAGTGGCAATTGAGTTTACCTCCGACGGAGCCAAAAAATTCGAGGATTTAACCGGCCGAAATGTGGGGAAGGCTTTACCTATTTTGTTGGATGGGGTGCCCATTTCTTCACCCAATGTTTCTGAAAAGATTATTGGAGGTAAGGCGCAGATTACCGGAAGTTTTACGGTGGAGGAAGCCAAGAATTTGGTAACCGAGTTAAACGCCGGGGCGCTACCTATTCCGGTAAAATTGGTCGAACAGGAAATTGTCGGGCCGACCTTGGGAGCGGAGTCGATCAACAAAAGTGTTGTGGCCGGCTTGGTGGGTGTCGGTGGGGTTTTTGTGTTTATGCTTTTGATGTATCGGGGTTTGGGACTGGTGGCCAATTTTGGCTTATTGATCTTTGCTTTGATTACCATTTCTTTGTACAAAGTTTTTGGCATTGTCTTGACCTTGCCCGGGATTGCCGGCTTTTTATTGTCGGTTGGAATGGCGGTGGACAGCAACATCTTAATTTTTGAAAGGTTTAGGGAGGAGAAGGGACAGCGGAATATCAAAGATGCTTTGGAGATCTCTTTTGGTAAAGCTTGGGATTCTATCAGGGATGCCAACATTGCCACCCTGGTCGCCTCCTTTATTTTAGCCAATCCATTGGACTTGAATTTTTTAAATACCTCCGGTCCGGTTCGGGGGTTTGCCATCACTTTAGCTTTGGGGGTTTTGATTAGTTTGTTTACCGGAATAGTAATTTCCCGGAATTTGTTGCGAATTTTTGTCAAGGAGAAAAGAGTATGAAGTGGATGAAATACAAATGGGTCTATTTTTTGTTTTCCGGTCTTTTTATTGTTGTCGGAATTTACAGCACGGTGACTTTAGGCTTTAAAATTGGGGTCGATTTTACCGGTGGGGCCGTTATCTCATATCAGATTAAAGATCAATCCAAAAAGGAGCAGATAAAAACCACTCTTTTGGAGGGGAAGGAAAAGCCCAGGAGTGTTCAGGAAACAAACAACAATCTTTTGGTGGCCAAGTTTGCCGAGTTAACGACCGAGCAGAGAAACGAAATTAACACTTTTTTGAAGGAAAAAAATGAGGGGGCTTTCGAAGAAGTGAAGTTTGAAACAGTTGGGCCTTCTATGGGTCGCGAGTTAATTATCAAAACTGTAATTGCCTTGGTGGTTTCTTCGAGCTTGATTTTGTTGTGGATTGCCATTCAGTTTAAAAGTGTCAAGTTTGGCGTTTCGGCTGTTTTGGCCATGTTGCACGACACTTTGATTTTGTTGGGGAGTGCTTCCATTTTGGGTCGCTTTGGGATGGAAGTGGATTACCTTTTTGTGACGGCCATGTTGACGATTTTATCCTTTTCGGTTCACGACACGATTGTTGTCTACGACCGAATCAGGGAGATGGGTCGGGGTGGAGATAGTGAATCGGTTGCCGACACGGCCATTTCCGGCACTATGAGGCGGTCGATCAACAATTCCTTGACCATTATCATTATGCTGGTGGCCTTGGTGGCCTTGGGGGGTGAGTCAACCAAGTGGTTTGCCACGATTCTTTTAATCGGGACCATTTCCGGCACTTATTCCTCCCCCTTTGTCGCCGTTCCCATTTTGGTAACCTGGGAAAAACTTCTCGCCCGCCACAAAAAATAAACTAGTTGTAGTACAATTTAGTTGTGGACAAACGAATAGCCATCTTTAAAGGTAAAAAAGTTAGAAGAATAATCTACCAGAACGAATGGTGGTTTTCAGTGGTAGATGTGATTGAGGTGTTAACTAACAGCAGTGATCCTCGTGACTACTGGTTTAAGATGAAGATTCGTGTTAAGAGAGACGATGGAGTTCAGTTGTCGACATTTTGTCGACAACTGAAATTACCGGCTTCTGACGGTAAACGTTATTTAACCGATTGCGCGAACACCGAAAATATTTTTCGTATTGTCCAGTCAATTCCGTCACCCAGGGCTGAACCATTTAAACGGTGGCTGGCACGGGTGGGTTATGAGCGGGTGAAAGAAATTGAAGACCCAGAGTTAGCCACTAAAAGAACCAGATTACTTTATAAACTAAAGGGTTACCCTGACAGCTGGATTGAAAAGCGGATGCGGGGAATTGCCATTCGGGAGGAATTAACGGATGAATGGCAAAAGCGAGGCGCTGAAAGGGACAAGGATTATGAGATTTTAACGGCCGAAATTTCAAAGGCCACTTTTGGATTAACGCCCACCGATTACAAGAAATTAAAAGGCTTAAAACGGGAAAATTTACGTGACCACATGGATGATTTTGAATTGATTTTTATCATGTTGGGTGAGAGGTCAACCACCGAAATTCATCGCAATGAAAATTCCCGCGGGGTGCCAAAGTTAAAGAAGGATGCTCATGTTGGTGGTCGGATTGCCGGCCACGCCAGAAAAGAGTTGGAAACGAAACTTGGTCGCTCGCTTGTTACCGGTAAAAATTACAAAAAATTAAAGGGTAAGTTGTAGTGATGTATCGATACATCACTACATGTTTGTATTAATGTATTAATACATTAATACAAAAGGAAACATGATTAAAACTTTAGACGAGGTGGTTAAGGAGGTAGCGAAACAAAAAAAGCTGGGAAAGAAAGTGGGGTTAATTACCGGCTGTTTTGATATTCTCCATTTTGGTCATGTTCAACTATTTCGTTTTGCCAAAAAACATTGTGACTTTTTGGTGGTGGGACTGGATAGTGATAAGACGATTGCTCTGTCAAAGGGAAAAGGTCGACCTGTGAACTCAATAAATCACAGGTTGGAAGTTATTTCGGAATTAAGGAGTGTAGACATTGTTTTTCCAATCACCGCAAATTTATATTATGAGGATACTGTGAAAGCACACTTGATTTTTGAACAAATAATTGGAAAAATCAGGCCTGACTGTTTAATTACCAATGTTCTTGCAGATGATTACTGGAAAGAAAAGCAAGTTCGGGCTAAAAAGATGGGGATTGATTTTAAAGGTGAAAAAAGAAAGAAAATGACCTCCACAACGGAAATTGTTTTCAAACTGGATTAAAGTTTTTTGATGGCAGTCAAAAGGGTGGGGCGGTCGTTTTTCAACTTTCCGGCGACAACGGCGTTAAAAAGTTTCTGCAAAACCTCACCGACTCTTGGCCCGGCCGGAATTTGTAAAACCTGCATTACGTCGCGACCGTTGATCTTTAAGTCGCGGACGGCAAAGGGCTGTTTTTGAACTTCCACCAATCTTTTTTTGAATTCTTCCAGACGCCAGGAAGTTTCCCTGGCACCTCCCCCAAGGCGGTCTCCAATTCGCAGTAAGATGGCGTCCTCAACGTACTCCTGCGTAACATTTTTTATAAACCGCCTGATGGCCGAATCGGTTTGGTTTTCTGAGACGGTAAATTGGTGCCAGCGGACCAGCTTGGTTAATTTATCGGTTTCATGGTTGGAAAACTTTAGGCGTTCGGCAATCCGCTCGGCAATTTTGGTGGAGACCATTTCGTGGTTGTAGAAAGTAATGGTGCCGGTTTCCAGTTTCCTGTAGGTTTGGGGTTTTCCGATGTCGTGGATGAGGGTGGCCAAACGAGTAACCGGATCATTAGATTTTTCCGCCACGGCTTTGAGGGACATTAACAAATGTGTTCCCACGTCATAGATATGGTGTCGGCCCGGGGATTTTTGCTCAACGCCAAAAGCCCTTTCCATTTCCGGAAGGACTTGCGCCATTAAGCCGGAAAGCCGGAAAAGGAGGATGCCTTCGTAAACATGGTGTGAGGAAAGAATTTTAAAAAGCTCCTCTTTGACTCTTTCTTTGGCGATTTTTTGCAAGGTTGGAGCATGGTTTTTGATCGCCTCAAGGGTGTTTTCTTCGATGGCGAAATTTAATTGGGTGGCAATCCGAACTGCTCTCATCATCCGCAGAGCATCCTCGCCAAATCGTTCGTTGGGGTCACCCACAGCCCGAATGATTTTTTTCTTTAAATCCTCCTGCCCACCAAACATATCAATCACCTCCGAGGATCCCATTCGGGAACCTCTGAGGTGCACATTTAGAGCCATGGCGTTAATGGTAAAATCGCGTCGCTTGAGGTCTTCCTCTAGGGTTTTACCCCAGGTAACCTTGTCCGGTCGGCGGCTGTCGGAATAACTGCTTTCGGTTCTGAAAGTAGTTATCTCTAGGGGTCTTTCGTTCTCCACCTCCGGCTTGATACCCACCGTTCCAAACTGGTTGTCATAGTAGGCATCAGGGAAAAGCTTTAAAATTTGCTCCGGCGTGGCGTTGGTGGTGAAATCCCAGTCATAGACTGGTTTGCCGGTCAACAAATCCCTGACGGCTCCACCCACAATATAGATTTCAAAACCGGCTTTTTGAAAAACAGTAAAAACATTTACAACCTTTTCTGGTAATTTAAAATCCATAAATACATTTTACATCAATTCTTAAGGCCTCGCCTTCCGACTTTATCGGGCCCGCCTTCGGCTCCTTTCAAGGCAGAGGCCTTCTTTGTTGCTTTGGTGCGAAAAAGGCGTCTGCCTCGCCTAGGCGAGGCGACTGCCTTATGAAAGGTTTTGAAGTATAATCCTTGTATGGTTGGTGGCGTCAAATATCCCAAGTGGGAAGTTAAAGCAAAAGAAACAGCGGATGTGGCTGAAACTTTGCTGATTAATCGTGGCCTGACCACTAAAAAAGAAAGGGATGAATTTTTTAATCCTCCCAGTCCCTTGCAAATTTCTTTAAAAGAGGTCGGTCTCAAGTCGGCTGATATCAAAAAGTTTTCTCAAATTTTAGCTAAGGTCAAAAAGAATCGGGAGAAAATTATTGTTTACGGTGACTATGACGCCGACGGCATTTGTGCCACGGCCATTTTGTGGGAAGCGTTGTATTCGCTTAGTTTTGACGCACTGCCGTATATTCCCGAAAGAGTGAGTGAGGGATATGGGCTCAGGGCCGAAAGCGTTGGTGTTTTGAAAGAGAAATATCCCAATTTGGGTTTGGTCATCACGGTTGATAACGGGATAACCGCCAATGTTGACATCAAAGCAATTGGAAAACTGGGTATTGGGGTAGTGGTTGTCGATCATCACCAGTTGGGTCAACAACTGCCATTGGCCGACTTGATTATTCATACCACCGATCTTTGCGCAGCCGGTATTGTTTGGTTTGTGGCCAGAGAGCTCGGGTACCGGAAGAGCCTCTTGGAATTGGCGACAATTGCCACCATTGCCGACCAAATGCCTTTGGTGGGGGTTAATAGAGCCTTGGTTAGGGCAGGATTGAAAAACTTGACGAACACCAAAAGACTGGGTTTGCAATGTCTGTTGCGCGAAGCCGGCATTGAAGGTAAAACGCTGGGAACTTATGAGGTTAACTATCTGATTGCCCCCCGGATTAATGCCACCGGTCGGATGGGTCAGGGAATAGACTCCTTGAGGCTTTTATGTACCAAAGATGCAAAAAGGGCTAACCTGTTGGCCAAACAAATTAACCAAATCAACCAGCAAAGACAAAAGGTGGTGGAAGAATCCCTGTTGCTGGTCAAGAAAGAATTTTCCAACCAAAATAAAGTAATTATCGTCAGCGGTCAATATCACGAAGGCATAGTTGGTCTTTTGGCGGGTAAATTAACCGAAGAATTTGGTCGACCGTCAATTGTTTTTTCGGTGGGGGAAAGTATTGCCAAGGCCTCAGCCAGATCGGTGAAGGGCGTCAATATTATTGCCATGATTCATCAGTTTGACGAGTTATTGGTGGGTGGTGGTGGCCACCCCATGGCGGCCGGATTTTCTTTGAAAAGAAAACATCTGGAGCTTTTTACCCAAAAATTTACCGAGTACTTAAATCGAGAAGTTACCGACGAGATGTTGGGTAAAAAACTGGTAGTGGATATGATTTTACCGGGAGAGTTGGTCACCCAAAAGTTGGCAGTAGAAATCGCTCGCTTTGAACCTTTTGGGATGGGTAATCCCACGCCACTTTTTTTGGCCAAGGACGTTTTGGTGGTCAAAGCGTCGGTGGTAGGTTCCAGCGGTTATCACTTGAAACTGGTAGTTAAAATTGGTGACCAATCAGTTGGGGCCATTGCCTTTAATTTTTCGGAGGTCAAGGCAGAGGAGTTGACAGGTAAAAAAATTGACCTGGTGTTTTCTTTAGAGGAGAATATCTGGAACGGGAAAACTAGTTTGCAGTTAAAAGTGAAAGATATTTTTGTGTCATCCCGCACTTGATGCGGGATCCAGGTTTTCCCCGAAGGGGTGGCTTCGCCATTTATATGGATTCCCGCCTTCGCGGGAATGACGAGGGAGGGTATATGTTGAAAAATATCGACAATTTTGAAAATAAGGAAGAAATCCGCCAAGCTTTTGAGTTTGCCCAAAAAGCTCATGAAGGCCAAAAGAGATTGACCGGAGAACCTTTTATTCTTCATCCTTTGGCGGTGGCTGAAACAATCGTTGACTGGAAACTGGATTGGGAATCGGTCTGTAGTGCCTTGTTGCACGATACCATCGAAGATTGCACTGTTACTCGTGAAGAGGTGGTCAAAACTTTTGGTCAAGCCATAGCCGATATTGTTGACGGGGTGACAAAAATTACTGCTATTCGTTTGGTGGGGAGTAATGACCAATTGTTTGTCGAAAATTTGAGAAAGATGATTTTGGCTATGTCAAAAGATTTGCGGGTAGTGATGGTTAAGTTGGCAGATCGCCTGCATAATTTGCAATCCCTTTATGTTTTACCCAAAGAGTCTCAACGTCAAAATGCTTTTGAAACTCTGGAAATCTATGCCCCCTTGGCCGAAAGACTGGGAATGGGACAGGTTAAAGGGGATTTGGAAGATATGGCTTTCCCCTATGCATATCCTAAGGATTACAAACACTTTATCGAAACATCCCGTCCTTTTTATGCCACTGCCCAGCATGATATTACCAAAGCCCTTCACAAACTAAAAAAGGGTTTGGTGAAGATGAACTTAACAGCTGAGGTTCAGAGTCGGCAAAAAAGATTATTCTCTTTTTGGCGAAAATTTAATCGTCCGGGAATAGACAAAGACTTTACCAAAGTTTACGACATTGTGGCTATACGAGTTATGGTCAGTACAGTCTCCGAGTGTTATGAAGTACTGGGTTTGGTTCACAGTCTTTTTCGGCCGGAACCGCACTTTGGCATTTCTGATTTTATCGCCCAGCCGAAGCCTAACGGCTATCGATCAATTCACACGCGGGTTTTTGGTCCGAGTGGCAAAATTATGGAAGTGCAGATAAGAACTAAAGAGATGCACCAGGAAGCAGAGCATGGAATTTCCGCCCATTGGTTTTATGGATTAGAAAAGACTCGTGGGGCCAGTGAGGACGTCTTGGAAAAAAAGGGTGTTTTTGTCCCCAATAAACTGTCTTGGGTGAAGGAGTTAACCCGTTGGCAAGAGGAATTGACCAGCAGTGAAGAGTTTTTGAAGGCGGTGAAATTTGACGCTTTTTCCCACCGTAATTTTGTTTTCTCACCCAAAGGGGATGTTTATGATTTGCCCATGAGCGCCACGCCGGTGGACTTTGCTTTTGCGGTGCACACAAACTTGGGTCGCTATATCAAAGGGGCCATGGTGAACGGCAAAATTGTCTCTCTGGATTACAAGTTAAAAAGCGGAGACGTGGTGGAAATTTTAAAGGCCAAAAATCCGGTCAAAATACCCAATAGCTGGCTGGATTTTGTGGTGACCACCAACGCCAGGAAAGAAATTAAGAAGCTGATACAATAGTGATCGAATTTGTATTACAATATGTTGGCTATGGTAAGAGTTTTAATTACAGAAACTACCAAGAAGGTGGGGGAGAAGGTTATCCTCAAGGGCTGGATTTGGAGTCTGCGCGACCACGGTAAGATCACCTTTTTTGATTTAAAGGACAGAAGTGGCTTGATCCAGTGTGTTGGCCAAAATTTGCCTAAAGTTACGCCGTATTCGGTGGTGACGGTTTCGGGTTTGGTTAAAGATCGTCCGGAAAAACTGGTTAACCCCAAGCTGGAAACGGGCAAAATTGAGGTGGAAGTAGAAAAATTGGAAATTATTTCTGTTTCCCGGGAAATGCCGATTCCTCTGGATACCGACGGCTATGAAATTGAGGAAGAGATAAGAAACAAATATCGCTATTTGGATTTGCGCCGTAGCCGAATGGACAGAAATATCAGAGTGAGGTCCAAAGTGACTTGTTTTATTCGTAATTATCTGTCGGATTTGGATTTTGTCGAGGTGGAAACGCCGATTTTGACTAAAACGACCCCTGAGGGAGCACGGGATTTTTTGGTGCCCTCACGGCTCCAATCCGGCAAGTTTTACGCGCTACCCCAGTCGCCCCAACAGTACAAACAACTCCTGATGGTGGCCGGATTGGAGCGCTATTTCCAATTTGCCCGCTGTTTCCGGGATGAAGATCCTCGGCGTGATCGGGCCTATGGTGAGTTTACCCAGTTGGATATGGAAATGTCTTTTGTTACCCAGGAGGAGATTATGAGTCTGGCCGAGGATATGTTTACCAAAGTGGTCAAGCAGTTTTTTCCCGAGAAAAAAATTTCTAAGAGTCCTTGGCCGAGGCTTTCTCACAAAGAATCGATGGTCAAGTATGGCAACGACAAGCCTGATTTGCGTGTAAATAAAGATGACCCGAATGAGTTGGCCTTCTGTTGGGTAATTGATTTCCCGTTATTTAACAAGCAATCCAAAGATGATTTTTTCTATGGGTCGGGCAAGTCGGAGTGGGCACCCAGTCACCATATGTTTACCGCCCCCCATCCGGATGATGTTCCTTTATTAAAATCCGATCCCGGATCGGTTCGTGGACTGCAACACGATATGGTTTTGAATGGCTTTGAAGTGGGTGGAGGGAGTATCAGAATTCACGACCCCGAAGTTCAGCAGACAGTTTTTGACCTGATTGGTTTTTCGGAAGCTCAAAAAGCTGAGTTTGACCATATGCTGACAGCTTTTACTTACGGTGTTCCGCCACACGGAGGTATTGCTCCGGGGCTGGACCGGCTATTAATGGTTTTATTGGGGGAGCCAAGTGTGCGTGAAGTCATGGCTTTTCCGACGAGTGCTTCCGGTACTATTTCTGTGATGGATGCCCCGAGTTTTGCCACCGATGAACAACTTAAAGAACTCTCGCTCAAATAATTTTTTACCAAATTTTTTGCTGGTGTTTGCCACCCTGGCGGTGGTGGTTACCTCGGCTTTGTCACTGGCGTCTTGGCCAAGGTTTGAAGGTGTTTCAGCCATGCCATTTTTTGCCAATATTAAAAGTGCAGTGGCTCGTGAGAACTATCCACCCATTCCGGTTTATCGTGGTCAAAATCCTTTGACAGTAGGATCAGAGTCGGTATTTGCGATGGATATTGATTCAGAGGTGGTGCTATTGGCCAAAAATGAAAACGTATCCATGCTTCCGGCTTCAACCGTTAAAATGATGACGGCTTTAGTGGCGGTGGATGCCTACGCTTCGGATTTATCTTTGGAGGTTAAAAACCCGGTGGTGGTTGGCCAAAAAATGGGTTTGCGAACAGGGGAGAAAATTTCTACTAACAATTTATTGAACGGTTTGTTGATTTACTCAGCCAATGACGCGGCTGAAGTATTGGCCCAAAACTATTCGGGCGGTAAAAGTGCCTTTGTGGAACTGATGAACAAAAAAGCCAACAACTTAGGTTTGCTTAACACTCATTTCACCAATCCCTCGGGGGTGGACGAAAGTGGCCAGTATACGACGGCTCGTGACCTCGCTTACTTGGGCTTAGCTCTTATAAAAAATGCTGAGATTAGTGGTATTGTAGCCACCAAACAAAAAACGGTGGCCAGTATCGACGGAGCAATCCAGCATAAACTGGTTTCGACTAATCAATTGTTGGGTGAAGTGCCCGGAGTGCTGGGTATCAAAACTGGCTGGACCGAGTTTGCTCGCGAAAATTTGGTAACCTATGTTATCCGTGACAACCACAAAGTAATTATCGCGGTTTTAGGGAGTGCGGACCGGTTTGGAGAAACTAAACGGATTATTGATTGGATTTATGGCAATTTCACCTGGCAACCCGTGACAGATTTCCTATAAAAAAAGATGTCATCGCGAAGCCACGGAGTGGCTGTGGCGATCGCAATGACAATGAAGTTATTCTGATTGATAATAATTTGAAGTGACGGCGGGGGTGACGGCGACAAAGCCGTTGTCGCCTTCAAAAACCACCACCGGCTGGTAAAAATCCATGGTTGTGCCACTGTCATAGTAGGCCAGATAAACTTTGCGAATGACATAAGAGGTGGCTTCAGGCTTATTACCCAAAGAGATTAGTTTAGCTTTTCCGGCGGTTAACTCATTCCAAGCGTCTTGGGCGGTTTTAATGGGATAGGTGGACGACTTGGTTTCATCAATGGGAAAGTAATGATATTCACCGGCAATGACCGACTTTTCTTTTTGACCCTCACCACTTACGATAAACCAGACGTTGGCAGAAGAAGTGTCGGGATTGATGGGAGGCAAATCATTATATTTTTTGCGGTAAAGGTTAACCTTGGTAAAGTTGGCATCAGACAAAGATGAAGCCCCGACAATTTTGTCATTGACGAGTTTGACATATTCGGTTTTGACTTCACCCTCGGACAAGTCTGTGGCCAGAAGATCGGCCCCCGAAAGGAGTGATTTGACTTTGGTGGTAGCCGCATCCCCAGTGGGTGGACGGGTAGACAGGGGGGTGGGGTCGGCTGCCAAATTATAACTGATGGAGAAAACACCGGTAGCAATAGACATTTGAATAGAGGCTAACGACTTGGCGTTGGGGAAACGGTAAATGGTGTCGGTTATCTGCTCACCGGCATTGGAAAATCCCAAAGAGACGGCTTTGTCTCGGGCGGTGTCCAAAGACAACAAACCGGTATTTACGGCCGGCATATAGTAAACATTGGCTTGGTAATCAAACTTGGGAAAAGTTCCATCAGCCGTTTCCAGCGAGAAAGTAATGTTTTCCGGGAAGGGTTTGTCCAAAAAAGGTAAAGCCGGAAGTTTGCCAAATTCTACCGTGGGTGGTGGTGGTGGGGCCGGAAAATAATGCCGATAAATGCCCACTCCCATCCAAAAAAGACTGCGAAAGATAGTAAAACCGATAATCCCAAAGAGGGTATACCTAATAATCCGGCGTGAACCAATGGATGCTTGGGTCAATGTAGCCACATTAACAGTGTAGCACAAATTGTTTTTTTGTAGCTAAAAAGGTCTCACCTCGCAGTATTGCAGGTGAGACCTTAAGGGTTCCTGTGTTAAAATAGCTTTATGACTGTTGTTCGCACCCGCTTTGCCCCCAGCCCCACCGGTTTTTTGCACATTGGTAGTTTAAGAACTGCCCTTTATGCCTATGCTTTAGCTAAGAAAAGTAAAGGTGATTTTATCTTGAGAATAGAAGATACTGATCAAAAAAGAGAAGTTGAGGGCGCAGTTGAAGCTCTAAAAAGTACCCTATTCAAGTTTGGTTTAAAATGGGATGAAATCTATATCCAATCTAAGAGAAAGGGCCTTTATCAAAAAGCAGCTCAAAAACTAGTTTTGGGTGGCCACGCTTTTTATTGCCAATGCCAGGCGAAAAACGCTAAGGAGAAAGGCTTTTCAAGCGATCTTCGTGATCCTTGTCGAGAAAAAAATTTAACTTCTGGCGCTGTGAAATTAAAAGTACCTGATGGAGAGATAATTAAGTACTTTGACTTTGTTCATAAAAAAGAAATTAGTTGGAATTCAACAGATGTCTATGACGCCACCCTCCTTAAGTCTGATGGTTTTCCTACCTATCATTTGGCGGTTGCGGTTGACGATATTGATATGAAAATTTCTCACATTATTCGTGGCCACGACTGGTTGCCCTCTACGCCAATACATTTACTTGTTTTTAAATACTTAGGTGGCCCGACTCCGCAGATTGGTCATCCGACCGACATTCTTTCGTCTGAAACGGGAAAAAAATTATCAAAGCGAAGAGATTCTGTTTTTGCCGAGCAATTTTTGGAAGAAGGATACTTACCGGAGGCACTCCTTAATTTTGTCATGCTTCTTGGTTGGGCTCCGAGCGATAATCGGGAACTGTATACACTGGATGAGTTTGTGGAGAATTTTGATATTAAAGGTTTTCAAGAAGCCAACCCCAAATTTTTCAAAACAAAACTGGATTGGTTTAATGGGACTTATATCCGCAAGTTATCGCTTGTGGATTTAAATTCTAAATTCGAAACTCGAAATCCGAAATTTGCGCAATTGTCGAAGGAAAAACAGGAAGCAATAACCAAACTTTTACAAGAAAGAATTGTCAAAATCTCCGATTTGGACACTTTAGGACGATTTTTCTGGGAGGAAGTGGAGCCGGAAAAAGACCTTTTTACGGCTAAGGGACAAGCACACCTGGCCGATGCTCTGGAAATTATTAAAGACTGCGAACCATTTGATTTGGAGACCTTGAATAACCATTTGATGGATAGGGTTAAAACAAAGGGGTACAAAACCGGAGATTTCTTCATGGATTTACGGATAGCCGTGGCCGGTGCCCGTTTTACCCCACCCATCAATGAATCAATTATAATTCTCGGAAAAGAAGAAACGGTTAAGAGAATTGAGAAACATGTGTCACCCCGTACTTGATACGGGGTCCAGTTGTTTTGTTTGTATAGATTCCGTGTCAAGCACGGAATGACAAAGAATATGTATCCTGCCCAAACCTACCACCAGATTGCGAAAAATGAGGCTCACTTTGAGGATGTTCGGGAGCGATTAAAACTCAAAAGCCTAGAAACCAAGGAAGATTTTTCCAAAAGATATCCCCACATTCATCAATTTCTCCGGGATTCAGGCTCCTTCTTGGACGATATGAGGACCAGGTCTTCAAAACTAATGGCTACCGGGGCATTAACTAGCGCCTTATTTTTCTCTCCACCGGTTTTGGTGAATAACTTGCCCACCGCCTCTGAACTATTGGAAAAATTCAAAATTGGGGAAAGAACGGACGACTTGGTGGGTAACAATAAGCTGTTGATTAATTACTTAAAAAGTATCTTACCCGAGAAGCCAAAAGTTCTGACCGTTGGTGAGGAAAAAGCTCTGGAGCAGGGTGTTTTGGAGCTTACCGGTATTCCGGTCAAAGCGACTTTGGAAGGAGAACACTTGAACGTCAATTATGGTTATATCGGAGCCGAACAACATCTTTTTCGTTTTCCCGGTGACAGTCTATCACAGCACGGGGACTTGGCTGACCAAAAAGAAGGTATTGCGCCCGGCCTTGGGGCTTGGGGCTACTTTGCTTTTTCTCGAAGAGAAATGACTTCCAATTTGTATGAAACAGAAAAATGGTATGGAGTAGTGCAAACTTTATACTTACCGGACTGGAATACCCGCCAGCCATATTTGCGGGACTGGTATAAATACAGAAAAATATTAATTGTAAATACGGTCAACGGTAATGCCGTGGTGGCCGCCATTGCCGATTCAGGTCCGGCGGCCTGGACGGGGAAACATTTTGGTGGGAGTCCGGAGGTGATGGAGTATTTGGGGGGGCCACGGTATAAAAAGGGACCGGTTTTAATTTTGTTTGTGGATGACCCCCAAAATCAAATCCCTTTGGGGCCGGTAGAATATGGTAAAGTGGGTGACATACTGTCATCCAAAATATGATTTTTTAAAACATGAGTAAGTTATTTTTTGACGATTGGTTGGACTTGGGGAAGCTGGAGCGGGAAATTAAAAAGGTGGCCCGAACCTATGATGAGAAAACCGAGCTGTGGCGGATTGTGGATGAGATTATCCACCACAAGGTTATTGGTTGCGTGTTGGACCATCTGCCCTCAACTCACCACAAGGAGTTTGTCAAAAAGTATCTGGACGCCCCCCACGACGAGAAACTTAAAGACTACCTCCAGGACAAAATTCAGGCTGACGTCAAGCTTTTGGTCCGGGAAGTGGTGGCCCTGGCCGTGGCTGAGATTATTAACCAGATTTTGCCTCGTAAACTGCGAAAAAATAGTGTATAATACGCTTGTTTCCGTACGATCTTCACAGGTTCTCAAGGTCCGACTAGAAACGGTTTGAGGGTTACGGTGAGAGAGTAGGGTTTGAGTGGAGGTGATTATTTTGGCAACTAAACTGTTTGTAGGTGGACTAGCTTGGGCTACGACCGATGATTCCCTGAGGGCTTTTTTTGCTCAGGCCGGTACCGTGGTATCAGCTGTCGTTATCACTGATAAATTTAACAATAATCGCTCTAAAGGTTTTGGATTCGTAGAAATGTCAACTGAGGAAGAAGTTCAAAAAGCTTTGGCTCTTAATGGCAAGGATTTGGATGGTAGACCAATCAATGTGTCTCCAGCTAAACCCAAGGAAGACAGACCTAGGGACGATTACCAAAGTGGTGGTTTCAACCGAAACTAACACTCTTTGGTACGAGATACCGCCGGTCTTTGCTGAAATCTAGTTTTCTTCAAACTCCGCGGTATTTTTGTGGTTTTTTTGTTCTAAAAAGGCCTCTCCCTTTGTGTAGCTTTACGCTACGCGACAAAGGGGAGACCTTATGAAATTCTTGTGATTTAAAAGAAAAACCAGTATATCGACCAGGTAAGCACACTTGCTCCAGCAATAAAAATAGACAGAAACCCGATTTTGCCAAAATATTTTCTTTTCAGGCAAATAATACTTATTAGAATTTCGGTGATAGCGATTAGATATGTGTTTGATGAAGCATATAAAACTGAATTTGTTATGGGAGTAGGAGTATATGTCTCTTTGACTAAAACTGTTGACAGGAATGTTGAAACCCCAAAGTCTTGTAAAATATCGCGAGTGAGATGTAGAAGGGAATAAGCAATCAGAAAATATAACCAGTATTTTTGCCACTTTTTCATTTCGTTATTTCCTTTAATTCAACATTTTCTTTGTGGTATTCAAATTTGACAATCCACTTGTCAAAAAAACCGTCTTGGCCAAGTAGCCCATAAGCTAATTTTTCAAGATCATAAGAAAAGCCAACTTCACAGGTGTGAGAATGTCCACCGATTGAAAAAGTAACTTTGTGAAAATAGGCTTTCTGTGGTTCTCCGGAGGTTCCAAAAAAAGTTAGTAGCCTTCCCGATTTTATATCGAGGCCCAGCTCCTCGCCGACTAAGGCGTGAAACATACAGTAGTCAGCACCGGAATCGATTAAAGCCAGATATCCAAATTTTCCCTTTTTGGTTTCAAAATCAATTTGAATAACAGGTCTTAGGGAAGATTTTTTGCCTGGAAATGGACAATTGTTTAGATTGGTAGGGAATTTTTTATATTCGAAATCCATCACAAAATATAGACCCCGTAGTCCTCTGGTACCCTAGTCAAAACGGGGCTGTTAACGCCTATCTTTCTGGCCTTTTCGATTACTATTTTGGGACTGCTACCTGAAGCAACCACCCTTGTTGTCTCTGGTTTTATAGCTATCCATTGACTAGAGTACCCCCTCAAACTTTTAGAATAATCCTGTGTTTTTACCTTCATGGCTTTATTCTATCATAAAGAGCAAGGGGGTGGGTTTGTCGGCAGTTTTTTCAGCAAAAATTAAGATTTGGAGTATAATCTCAAAGCTATGAAAGTACTAGTGGTGGAGGATGAACACAAAATAGCCAATTCCATCAAGAAAGGTTTGGAGTTGGAAAACTTTGTGGCCGATGTGGCTTTTGACGGCACTGAGGGTTTTGACATGGCGGCCTCGGGGGATTATGACGTCATCATTCTGGATTTGATGTTGCCTGGGATGGACGGGGTGGAAATTTGTAAGGAATTGCGAAGTGAAGGGGTGCACACGCCGATTTTGATGTTGACGGCAAAAAGTCAAATTGTCGACAAGGTTAAAGGGTTAAATGCCGGGGCGGATGATTACTTGGCCAAACCCTTTGCTTTTGAAGAACTGTTGGCTCGAGTGAAAGCTCTAAACCGCCGACCCAAAAAACTGGATGGCAAGATTTTGTCGGCGGGTGAAATTGTTCTGGATACACAAAAACAGACTGTTACCAGTGAAGGAAAAGAAATGCTTTTGTCGGTCAAAGAATTTAGTTTGCTGGAATACTTTTTGCGTCATCCCAATCAGGTGATCAGCAAAGACCGCCTCATTGCTTCTGTTTGGAATTATGATACGGATATCTTACCCAACACAGTTGAGGTTTTTGTGGCTAGTTTGCGCAAAAAGCTGGGTCGGGAGGTTATCAAAACAATTCGCGGTTTTGGATACAAGATCGCCAGAGGCGATCGCAGTCCGTCCGAAGCTTTAGCGAAGGAGGACAAATCATCTAACCATGTTTAACAGCGCTCGATTTAGATTGACTGCCTGGTATTTGGTCATTATTGCTTTAATCAGCTTCTTTTTTAGTGTCGCAATTTATCGGGTTTTAACTTCTGAGCTGAATCGGATTGAAGAGATGCAAAGGGTAAGGATAGAACGTGAAGTACCCGATCGTCCTCGACCTTTCTTTTTGGATCCCCTCGTTGTGGCCGAAACCAAGCGGAGAATCTTTTTGATGTTGTCGGCGGCCAACGTTGTTATTCTGGCTAGCTCGGCCGTCGCCGGATTTTATTTGGCCGGCCGGACGCTTTCCCCAATCAAGGAAATGGTGGAGGAACAAGATCGTTTCCTTTCTGACGCTTCCCACGAACTGCGGACCCCGATTACGGTTTTGAAATCAGAAATCGAGGTTAATTTGAGAGATAAAAACTTACGTCTTGCCGATGCTAAAAAACTTCTTGTCAGCAATTTAGAAGAAGTTAACAGTTTGCAAATTTTGACTGATAATCTAATTAAGCTGTCGCGGTATCAAGCGCGGCAAAACGGTTTTGCTCCGACTCGGGTATCTTTGAAAACAATTACTGCTTCGGCTGTCAAAAGAGTCAAAATTTTAGCCAAACAAAAACAGATTGAGATGGTGAACGAAACGAAAAATATTTTTCTTTTGGGAGAGGAGCCTTCTTTAACCGAACTTGTGGTCATTCTCTTGGATAACGCCATTAAATACAGTTCTAAAAATTCCAAAGTTGTTATTTTGTCTCAAAAGACGGACGGCCACGTCATTTTAAAAGTTACTGACCAAGGTGTAGGCATTAATCGAAAAGATCTGTCTCATCTATTTGACCGGTTTTTTAGAGCTGATCAGGCCAGGAGCCGTCAAGTTGGAGGGTTTGGTTTGGGTTTGTCGATCGCCAAAGAAATTGTTAAGCGACATGGGGGAATGATTAAGGTGGATAGTAAATTGGGCAAGGGGACGACCTTTTCAGTTTCACTTCAGGTTGGCCGTGTAAATTAGGTCAAATAATGAATATTAGAAATAATCCGTTCAAGTACGGGGTGACAACTCTGGTATTATTGCTTCTGGTTGGTTTGGTGGGAAAATGGGTTGTCGGTAAAACTAGCCAAAACAAAGTAACTTATCAGACGAGTAGGGTTGAAAAGGGGACTTTGATTACTTCAGTCTCGGCTTCCGGAACAATTCTTTCAACTGGCATGTTGACGGTAAACTCCAACGCTACTGGTGTTATTAAAAAAGTTTATGTTAAAGATGGGGATGTGGTTTCTATTGGTCAGAAAATCGCCGAAATTATTTTGGATCAGACCGGATTGGAAAAATATGCTTCGGCTTACGCTTCTTATGTTCAGGCTCAAAATGCGGTTAACTCGGCCAACAACAGTTTAAGATCAGCGATTGCCTCGGCTGAAAAAGTACTGGATGAAGTCAAAGGTCATGATACTGATGAGACTTTGACTCAAAAAGAATCCAGAACAAAAGCGGAGGTGGCCAGAGATAATGCTTACGACGCTACTAAATCAGCAGCGGCTAATTTCACCACAGCTGCCTACGCTTTGCGTTTAGCCTCTCCCGTGATTACGGCTCCGTATTCTGGAGTGGTT
>Ga0208958_1001779_pt1 | contig 20231 bp, 25 predicted proteins | sample RifOxyB1_FD_184032 | JGI IMG/M metagenome (GOLD analysis project Ga0208958, IMG submission 184032) | Soil microbial communities from Rifle, Colorado - Rifle Oxygen_injection B1 (SPAdes) | ecosystem: Environmental > Terrestrial > Deep subsurface > Rock core/Sediment | place: Rifle, Colorado... | reverse complement strand
TCGAGCAAAAGTATTTCGGGGCGATGAAGTAATGAAGCGACGATTTCACATTTCATTCTTTGCCCGAGAGAAAGACGCCTAACCGGAATATCAAGAAGATCATTTATTTCAAAAATTTTCACGAGGTAATTTAATCTGGATTTGTACTCCCTTTCGTCAAGCTCGTAAATTTTACTAAATAAATTAAAAGTGTCAATCGCAGGAAGATGATACCACAACTGGGGTTTCTGACCAAAGACTGAACCTATTTTGTACGAAAGTTTTGTTCTTTCTTCCCACGGAACAAAACCGGCAATTTTAACCTGTCCTGATGTGGGGAAAAGAATTCCAGTAAGGATTTTTATCGTCGTAGATTTACCTGCGCCGTTCGGTCCTATGAATGCAACAATTTCACCCTGCTTGATATTAAAAGAAATGTTATCTACTGCTTTAATCTCGGTTATATTTGGTTTGAAAAGAGATTTAACACTTCCCAAAAAACCCGCAGCCTTATGTTTTATCTTAAAAGTTTTATTCAAATGATTAACTTCGATAACGTCCCTCTCTTTCATAAGTAGGATAAACAAATAGTGATTAAAAATGTTTTGAGTAGAAAAAAAAGGAGATTAACAACCAGTCAGTTCTTTCAATTTTTCAATGCTTTGAACTCCGGAATATTTTTGATTGTTTATTACCCACGTTGGGGTTTCAGTGATGTTATATTTCGCAATCTCTTCCCAAGTATCAAAATTAAGCACATGTAAAAAGGCATAACTATCCCCGAAGATTTCTTTTTGTTTTTCACAATAATAGCAATTTGTTTTTGTGTAAAGAGTTGAATTCCCACCGAGGCACTTTGCAAGTTCTTCTGGAACTGATGGATTTGACTTAAGAGAGAAAAAATATATTCCCAAAGCAATAATAACTATAATTCCGGCAATCCAATATTTTTTATTCATATCATCTATAAGAAAAAACGTTTTATAAATTTTATGAAGAAACTAATTTCAAGGAGCTAAATTTATTAATTGCAATTATCTTGTTATTTGATGGTTTCAGCTAATTCATTTAAAATTGTTTTTTTTATATTAGTTGTCTTCGCTGTTTTAATTGAAGTTGTCGCAGATATAATTTTTAAAAAGTGGAGTTTGGAAAATAAAAACTCGCTGTTTATTTTGGGGATGGGGGTTTATTTAATTGGAACAATGTTTTGGGCGTATTCGTTGAAATTTGAAGTTTTATCTAAGGCAGGTGGAGTTTTTGTAATTTTGAATTTAATTCTTCTAGCTTTGGCAGGAATTTTTATTTTTAAAGACGAATTATCTCTAACTAATAAAATCGGAATGATTCTCGGGATGATTAGTATTATTTTAATTGAGATTTAATTACTTCTCTTTATTCTGTCATAAACCAAATCAGCGAAAACACAATTATAATGATAAACTTTTTTTCTGCCATCTTCTTTGTATTTTACTTCCAGAGCACCTTTGCTTATTACAATCTGAACCGGAACTCCTTCGACATTAGTCTCTGCAGTATATTTTGGTAGAATCAAATTTCCTTTCCAGTCTTTTGGTTTTATACTTTCTGTCAATTCCTGAGCATCAAACAGCGTCAATTTTGCTAAGTCTTTTTTATTTATCATTTTAAATTTTAAAGAAACTAATTTATAAACTTTGGGTTTCTTTTACAAAAAGAAACTACAATGGTAGAAAAGTTTATTTTCTAATAATCTGGCAATTCTTCTTGCGACTTGAAGGGTTTTTTCTGAGGAGAAACAGATTTTTTCACAGGAGTTTCTTCACCCATTGATTCAGCAGCTTCAGCCATTTCTGATTCACTTACAGAATTAATTATGTCTTTGAATTTTTTGAAATCGGCTGCTTGAATTCTTACGCCAGCTTTTGTGAAACCAGTATATCTTTCGCTTGAAACGAATTCCCTTATTGTCAATCCTCTTCTTCCACCGAAATCGTCGATACGAATAATCACATCAGTTGTATCATTCTTTGAAATTTTTCCAATATCTTTTTCCATGTCAGAGAAATGAAAAGTTGGTTTATAAATATTTATAGTTGAAAAATTTATTCCCGTCTTGGGGAATACCCCGCAGCTTGCTGTGGTTGGGAGTTTCATTTAAAAAAATGGGATAAATCTCTAACAGAACTAACAATCGCCAAATGTTTGTGTTTCTCAAGAGGTTTTCCTTTTTTGAAGCCAGTTCTGACGCCAATAAAACCCATTCTCGTGCGTCGCGCAGCAATTGCATCAAACACACTATCTCCTACGACAAGACAATTCTTGGGAGAAATTTTTAATTTTTTTGCAACAAGAAAAAGTTGGTCTGGGGATGGTTTCCCTTTTTTTACATCGTCAATGGTTGAAATAAATTTGAATTTTTTTCTAAACTCAGAATTAGTTGATCTCTTCATAGTAATAAGACTTGAACCAGTAGCAATTCCGATTTTAAAATTTTTTTTAACTGAAGATAACATAGACATAACCCCTGGAAAGAGCAAATTTTTCCCGTGAATAATTTTTTTGAAAATTTTTCGTCTTTCTTTTCTTAATTCGGGAATATCTCCGACAAGATGATACTTTTTTTTAAGATATTCAAAAATTTTGTGAGAAGGCGTTCCCATCAGAGAATCCACTTCTGATTGAGAAATCATTGAACCATGAAGTATCGCAATTTCAAAAAACGCTTTTGAATGATAAGGAATCGAATTAATAAGCGTTCCATCGAGGTCAAAAATAATCGCTTCATATTTTTTCAGCTCTTTTTTCATACATACCAAAAAGAAAGATAGTTTATAACATTTTTGAATCATGAAATAATTTTCCAAAAACAATTATTTCGTCGCCGGGATAAGTAATACCATACCATTTTTCACGAGTTGGATAAATTTTCATTTTAAGATTTTTGTTATTAATTAAATTAGAAATTTCTGATGGAAGAAGGCATTCGGATTTTCTATTTTTGTTTATTTGTTTAAATTTGATTAATATCTCTGACAAAAGAGGAAGTACATTTTTTTGAAAAGCAAAAATATTCATACTACAAAGAGCAAATTCATTAAATCCTTTTTGAGAATAATTCTCTTTTGATAATTCAAATATTTCTTCGATGGATTTTACATCGTGTTCAGAATCAATCTCGAAAATCCCGCGATTAACTGTTCCAAAATCTGGCAAAACGTCAACGAGGTTATACCCGACGCTGGCTGAGGTTTGATATAGCGTGAGATGATTGAAAAGAATTTTGAAAGTTTCCTCACCATAAATATCGTCGCCATTGCATACCACAAAAGAAGAGTCAATTAATTTTGTTGCAGAACAAATTGCATCAACTGTGCCCCAAGGCTTGTCCCGAAAATTTTTGTCATAATATTGCAAGGCATATTCAATTGGGATTCCATTGTATTCTGAATTAAATCTTTGTTTGAATAAATCATGAATTTGTTCGCTGACAACGAAAATAATTTTATTAAAACCTGCTTTCAAAGCTTGATTCATAGAGTATTCAATTAAAGTTTCTCCATTTGGACCTATTTTTGCAAATGCTTTTACTTTTCCACCGAACCGCGAAGAAATTCCAGCAACCAAATAAACCAGAGCTATTTCTTTCTTTTTTATCGAGGCGGTTTCTTTTTTTAGAGAATTGTTGAGATGAATAAAATATTCTGTTTTTTCTGAATTCGCAAGTTTCTCGACGATTAATTCCGGAGTTGAATGCGCCAGACGACCAAGAACCGGATTGTGGTCAACAATTAAATTAAAATCTGCATCCAAACCTTTTGCTTCAATTCCATCAATACGCGTTTTTTCAGGAGTGTTTTTTTGAATTTCATGCCCAAGATGAGTTGCAACAATTAAAAAACATTTTCGGTTTATGAAATAATCGACGGTGGCAGAAATGATTTTTCCAGCAACTCCGGGTTCGGTTACCGATTCAATTTCATCTGCAAGAATTAAAGTTTTATCGCCGGGTTTAATTTTTGACATTTGGTTTAACAAAGTTTCAAACGCTCCTTTATTTTCTGAACCTTTGTTTTTTGCGAAGTAATAAATTTCTGAGAATAATGGAATTTTTATTTCACCAAATAAGGGAAGACCAAATTGAGAAAGAGAAATTATTTGGATGATATGCTCGAGAAGAGTTGTTTTTCCACCAGAATTTGCGCCGGTTAAAATTGAACATTTGTAAGTTTCATTAAGCCCAAAAGAAATTGGTTTTGGGTTTTCAATCAAAATATTTTTTGAATTTGTTACTAGAAGTTCATTTTCTGAAATTTCAGGAAAAATCATTTCATTTTCTAAAAATTTGGATATACCTGAAATGAAATCAAAAAGAAGCAATGAATCAGAAAGTTTCTTCAACAGCGACGGGATTTCTTTTAATTTTGAAGAATTGTTCTTTACTTTTTGGGCAAATTCAAAAAATTCCCCAGCGTTTTGTCTTTTTATTTCCTTCTCCAATTCGCCTTCATCAACAGTAACTGGGATTCCGATGTTTAACACTTCAAAGGGAAGTTTAGACTTTTGCACTTCTTCTATTATCATTGAGTTTATCTCTTTTGGGATTTGATTTTTGCTCATTAGCTGAAACAAGGATTCTCCAGATATCATAAAATCTTTTAATTTTAATGAAACATTATTATTAATTTCGTCAACTTTTTTTTCTACGAAATCTCGGTCCAACATAAAAGAAGAATCTTCTTTTGTCAGTTCAAGCATTAAATCCAGTTCATTCACAATTTGATTTGTTTCTACGCCGATATCATATTTTTTCAAGATTTCCAAATTGTTTTTCCAGCAGGATAATTGTTCAAGATATCTCTCAAGATAAACCTCCTCGATGTTTTTAAGAAAAACTGCTTGAGAAAGCGATTCCATTGCAGAAGAAAAATCATTGCAGTTAATTACCTGAACTAAATCGTATGATTCAAGAAGAGAAACGTCGCTCTCGCTGATTATCAATCTTACGGGGCAACCCATCTCTTTAAGTTTTGTAAAAGTCGCAGAATCTTCGGTAACGACAAGGACATCATATTTTGGTTTCCACGACGCTTTTTTTGTTGAAAGATATTTAAGAAAAAAGTTTTCAGTTTTTGGAAGAGAAATAATTTCTTTAAAAAAATCCTGCCTTAATTTTATTTCTCTTGAATCAAAAACAAAATCAAACATATTAAACAAATTTGAAGTTTCAGAAAAAACGAAATTCCGTGAAATATGAGAAAGAACTTTTTGATGAACTGATTTCCCATCACGAGTTTTGAAAATACTTTCTGGAGATTTTAATAAAGTCTTCGCGGAAGAAAACGGACTTAATTCATTTTTTCGAATAAACTCTAACAACTCTTTTTTCATAAAAGAAAAGATGATTTGGATTTTTTAAGTATTGTTGTGATTAAATTAATGAATTTATTCTACTCAATTTGTGAAAGAATCGAATTATTAATTTGTTTTGCCATTTCGAGATTTTTGATTACTGTGAGTTTTATGCTGATTTTTTTGTTTACTATTTTAGAAAGTTCAATCAAATCCAAATCCTTGAGAGTTTTACTCTTTTTAAAAAAGGAATCCAATAACTTTGTTATTTCTTCCGGATATCTTGTCTGAACAATTAAGTCTCCGTAGGTTCCAACATAATAAGATTTATCAAAAGAAGAAGTGGAATGTTGAATGTGACTTTTTATATTAATTGCTGAATAAAATTTGGCAATCTGTCTGTCCAAAGGGGTGTTCCCGACGGAAAGGATATAAGATTTTATTCCTTTATCTTTCAAATGAGTCATAATCTTTTTTTCATTATCGAGATGAAGAAGTCCTTCCCAAACATGTGGTGCTTGGTAACAATTTAGATTATAATCTCCTTTTTTAAATTTGACAAACCAATTATCTATTAAATCCTGCCAAAATTTCATTAGTTCATTCAGAGAAGAAAAAGTAAATACAGATAGTTCTCCTTTTATTGAATCTATATTTTTTGGTGCTGTTTTTTCTTTGTTTATTTCTGAATACAAATCATCCAGAACTTTTTTACTTTCAATAATCCATTCTTTATTTATTAAAAATTCGTAATCTTTTTGAACGAGAACTCCTGATTCAACTAACAACAAAACTGCTTTTCTTACTGCTTGGAAGGTCACCGACTTTCCATATCTTTTCTTTATTAAATTTGTAATTTCAATTAATTTGAGCGGGTATTCCTTCGTTAAAATAGTAAATACTAAATCTTTTACTCCGCCTTTTTTTTCTAATGGAAGCGTTATTTCTAATGTCATTAAACCAATTAGATTAGTTTTATATTTAAACCTTTTGGTTTAATTGCCGTTGAACCAAGAAGATATAACCCTTTCAGAATTTGAGCTTTTAATTAAATCATAGGAGAAAACAAAATGAAAGAAATAACAAAAAACATGACAAAAGTAGTTGCTGAGGCAGTAGTCCTCTCAATGTTATACGTTGCTTCATTAGGTTTTATAGTAGTAGATGCAACAAGGCGGCAAGAACATAAAGAACTTACAAATAAAGTTGCATTGTATAACTACAAACCGGTTGGAAATGGTGGGGCTCTTGCTGAAATGAATGGAAGAACCAGCGAAGACAGAAAAGTAATGTATCAAGAGATTGAGCAGAGTTACCAATATGCAGAATCAATGTCTAATGCTCAATTGAAAGAAGCATACCAGAGATTAGAGTCTGGCTATTCAGTAATGGGAATGTTTCAATAATAAGAATGTAGAACTAATGAATAAAATTTAATTTATTTTTTTAAATAACACTAACCTTAATCATCTTAACATCTTTCAAGGGTTTGTCATTTCCATCTGTTTCTACTTTTGCTATTTTATCGACGACATCCATTCCTTCAACAACTTTTCCGAATACAGAATAACCATTATCTAAGAATTTATTGTATTTCAGATTTATGAAGAACTGGCTTCCGGCAGAATTTGGCATTGGGGATTTTGCCATTGCAACTGTTCCCCTTAGATTTTCGTCTAGAGAAGTATGAGTGTATTCATCTTTGATTGTATAACCAGGCCCACCTTCTCCAGTTCCTTCTGGGTCTCCGCCCTGAATCATAAATCCATCGATAACTCGGTGAAAAATAACTCCGTTGTAAAACCCGGATTTTACTAATTTTTCAAAATTTCCAGAAGTTATAGGCATTTCACTATAAAGCTGAATTGTTATATTCCCAAAATTTGTTTCTAGGAGAACTTTTGTTGTTTTTTGATTTGAATTCATTTTGTAAATTATTCCTATAGATAAAATGATTATCACCGCGATTATAAAGATAATGATTTTTATTTTTTTCTGCATATTCAAGAATGAAATCAAATGTTTTTAAGTTTAATGAAATTATTTTTTGAAAAGACGATTTAGATAAATTTTCGTTTCCTCAAAAACTTCTTCAATTGAACGTGATGCATCGATGATTATTATTTTCTCTTTTGGAAGCAAGCTTGGAAGTTGAAGATATTTTTCTCTTAAGGATTTTTGAAATTCTAAATCTTTATCGAAAACGTCCGTTGCCCCACCTTTTTTTCTTCTCTCGAATGCAATTTCTGCCGGGCAATCATAAATCAAAGTTAAATCAGGAACTAAAATTGCTGGATTTTTATGAGCAAAAATTATCTCTTCTACAGGTATTCCTTGAAGTGATTGGTAAGTAATTGTTGCATATTTGTATCTATCTGAAAAAACGTGCGTTCTTCTTTCTAAATTTGGAGAAATATAATTTAAACAATGGTTTATTCTGTCTGATACAAAATTATCTAGATACCATCGAGCGTCTTTTTTTACATCAGTTCCGGCAGCCATTCGCTTTCTTATTTCTGAAAAATCTCTCGTCGGTTCTCGAGTTAGATAAATATCATTCTCCTTTGACAAACTAAAAACATAATCAACAGCTTTGATAATCTGGGTTCCTTTGCCGGAGCCGTCGAGCCCGTCAAATGTGACAAAAATTCCGCGGGGCATTTTAGACTTTCCTTGCTATTCCAAGCTCTTTTCTGAACGGGCAAGGGTCGGTACATTTTGCATGGGGAAAACTGCATTTTGGTCCATGTGAATATTTTTCCAATTCAGAATAAACTTCATGACTTGAAAACGGAATGTTTATCAAATATTCCTCCAATGTTTGTCTTGTGCTATTCATTATTTCCCACTGGGCATTTCCGCAAAGTCTCTCGCTCATTTTTGAAATAAAGTCCGTGTAAGAACCCGATTCATGCACGTCGACAAGAGTTGCTTGAGGATAGTTTTCGGAAACACTTTCCAAATCAGCAACCCATTTTTTTCTTAATGATTCTTCGCTGATTATTTCCGGCACAAAAAAAGTAAAATTGAAATTATCTTTTATTGGTTGCATTGAATAAGCAAGAGTTCTGTGACGATGTGCTTGAGCAAGACCAGCGAAAGAAATATCATAAGATGTTGAATAATTTTCTCCGAACTCTTCCGCAAAATTTTGCCGTCGAGAAAACATACTTAATTCTCTTAATTTTAATTTTGGGTCTAATCCTGGCTCGTAAAGAAAATCCATCTTTTCATTAAATTCTTTCATGAACGCTTTTACTCTCACATTAAATTTTGTGTCTGGTTCTTCACTTTGGAAATCATTAAACCAGTGCATAATATAATTTAGCTGTCTGAATGATAATTTGTGCCCCATTTTTGTTGGCGTAAAAACAGAAGTCATGTAACGCGCGTTTTCCTGGGCTAATTTCAAGGTTTTGTCTTTTTGTTTCTCGTCTAAAAAAGGATAATTCTTTTTAATCTCTTCCTGAAAAATCCCCATCCATTTATTATAAAGTTCCTTTTCTCTTCCTTCAACTTTCATTTGAGTATAACGCGCTGATTTTTCTGAAGTAGCATAATCTCGCTCATTGTTTAAAATCATGGCGCCAAATTTTGGAATTCTTTTTAATTCAAAATTAAAAACGGGCTGGTCAAAAACACTATGATGTCCTCGGCGCATTAAATCAGCGATGAGGATTGTTGGGTCTGGTTCTTTTAAAATTTCGTCAAAGTCTTTAGAAGTGTAACAAAGTCTTGCAAAAGAACGGCTTAATTCAAGAGCTTCTTCTTTAGTCTTGATATTATTTGTCGAACCAATAATTTGAATTTCCATTTTCCCCTTTTATTATTCACTAAAATAAACTGGGTTTAAAAATAAATCGCAACAAAAAAATATACTATTTGTTGAGTTCTTTTTCTAAATTCTTCGCTTCTAATTTTGAGAGTTCATCTCCCAAACAAAGAGCAGAGGGGTATTGTTGTGTGTATTTGGCAAAGTTTTCTGGACCTTTTAGGGCATTCATGTAATCAAGCTTGAAATAGCGAGGAAAATTTCTTTCTAACCTTTCCATAACCGATTTATATTCCGAACGTCTCTTGAACTTATCAAAAGCATAAATAAAAGCGAGATATTCATTTTCGTTTAGAAGAGCCATAAGTTCAGACAAAACAAAATTTGGATTTCCTGAATCTTTAACTACATCAGCAACGGTCTTTTTTCCCTTAATTTTTTCAGAAATTTTTTTAACATCATCATTGATTTTGCTTAATTCTTCAACATTTTTCCGTTTTTCTTCTTTCTTCTTTCCAGTAAGGGCATCATAAACTCGGTTAAGATATTCTATAAATGACATTCGCAGAGTAGAAAAGGGAGGTAATTAAATATTTGTGTAATAAGATTAGTCCTTCATGCGAAGTGACTGCGCCAATCTTTGTGCACAAAGTTGGGACCGAACTTGTGAGAGTCTCGACGAGCATCTATGAATGAAAACCTTATTTTCTGTTTCAATCTTTTATCTCAACCTTAATACTCACGTTCTTTGGAATTTGAAGTCTCATTATGCTGTGGAGAACTTTTTCGTTTGCTGGTAAGTCAATTAATCTTTTGTGAAGTCTCATTTCGAAATGATCGAAAGTTGCTGTTCCGCTTCCACATGGAGATTTTCTTGTTGTGATTCTCATCTTTTTAGTTGGTAACGGAACGGGTCCAGAAATAACAATTCCTGATTTGGAAGCAATGTCCTTGATAGAATTACAAATAGCGCTAAGCATTTCAATATCCGTGCTATTTAATTTTACTCTTACCTTTGACATTTTTGTTTCCCAGAACATATTTGCCTTATGTTCCAATATGAAGTATAAAAAAAGTTGGTTTAAAAAGTCTTCGCTTAATTTTATTTATTAGATTAATACAAATTCTGTTCTGGTTTGAAGTTTTCCAAAAATTCTTTTTCGATGAAATGTAATTTTCCGGGAATGATAAAGCAAAAAGGTGGGTGAATATTTTTGAACTCAGTAAGTTGAGACGGATGACAGAAAATTATTTTTTGGCCTCGAGTTCCGAGCTGCTGACACACAATGATTTTAGTCAAAGGAATTTTATGTTTTGCAATTGTTTTTTCCAATTCATCCAAAGCAGATTCAAAGCTTAAACCGATATCGACGAGAATTAAAGAATGTGCATCTATTGATTGATTTTCTTTGACGACTTCGATAAAACTGTCTGGTGTGAAATTTTTCCGAGCATCCCACCGAGGCATGCTTGTTATTTTTCCGAATTTGTAAATTTGCAAACCAGTTTCAGAAACTCCGTCGAGAACTGAAGCATTATGCAAAACGCGGTATTTAACATTTGATTTGATACATTCGTCGACGATAGTTATGTGAGTTGTCGCCATCAGTGGATTTCCATAAACTAAAAGAGCAATATCAAGTTTTCTTGCTTCATCAACTATTGACAAAGACTCAACAAATTCTCTATTTGCCCCGTTAATTTTTTTTCCGAGAATTTCTTCCAAGTGCTGAACTGCATAAGGCAAATCGATTGTGTAGTTTTCCAAATATATCTTTTTACATCTCTTGCAAAGTTCCATTGCTTCTTTTGTTAAACTGTCTGCATTCAGTCCAAGCCCGATAAGATATAGCATAATTGAAACAAGGAAAATAGAGTTTTAAATGTTGTTGATAAACCTAAACTGAATATTCACCTGTCACATAAAAATGACGACAAAGATAAAGTTTATAATCTTTGAAAACTTAAGAAATTAATGATAAAACAAAAAATAATACAAAACATAAACCTGATGCATTCTGGCGAAAGAGGAGGAATGTATTCGCTGTTTAAGGAAGAAAGTTGGGGGGCTAACGGGAGTTTTTACAAGGATGTTCATTTTCCTTGCATGGTCGCAAACTATCTGTATCGGGGAGAAACAGGAGAAATAGTAAAATTTACGATGGAAGATGAGGTTACAGCGGAAGAAAGAAAATTGTACAGCGAAGGCTCTTTCCAGATAGCAATAGACATGATGGGTGAAAGAGATTATGCAATTGTTGGTATGAGATTAAAGGAAGGAACAAACGAAATTGGAAGAAAAACTCTTGAAGAAAGTGTGCAGATGTTTAATAATTTGCATGAAAAGTTTCCGCTTCCGACGGAAAACGAGGATTAAACATGGCCAAAAAATATGAACCTAAATTTGAACAACTGCCAAAAATAGGTTTATCGGGAGAGATTTTGCCTTTTTCTTTATGGACTCCAGCTTATGAACAAATTCTTGATAAGAAAAAAAAGATTAAATTGAGAGAAATTCACAATGACGAACCCGTCGAGAAAATAGAAAGGTATGAATCTTTAATTCCACACTTTGCAACCCGATGGTCCAGTCGTATAGAAAGTATTCAAAAGATTTTAGAGAAATATCCATCAGTTAAAAGTCCGTGTGCTATGAGAATTAAAAATACTAACGATTTAGAAAAACATTTACAGATAGTTTATCAAATGTCTTATGCACATTATGTTCTTGGAAAAAGTAAGAATATGCACCATGGGGGAAGACGTTTTCCAGATTTTTGTTGTGGTATTTCAGCTGACAATCTTTTTCTTTCTCTTCTGGAAAGAGGATATATTAACGCACTAAGATTTTCCAACGATGAATATGATCATGGATATGTTGGGCTTCCTTTTGTTATGAAAAATTTTAAAGGACTCATAATTGCAGACCCAACTTCAGACCAAATGTGGGAAAAAATAAAAAACCCACCCCGAAATAATATTTTTGTAGCATCAGAAAAAAAATGGGAATATCGAACTGATTGGGCAAATAATGCCAACTTATTTCCAGATGAAGCAGCACACTTAGGAACATTGAACAAATTTGTATCGATAGGCCGCCGTGTTGATATAGACAAAGAAGGGGATTTTTTCCGAGATGTATTCAAAAAAGTGGTTAATGTCAAAATCTAAATTTTTGTGAGATACTTAAAGAGAAGAGTTATAATTTGAAAGTTCTGTTGAATCTGGATCGAATTCAGGAACGAACTGATTATTGTTTTTCTTTTCTTGATAAAGTTCAAGAAGACGACTTTGATGATATTTAGTTATTTCTGGATTTGTCAAAATTTTATCTTCGGAGTTAATATCTATTTTTTTCATGACAGATAGTAAACTATCTTTGTCTCGTTCCAAATTAATCTCACCTTTAACGCCGAACAAAAAAGGTTCTCCGTTGAATTCTCCGACGTGATATTCCAATCTTTTCGAGTCCATACCTGCCCAAAGAAGAACTAATTCGGTACTTCCGGAAGGACAAGTATAGTTATTTGGAAGAATGAAAATATTTCTTGAATTGGTTTTTTCCAAAATTTCTTGTGGTGTTGGAACGGAACTAAGTATTGAACAGCCGGAAGAAGCAAGCAAAAATGTTGGAATTACAAACAAGGATAATCTCTTTAGTAAATTTGACATTTAATATTTGAGTTTGGAATGTTTATAAAAATAGTTGTGATTAATTATTTCAAACTTCTGCTTGTAACAATTGCAATGAACAACAACGAAAACAATAAATAATCATTTTTCAAAATCAAGCTTAAAATCACTCCAACAAAACAAAAAAGAATTATCAGAATAAACCATTTTTTTCCTTGTTTGAGTTCTTCTTTTGTGTATTTTGCAAGAAGATTTCCGAGAGGAATTCCGAGAATTAAAACAAATATAATCAAAAGAAATTGAATTAGTTGATGCATGATTAAACACCGAAAATGAAAGATTTAAACTTTACTATAACAATTCTTAAATATTGGAATATTCTTGAAAATAGATGGAATTAAGATATCTTGCGCCGTACTTGGTTTTTGCAAGTGTATTTCTTGCTTCGGCGACAGATTTTGTTTTTGGAAATCCCGTCGGAAAAATGGTTTATTCACAAGGCAGAAGCATGGTTAATCAGGTTATCAAAGAAAAAAAAATGGCCATAGACTGGGGAATTTATGAAAGAAAAGATTCTGACAGGCGAGCAGCCCAAATTGGTGAAGGAATTCTTGCGGGATTGATGGTTTATTTCGCACTCAAAGAACCAAAAAAACAAAAAGAAGAAAGAGCAGGAAAAAAATATTTGGAATGGCAGAGAAAGAGAAGTCTCGAAGAACTGTCTAAAAATCAAGGAAAAGAATAAACTTTATCTCAATAATATTTAAAACTTAAACTTTCCTAGAGAAATTATGTACAAAAAATATCTTGTTGTTGCAAGCCGAATGGACAGAGCAGGTTATAATATAGTTTTACAACTCACACAATTTGGAAAATTTGACACATATATTGTAGATGACGAAATAATTTACACAAGGAATCTTAATTTGAATCTGATTAAAGAATATGATTTTATTATTTTCGCTTCGAAACATCAGTCAGAAAGAAAGATGAAAACGCTGTCAGTTCATCCAGTTGGAAATTGGAAAACGGCAGAATATGGTGGAGTAAACGGAAAGGTTGGAAAATCTTCTGCAATGTTTATGAAACAAGCTTTTGAGAAATTGACAAAAAATGCCAAGGAACATAATTTAGATAGTTATTCGGTGACGATGGAATCTACACATCATGGACCATTGATTGATAAGCCGTCGATGTTTATAGAAATTGGCGCGACAGAAAATGAATGGCGTGATACAAAAGCGGCGTTTGTCGTCGCGAAAACAATTTCGCAAATGATAAATGAGTTCAAAGAAAATCCGTATAATGAAATCGTGATAGGAATTGGCGGACCACATTACTGCCCGGGGTTTAATCGAATTCAGGGGGAAACAAACGTCGCAATTTCGCACATAATTCCAGAATATGCTCTTCCGCTAACTGAAGAAATGATTAAAGAAGCAATTGCAAAAACTCAGGAAGAATTGGACTTTGTGATTATAGACTGGAAAGGCGTCGGCAAATCAGAAGAAAGACAAAAAATAATTGATATTCTCGACAAAAATTATATTCAGCATAAGAGAACCAGCGAAGTAAAATAATTAACTCAAGAATTCCATGAAAACTTCGAGATGATCTTGAGTTGGATATTCTTCTACGATTGCGCAGTTTTTGAAACTTTTTGAGATGTCGTTTATTTTTTCCGCGTTGCATAAAATACGGAATTTTTGATAATCTATTTTGAAATCTAATTTTGGAAATGAATTTGAGAGTTTTGAAAAAAGTAAGTGTAATTTTTGTTTTTGTTTTTCACTGAATTTTTTTCTTTCACTTTCAAAAGTTGGTTTTGATTCTTCCAAATAAATTGCTCCACGTAGTAATGTTCCGTCTTTAGTGATTAGGTCAAATTTCTCGGCAGAATTTTTTGCACGAAGTTTTATTCTTTCAGTAAATTGAATTTTGTCTTTGAATTCAGCACTGCAATAATGAATTCTTAATTTTTGCTTTTTGAAATGATTTATTATTTTCAGTGCAGTTTTTTCACTTCCTGAAACTTCATAATTCTCGAGGGTTTTCCATTTTTTCAAAGAATATTCTTTTTCGTAAAGAGTTGCATATTCCAGCTCGTTAAGATTGAAAAAATCTACATAAGTTTTGAAGAAGTTTATCATCTCAATGATTTCTTTTTCTTTTCCAGGAAAAATTGGAATTTCAACTCCGACCTCTGAAAATTTCCCTTTGACTAATTTTGCTTTTTCCCATAAATCTTTTCTTTCCAAATCAGGATGAATCCTTAATTCATCAAGACGCGAATCCTGAAGAAGTTTTACAATTTTCTCGTCGATAAGATTTAATGATGTATACAGGTGAATATGAAAATCTTTTCCAAAATTTTTCTTTAATTCTTTGATAAAGAATATTGTCCGATTTATTTTTGAAAGTGGGTCTCCACCAGTGATTCCGGCACCTTTAGCACCGCTTGAACGAACTTCATTTAACAGTTGTTTCATTTCTGAAAGCTTTACTTCATTTGCGTAGACTACATCTTTGTTTTTTTTCTTTTCTGAAAGTGGGCAGTAGAGACAATTTCGAGGACAAATTCCAGTTATAAAAAGAACGAGCTTCTCGCCTTTGGAGCACAGTTCACATCCTCGAGGTAATTTTCCTTGATGTTTGCTTATCATCAAAATTTGAAAAAAAGGTAGTTTAAAGAATTATCCTAATGAGAAAATCAGATTATTTCAATGATTTCCGGAATTTGTTTTTTTAGAGAGTATAACATTGGTGGGCGGTGAGAAACATCTTTTTTTACTTCTTCAGTTTTCAGAATGTCCAAGGATAAAATTTTCTTAACAAAATTTCTTTTATCAAAAACTTTGTCAAAAACTATTTCATACAAATTTTGCAGTTCAGACAAAGTAAATTTTTTGTTTAGTAAAGAAAAAGCAACAGGAGTATATTCAAATTTCCATTTTAATCTTTTCAAGGCGTAAGTGAGAATTTGCAGGTGGTCAAATGCAAGAGGGGGGACTTTTTTCACCGGGAAAAATTCAACAGCAGACACATCTGCCGAAGATTTTAAAGAAACGTCGTCGAAGTTTACAAGAGCAAAATAAGAAACAGTGATAACTCTCCCACGTGAATCTCTTTTCGGATCACCAAAAGTATAAAGTTGTTCAAGATAAATATTTTCTACACCCGTTTTATCATGCAAAACTCTTTTTGCGGCTTCTTCCAAAGATTCTTCAATTCGCACAAATCCACCAGGTAAATTCCACGAACCTTTAGCTGGTTCAACTGCTCTTTTAACAAGCAAAACTTTTAGCTCATTATTTTGAATTGCAAAAATCACCATATCGACGGTAACTGCTGGTTTTTCGTAAGCTTTCCAATCATGACTTTTTTCTGGGTTAACCATAATGTTCTCAATACAAGAAGATATTTAAATATTTGTGAAGGCGACTATATTTATTTCCTGCCAGTATTCATAGCCGTCGTGAAAATCTTTTTTTAACCCGAGTTTTTTAAGATATTCTAACCAGGATTTATTATTTAAAATATTATTTATTTTGAGCGGAACTTTCATTTTTCCGAGAAGATCCATTTTCATTTTTGATTTTTCTTTTAGCACAATACTCCAGCACAAACTTGAAATATTTGTGATTATTATTCCATTTGGTTTTAGATATTTTTGCCCATCATGAATCAAATGATTTAACAGACCTATTCCTTCATATGGATTGTCGTCGATACTTTCTTCACGTGGAACGTAAGGTGGATTGCAAATTAACAAATCAAACTTTTTTTTCTGGATTAGTTTTAATCCATCTCCGATAAAAAATTTCGCTCTTTTGTCTTCAATGTTGTCTTTTGCAGATTTTATTGCATATTGGTTAAGGTCATTAATAACAATTGATTTTATTTTCCCTTTGCTTAAAACAAACTTGCTCAAGAATCCTGAACCACAGCCGATTTCGGCGACGTCGTCAAAACTTCTTTTTTCCAAAACTTTTTTTAAACATTTTGCAAAAAGTAAAGTATCAATCGACGGACACCAAACTCCGCGATGTGTATTGTCCCATAACGTGCTGACCCCCGCATATTCAACAATCCTTGGCTTTTCGGCATAAAGAGAAAAAAGAGTATCTCTTAAAGTAGGATTTAATTTTGAGATTCTATAATTATCCGTCAGTAAAACTGGGTTTGAAAAAGAGTACACAAAAACTTTTTTGTTTAATGGAAAGAATAAAACTCTTTTTCCATTTTGCCGGTCAAAGCCCATAATTCCCGCAAGCTCGTCGCCGTTGGCAAAAATTTCTTCCTTTTTTAAATCATCGGAAAATTTGATTATCATTGAAAATTAAGAGGAAAGGATTTTATTAATTTATTTACTCTTAGGTGCGTCTTGAAGTATATACTTTGCAAGAAGACAAGGGTCTACTGCAGAGCCTAGTTCATTATCATAACCTGATACAAACCAAATGTGATAACCACTCATACCATTGGCACTAGCCCTTAGTCTTCCAACTTGTGTTTCTGAAGGAACAATTAAAGCATTTTCTCTTCTACCAATGATATCATTGGTACCAATCTTAGGTTCCTTTCCATTAACTTTTTCCTTTTGAATTAATCCAATTCTTTGCTCATAAATTGGGTTCATTGAAGCTTTTGAATAAAGATTATTTATTTCGTCAGCATTGAAATTAGGATTACAAGAATAAGCCACAACGGAAACATAAGAAATACTTCCATCTAAAGTTGGAACTCTTGCAGATGTTCCACCCATTTTTCCTTTCAAAACTGGAAGAACTAATCCCGTCGCTTTTGCAGCACCAGTTGAGTGTAGAACAATTTGTCCAATTGACTCAAGAACCTGTTGCGAACCAGTAGCAGCATGAACAGTAACCATTCTTACATCATCAATGTCAAAACCATTGTCAAGTAAAACTTTAAGCGGACCGGCGATTGATTTTGTTGTACAAGAAGCATTTGAAATAATTCTATGTTTGGCTGGGTCATAAAGTTGACTGTTACACCCAAATATCATAGAAATATCTGCCGTCTTTGCAGGGTAGGTTTCAATAACTCTTTTAACACCATATTTCAAAAATTCTCTCCCACCATTATCTTCGGGTTTGGGATTATCTTTTTTTGGGTCCCCGTAAAATCCAGAACATTCCATCACTACATCAATTCCTAAATCTTCGAAAGGAATTTTTGATAAATCTGTTTCTTTATAAAATCTTATTGGTTTGGAATTAATAGATAATTCTTTGTCACCAATTTTTCTAATAGCCCAGTTGTAAAGTCCATGAACCGAATCGTTTTCATTATAAACCCCAGTAGTATAGTCAATTCCTTTAGAGTCATTCATTGCAACAACTTCCAAACCCCTTAATAAAGGATTGGAGAAAAATTCATGTGTTACGCCAGTTCCTATTCTTCCGCTCGCGCCGTTAATAAATATTCTTTTTGGTTCCATGTTTCTTTTTGGTTATTAGATGTTTTTAAACTTTATGGTAGAATAGCTACTACAAAATCAGAACAAATTAAAAAAGTATAAAAACCCAAAAAATTGAAATTGGAGATGGTAAACAAAACAGAAATCGGAGCATATTATTTTCCTGGTTGGGGAAGAGAATATAATGAATGGGGTATTGTGAAATTTGCGAAACCTTATTTTGAAGGGCACTACCAGCAAAAAGTTCCATTAGAAGGTTATTACGACGACAATAATCCTGAAACAATAAGAAGACAAATAAAAAATGCTTCTGAAAATGGGGTTGATGCATTTATTTTTGATTGGTATTGGAAAAATGGAAAAATGGAATTGAGAAAACCACTTGATTTATTCTTACAAAATTCAGGAGATATGAAATTTGCAGTTATGTGGCCATGGAAAAAATCAAAGAAAAATTTGCCAGTTTCACCAGGAGAAATTTGGGCAAGTGAAAATGAAAGATGGGTTGAAACGAGTCCACAAGACTTTACAAATTTAATGAAATTTTGCAACGAAAATTATTTCTCAAGAGAAAATTACTGGAAAGTTGAGGGACGCCCATATTTTGTAATGTATTTTGTTGAAGGTTTTTCCAACATGCTGGGAAAAGAAAAGTTGAAAGAAATAATTTTGGAAGGAAAAGAATTTTTTAGAAATAGAAAATTAGCCGAACCATATATTGTTGGAGTTATGACTTCTGCTATTTTGAATTCAGCCCCTCGAGATTTTGGCTTCGACGCTTTAACAGGATATAATCTTTTACCAGATTTTACTAAAGAAATGAAAGACATGGGTGTGGTTCTTCAAGATTATGAAACACTTGCGAATCAGAGAGTCTTGGACTGGAGAAAACTTTCTAATCTTTCTCAATTACCTTTTTCTCCATCGATTTCTGTTGGGTGGGACGCAACTCCCAGAGGCATAAGGGTAAAAGAATTGTCAACAAAATTAGGATTTCCCTGGTCTCCAATTGTTATTAATGGTTCTCCTAAAAAATTTGCTGAATTTTTGGAACAAGGAGTAAGTTTCGCAAATGAATCAACAGGGAGAGTTCATATTTGTGCGTGGAATGAATGGAGTGAAGGTGCTTATTTAGAACCAGATAAAAAACATGGTTTCGCATATTTAGATGCAATAAGAAAATTAAGGAGATAATTTTTTAGAGATATAACCTATTTTTCCTAATATAATCTTCAACTTTTTGAGGGATTAAATTTGAAACTGAATCTCCATTTTGTAAACGAGATCTAACTTCGGTTGAGGAAATTTTACCGACTATATCTTGGATAAATTTATATTTCATTCCGTCAATTTCTTTCATTGGAAATCCTTGACGAGAGAAAATGAAAAATTCAACTTCCTTGAATAATTCTTTGTAATTAAACCATTTGTCTATACTCTCAAGAATGTCTGTTCCGATAATAAAATAAAATTCATCTTTTGGATTTTGCTTTTTTAATTCCATCACAGTAGAATAAGAATAACTTTTTCCGTGAGTTTTATTTTCTATGTCTGAAATTTTAACATAAGGAATTTTTTCAGTTGCAAGTGTTAGCATTTCAAATCTGTTTTTGAAAGGGGCAAGCTCTTTTTCAAACGGATGATCTTTGCATGGAATAATCCAGACTTCATCGACGAGCTTTTTTTCAAGAACCGAATTTATTACTTTTAGATGATCATTATGTGGTGGATTAAAACTTCCCCCGAATAAAGCGATTTTCATTTTTTACTCCAAATTTTTATTTGCTCTGCCAAGTTTTCTAAGGAATAAACTATTTTTATATTTGGTCTAATTAAACAAATTTGAATTTCCACATCAACTTTTCTTTGATAATTTTGATCAATCCCAATAAACAAAGGTTTTTTATCAATGCTCTGTTTTCCAAGTTCGAATAAAGTTATTGGGCAGAGAGTTTCAGGAGGAAACCAAAAAGAAACTGCAGAAGTTTTTGATAAATGATTATATTCCCATTCAATTTGTTCTTTTATAATATCTAGTCTGTCTATAGGAAAAAACTTTCTTCGAGGGTTTAAAAT
>Ga0208958_1001776_pt1 | contig 20248 bp, 22 predicted proteins | sample RifOxyB1_FD_184032 | JGI IMG/M metagenome (GOLD analysis project Ga0208958, IMG submission 184032) | Soil microbial communities from Rifle, Colorado - Rifle Oxygen_injection B1 (SPAdes) | ecosystem: Environmental > Terrestrial > Deep subsurface > Rock core/Sediment | place: Rifle, Colorado... | reverse complement strand
CGGAATGAGCGTTGAAGATGTGCACGCTTTCGTCTTTGGAGGCCACGGGGATACCATGGTCCCCATGCCCCGGTACGTGAGTGTAGGCGGAATTCCCCTGGAACAGCTCCTTCCGAAGGACAAAATCAATTCCATTGTCGAGCGGACACGAAAAGGCGGTGGAGAAATCGTAAACCTTCTCAAAACGGGTTCGGCGTATTATGCTCCTGCAGCAAGCACTATCCAAATGGCCGAAGCAATTGTTCGCGATAAGAAGCGATACCTGCCTTGCGCTGTTTATTTGAAAGGTGAGTACGGCGTTAAAGATCTTTTCTGCGGTGTGATTGCCAAGCTCGGCGCAAGAGGTGTCGAGGGAGTTCCGATCCTGGAGCTCAATGAGGCGGAAAAGGCGATGTTCGAAAAATCAGCCGCGGCCGTGAAAGAACTCGTCGACGCGATGGCTAAACTGGGCGTTTAAAAACTTAAACGTCCTGCCGAACGGCGCCGACATCAGACCGGACTGTTGAGGGGAGTGAGAGATGAATATTCATGAGTATCAGGCAAAACAGCTTCTCAAAAAATTCGGAGTGAGAGTCCCTGAGGGACGCCTCGTCGAAGAAGGCTCGGACCCAAAAGATATTCCGGCCCGCGCTGAAAAGGCGGCTCAGGATCTCGCGAAATCGCAGGGCAATGCTGTTTGGGTTGTGAAGGCCCAAATCCATGCCGGTGGACGCGGAAAAGCGGGCGGCGTGAAAGTTTGCAAGGACCTTCCGAGCGTCAAAGCGGCGGCAAGCGAAATCATCGGCAAGACCCTGGTGACCCCGCAGACCGGCGCTCACGGAAAAAAGGTCCACAAAGTCTGGATCGAAGAGGGTTCGGATATCGCGCGTGAGTTCTATCTTGGCGTGGTGATTGATCGTGCGCTCTCTCAGGTGGTCATGATGGCCTCGACTGAGGGCGGAATGGAAATCGAGGAAGTGGCCGCGAAAACCCCCGAGAAGATCATCAAAGTCGCCGTCGATCCCACGTTGGGCTTCATGCCTTTTCATGGGCGAAAGCTTGCGAAAGCCCTTGAGCTGTCTCCGGAACAGACCAAGGAAGCCATCGGATTTTTTAAGAACATCTATCGTTGTTTCATCGAGGCGGATTGTTCGCTGATCGAAATCAATCCCCTGATCCTGACGAGGAAGGGAAATCTCGTCGCGCTCGATGCGAAATTCAATTTTGATGATAACGCCCTCTTCAGGCATCCCGAAATCGTCGAGATGAGGGATCTTCAGGAAGAAAACCCGCAGGACATCGAGGCTTCGAAATACGATCTTGCCTATATCGCCCTCGACGGGACGATCGGTTGTCTCGTGAACGGCGCCGGACTCGCCATGTCGACGATGGATATCATCAAGCTTCACGGCGGAGAACCCGCGAATTTCCTGGATGTGGGAGGGAGCGCGTCCAAGGAGAAGGTCGCTCACGCTTTCAAGATCATTCTCAAAGATCCCCATGTGAAGGCGATCCTGATCAATATTTTCGGCGGCATTATGAAATGTGACGTCATCGCCGAAGGGGTGATCGAGGCGGCCCGGGATCTCGCGCTGCAGGTGCCGTTGGTCGTCCGGCTCGAAGGCACGAACGTGGATCGCGGCAAGCAGATTCTGGCGAGTTCAGGACTGAAGATCACGCCGGCTGATGACTTGACGGACGCGGCCAAAAAAGTGGTCGCCGCCGCAACAAAAAATTTCAACCGGTCATAAAGGGGCAGAGACCATGGCAATTTGGATTGATAAGAATACGAAGCTCCTCGTTCAGGGGATTACGGGCGCTCAGGGCACCTTTCATGCGATTGGGTGCAAGGAGTACGGTACTCAGGTCGTTGGCGGAGTGACCCCCGGAAAGGGCGGACAGACGCATGAGGGTTTCCCTGTTTTCAACTCCGTCGGCGATGCGGTCAGGACTACCGGAGCGAATGTGACGATGATTTTTGTTCCGCCCGCAGGCGCGGCCGACGCGATTTGTGAAGCGGCCGATGCCGGAGTCGGGTTGATCGTGTGCATTACCGAGGGGATTCCGGTCAAGGATATGCTTGCAGTGAAGCGCTTTCTTGCCACGACGAAGTCGCGCTTGATCGGGCCGAACTGTCCGGGGATCATCACGCCGGGCCAGTGCAAGATCGGGATCATGCCCGGACACATCCACAGGGCTGGCAATATCGGGGTTGTCTCGCGCTCAGGCACTTTGACTTACGAAGCCGTCTATCAGCTTACCCAGCTCGGAATCGGTCAAAGTACTTGCGTTGGTATCGGCGGCGATCCGATTAACGGCACGAACTTTATCGATGTTCTGGATGCCTTCAATCGCGATCCGGACACTCACGGGGTGATCATGATCGGTGAGATCGGCGGAACCGCCGAGGAGGAAGCGGCCGATTTCATCAGACGCGAAGTTCGAAAGCCGGTTGCGGGATTCATCTGTGGCGCTTCGGCCCCCAAGGGCAAGCGTATGGGGCACGCCGGTGCGATCATTTCGGGCGGAAAAGGCACCGCCGAAGAGAAGTTCCAGGCTCTTCAGGCTGCCGGAGTGAAAATCGCGAGGAGTCCCGCGGATCTCGGGACCACGCTCGCTTCCGCGATGTCGGCAGTGTGAACAAGTAATCCCTCGCAATTCTGGATGAATTGCGTTACGGAATCATACAAGAAGATCAGACTTCAGCAGAAAGGACACCATCAGAATGGCTATCGAGCGCACTTTTTCCATCATTAAACCCAACGCTGTTCAGAAAAACGCGATTGGTGAGATCATTACCAGGTTTGAGAAGCGCGGCCTCCGAATCGCTGCGGCGAAGATGCTGCGGCTTTCGCGTGAGAAGGCTGAAGGATTCTATATCGAACATCAGAACAAGCCATTCTTCCAAAGCTTGGTGCACTTCATGACCAGCGGGCCGGTTCTTTTGATGTGCCTGGAAGGCGAAAACGCCGTCAGTTTGAATCGTGAGATCATGGGCGCGACCGACCCCGCGAAGGCCGCTCCCGGTACGATTCGCAAGGATTTTGCCGACAGCATGGAAGCGAACGCGGTCCATGGCTCTGACAGCCTGAGGTCGGCTGAGCGCGAGCTTTCGTATTTCTTCGACAATACGGAGCTTCAGAAACGATTCTGAGCGAGTATGCGAGTCGCCATAGCTCAACTCGATCCGATTGTTGGCGGGTTCGAAGCCAACGTTAAAAAAATCAAAGAAGCCTATCAACGGGCCTGTTCCAAGCGGGCCCGGATTCTTCTCACGCCCGAAATGGGCATTTGCGGGTATCCACCGCATGATCTGGTCGAGCAGCCCGAGATTTTTGAAAGAAACGATCGAGCGTTGGACGATCTCATGGCGGCGACTCAGGGAAAATCCTGCGCCCTGGTGGTCGGACACGTGGGGACCAATCCCTCCGGCCTGGGACGGGCGGCTCAGAACGTGGTGACCGTTCTTCAGGATGGGCGAAGAGTTTTCAGGCAAGCAAAGACGCTATTGCCGACTTACGACGTGTTCGATGAAGCCCGGTACTTCGAGCCCGCGCACGAAGTCAATCTCTGGAACTGTGACGGGCACAAGATCGCGATGGCCATTTGCGAGGACCTCTGGGCGGCTGATCCTGCATTGGGTCGGCGTATCTACAATTTTAACCCGACGGATTGTTACAGGGACCAGAAGGCCGATATCCTGTTTTCGCTTTCGGCAAGTCCCTTTGAATGGGGGAAGCGCGAACGGCGTGAGTTTCTGCACGGCGAGATCGCGCGAACGCTTCATGTCCCGCTGGTCTACGTGAATCAGGTAGGCGCGACGGACGAAATTCTTTTCGACGGCGGGTCATTCGCTTTCAGCGCGGAGGGTACTCTTACGGGGCGCATGCCGCTTTTCAGGACCTCTTTCGGTTTAACCGAGGTGGTCTCGGGGGAGCCAGTTTGGGAAACCCCGTCCGAGGAGGGTAGGGAAGACTCCCCGCCGGCTGAAATCGAACTTCTCTATCGAGGTCTGATCGTCGGGATACGGGAGTACTTCGCGCGAACCGGTTTCAAATCGGCGGTGATCGGTCTGAGTGGCGGGATTGATTCGGCTGTAGTAGCCGTTCTCGCGGCGGAAGCTCTCGGGCCAAAGCATGTGCTTGGCGTTGCCATGCCGAGTCAGCATTCCTCAAGTCACAGCCTCGAAGATGCGGAACAGATTGCCCGAAAGCTGGGGATCGGCTTCACCGTACGGCCGATCAAGTTTCTTTATTCGATGGCGGCTCGTGAACTTTCGGAAGGGAGGGGAGAACTTGCCCCGATTGCCCTCGAGAATCTTCAGACGAGGTTGCGAAGCGTTATTCTGATGACTCTGTCGAACCACCTTTCCTCTTTGGTGCTCACGACAGGCAACAAATCTGAGCTCGCGACCGGCTATTGCACTCTTTATGGTGATATGGCGGGAGCCCTCGCGCCCATCGGGGATGTCTACAAGACACGCGTTTACGATATGGCTCGTCACATTAACCAGAATCACGGTGACCTCATCCCGGAGCGTTGCTTAACCAAAGCACCTTCGGCTGAACTCAGGCCCAATCAGAAGGACCAGGATGTTTTGCCGCCTTATGACCAGCTCGACCAGATGTTGTTTGAGTACATCGAGAAAAAAACTCCCGCGGCGGTGATTGAAGCACGGTTTGGCCAGGCGGCGAAGGACGTGTTGCAGCGGGTGATCGCGAACGAATACAAACGTCGACAGGCCGCGCCCGTTCTTAAGGTGAGTCCCAAGGCATTCGGCATTGGGCGACGTTACCCGATCGCAAAATTCTGGACCCCTTAGTCGTAACTGACGGCCGAAACGAATTCCTTTACGTAATATTCTCGGCGTGATAGAGCGCATTGCTGTTTGGCGCTTGGCTTTTATTAACGAAAAAGGGGCTCAAACGATGCTCGCTTTAGCTGATTTGGCCGATTTAGCCGATTTAAAAGGAGTTCGAAGCTGTATGAATAAGAAAATGAATACCGAAATCAACAAAGTCATCAATCGGGTGAAGGCCGCACAGGTCAAATTCGAGGAACTCCTGAAGAACCAGGACTGGGTTGAGGAAGTCCGGACCTATGCTGAGCGTCAGCGTAAGGAAGTGCAGAGCCTGTTGACTTCGGACGTCTCAATGGTGAGGAAGTTTATCGAACGGGAGCGAAAAGAGCTCGAAAAATTCCAGAACCAGATCCCGGGTGAAGTCGAGAAGCTTCGCGGATTCGTTAAAGCACAAAAGAAGGAGCTGGAAAAGCTCCTCGGACGTGTTCGGAAAACAGCCACCCAGGGGACTAAAACAAAGAGGCCGAAATCCCGAAAACCCGGCAAGAAAGCCGCTTCGACGAAGAAGTCCGCGGGCACCTGACGCCCGAGCTCGCCCGCAGGGCCGGTCAGTTCTCTGAAATTGAATTTTGTCCAAACACCCTTCGCCCTGACAGGCACCTTGACAGGACCAGGGCAGTTCGGTATCTCTTTCGTTGAAAAGGAGGTTCTCAAAGAACCAAACAGCGAATGGCATTTACACCATCCAATCCGGCCGGCCCACCACCATCATTTCCCCGTCCGCGTTTTCCGCGCGGTCCAGTCCCGAACCAGAACAAAGACGAGCATCGGATCAACGAGAGAATCCGCGTCCCTCAGGTGCGGTTAATCGACGAGAAAGGCGCCCAAGTCGGCGTTGTTCCGACGAATGAAGCCCTGCAAATGGCGCGAGACCGCGGTCTCGATCTCATGGAGGTTTCGCCCAACGCGCAACCCCCCGTCTGTAAAATCTGTGACTACGGAAAATTTAAGTACGAGAAGAAAAAGAAAGAGCATCTCGCGCGAAAGAAGCAGACCGTAATCAAGGTCAAGGAAGTTCAGCTTCGTCCCCAGACTGAAGAACACGACCTGGATTACAAGTTCCGCAATGTTCGACAGTTTTTGATCGACGGCGATAAGGCCAAAATCACGATCATGTTCCGAGGTCGAGAAATCACCTACGTCGACCAGGGTTTTAAGATGATGAAGCAATTGGCGGAACTCGTGAAGGATATCGCTGTAATCGAGGCTCATCCCAAGCTCGAAGGCAAGAAGTTGATTATGATCCTTGCTCCTGCTCCGGGTGGTAAGAAGCCGGCCCCGGGTCCCAGCCCGGTTCAGCCGATCGTGAAGCCAAATCAGGGTTAGCGGCTTTTTACACCAGCTATCCCCTTGACGAACCTTTGGTTCTTGGAGTAGGGTGCTCCCTTACGTAAACTTTCGTAACCCCCGAAACCTTTGGGTATTTAGAGGCCGAGATGAAACTGAAAACAAAGAAATCAGCCGCCAAACGGTTTAGCTTTACCGCGACCGGCAAAATCAAATTCAAACGCACCAACAAGCGCCATAATTTGGGCAACAAATCCGCCAAGCGTAAGCTGAAACTTCGCTCGGGGGCATATCTTTTCGATGGAGATATCAAGCATATCGAAAAGTGCATGCCGTACGGATCTCGGTAATAGATTTTAATTTAAGGAGTCTCCATGCCTCGCGCAAAACGTGGTTTTAAGCGTCGTCGTCGTCATAATAAAGTTCTGAAAAAGGCCGAAGGTTTCGTCCTTGGGCGTAAGAACAAATTCAAGCGCACCGCTGAAGCGGTCGATCGAGCGTCCATCTATGCTTATCGCGATCGGCGCGTGAAGAAGCGTGAATTTCGCCAGCTTTGGATTGCGCGCCTCTCTGCCGCAGCCAATAACCTGGATATCAGCTATAACAACTTGATCTCGGCTTTGAAGAGAGCCCAGGTGAAGTTGGATCGCAAGGTTCTGGCCGATATCGCCATCGCCGATCCGAGCACGTTCGCCGCGATTGTGAATCAAGTTCGCGCGTAGTACTCTTATACGATGATCAAAAAATTGGAAGAGATCAGTGCTCAGGCGCTTCGGGACCTGGAGACTGCCTCTACGCTCGACGGCCTCGAGCAGGTGCGGATTTCCGTCCTTGGTAAAAAAGGTGCTCTCAGCGAGGTTCTGAAAACCTTGGGTTCCGTTCCGGCCGCTGAACGCCCGGCAATCGGCGCGGCGGCTAATGAATGGAAACGAAAAATCGAAGCCGCGATTGAGACCCGCAAGGCTTCCCTCGAGAACGCGGCACTTCAGACGCAGCTTGAGCGCGACCGTGTGGACATCTCGTTGCCTTCGCGCCTCCCTCATCGTGGTTCACTTCACCCCATCACGCAGACGACCCGAAAAATTATTGAGGTCTTCTCGAGAATCGGCTTTGACGTCGTCACCGGGCCCGAGGTGGAAACGGATTTTCTCAATTTCGAAGCTGTCAATATTCCGGCTGATCACCCAGCCCGGGACATGCAGGACACGTTTTTCATGGGTCCCGGGGTCGTCCTTCGCACGCATACTTCGGCTGTTCAGATGCGGACGATGAGAAATCAGTCCTGGCCGCTCAGGATACTTGCGCCGGGCGCGGTTTACAGAAACGACAGCGATGCGACTCATTCGCCGATGTTCCATCAGGTCGAGGGTCTCTGGGTCGACCGGGACGTCAAGATGAGTGATCTGAAGGGAACTCTCCTTTTCTTCGCGCGTGAAATGTTCGGAGCAGATGCGAAAATCCGGTTGCGACCGAGCTACTTTCCCTTTGTCGAGCCCGGGGCTGAAGTGGACGTGAATTGTTTCCTCTGCCGTTCGAAGATTTCGGACTCCTGTCGGGTGTGCAAGGGAACGGGCTGGCTCGAGATCCTGGGCGCTGGAATGGTTCATCCGCGGCTTTTTGAGATGGCGGGATACGCAGAAGCGGTTCGCTCCGGGGCCCTGACAGGATACGCCTTCGGGATGGGAGTGGATCGCATCGCGATGCTTTTGCACGGCATCCCTGATCTTCGCCTCATGTTCCAGAGCGACGTCCGTTTTCTCAAACAGTTTTAGCTTCCTTAACGTTTTTGCGAAAGTGAGTGATCTCCCATGCGCATTTCGTGGAATTGGCTTTCTGAAATGTTGGATCTCGGCAAAGTCGGCGGGCCTCAAGGCCTGGCGACTTTGCTGACCGCGCGCGGTCTCGAAGTTGAAGCCATTGAACGTCAGGATCAGGGACTTGAGAAAGTCATTACGGCGAAGATTCTGGAGCGACTTCCGCATCCCCAAGCAGATCGACTGAGCATCTGTAATGTGACTACCGGGACGGGGAATCCTCTTCAGATCGTCTGTGGCGCCCAGAACATGAAGGCCGGCGACACGGTCGCATTGGCCCAAGTCGGGTCTTTGCTTCCGAATGGCGCGAAAATCGAGGCCGGCAAGATTCGCGGGATCGTCTCAAATGGGATGCTTTGTTCGGAGCAGGAATTGAAGCTCGCGGAGACTTCCGAAGGCATCATGATTCTTCCGGCCGAGACGCCGCTCGGGCGGCCGTTGGCCGAAATTTTGGGGCGAAACGACACGGTTCTCGTGCTTAAGCTGACGGCCAACCGCGGTGATTGCATGAGTCACTGGGGAATCGCGCGCGAACTCGGGGCTGCTCTCGGTCAGAAACCCAAACGCGCGGCTGTCGAGCTCCTTGATTTCAAGAAGAAGAGCCCCGTTTCGATTCATTTGGACGCGGATGAAGCCGCGCCGCAGTTTTTCGGCTGCTATATCGATCATGTCAAAGTCGGCCCCTCCCCGGAATGGATCGTGAAGCGCCTCGCAGCCTTGGGAACTCGTTCCATCAACAACGTCGTGGATGCGAGCAATCTCCTGTTGCTTGAACTTGGCCATCCTACCCACGCTTACGACGCCGATAAGATCGAGGGCGGCGAGATTCGCGTCCGGACAGCGCGTGAAGGGGAGACACTGCCCCTTCTTGACGGCCAGACAGTCACGCTTTCGGGTACGGAACTCGTGATTGCTGACCGGGAACGCGCGATCGGCCTCGCGGGGGTGATGGGCGGCGGGAACTCCGAAGTTCAGCCGGGGACTTCGAGGATTTTTCTGGAGTGTGCCGAATTCGATCCCGTTCGTGTCCGACGAGCCGCTTTTAAACACCAGAGAAGGACCGAGGCGGCGCAACGTTTCGAGAAGGGCATCGATCCGAGTGCCCTGCCTCATGTCATCAGCCGTCTCGCCGGTCTCATCATCGAGCTTGCCGGGGGCGAGATCCGCGGGGCGTGCGCGGCGCAGACCTCATCGAGAATTTCGCCCAAGAGACCGGAAATCGAGGTTACGCCGGCTTATTTCGAGGAATTCCTGGGGATGCCCGTTTCGGCCGAAATCGCTGAAGCCATTCTCGTCGGCTTGGATTGCGAAGTTCGGAAGAAGGGCTCGCAGTGGCGCATTATTCCCCCGTCTTATCGCCTCGATCTTTTTATCAAGGAAGACATCGCCGAAGAGATCGCGCGGTCGCAGGGCTACGATAAAATCCTTGAGAGGATCCCACCTCTCACTTCGGCTCCCCAGTCGAGCCATTCCGCCATCCAGGCGGCGCGTTTCGCGCAAACGAATCGCGCGAAGGATTCCCTGATGCGGGCGGGGTTGAGTGAAACCCTGAACTTCGCGTTTACGAGTAAAGCCTGGCTTTCGAAATTCGGGATGACCTCGACAGCGCCCTTGCTGAACCCGCTGAGCGAAGAGTTCGAGGTGCTCGTGCCTTCCCTTATTCCGGGGCTGGTGCGTAATGCGCTGGAGTGCTGGCGGCATCACTTTGGCTCTGAAGTAGTGCCGATCAGGCTCTTCGAGATCCGCCCGACGTTTTTCGGGACCTCCGGGGCGATTCGGGCCCTGGATGAGCAGAATACCGGCGTCGAGGAGCGTTGGAGTTTAGCGTTTGCCGTCTCGGGCACCCGGTTCGCCGGGGGCCTTCGGAATGAACAGGGCGAGGTGGATTTCTTCGATATCAAGGCGATTCTGGAAACGCTCTTTGAGAGCCTCGGCACCAAGGGTGTGAGATTTCAGCCCCTGTCTGCTTCTCGATCCAAGAGCAGCATTCAGGAGCTTTTTCATCCCGGCAAAAGCGTCGAGGTGCTCGCGGGTAAGGACGTGGCCGGGTATTTTGGGCTATTTCACCCGGGAAAAGCCCGTGAATTGAAACTTCCTGCTCCGCTCTGGATCGGCGAGTTGAACTGGGAAGTCCTTTCCAGGCTTTCTCGTCCTGTTTACGAATCTCCCGCTTTTAAATCGTGGAGTGAGTTTCCTTCGATCGAGCGTGACTTCGCCTTGCTTGTCGGGGAAGGCACAACAGCTGACAAAATTACTCAGGTAGCACTGAAGGCTGGGCGGCCATTGGCAAAGGTTGCAAAGATTTTCGATGTTTATCGTGGTTCTCAGGTGGTCGGGGGGATGACAAGCGTCGCGGTACGGGTTATCTTTTATGATGAAAGCCGAAGCTTACAGGAGTCCGAGGCGGAAGCTGCGTCGACGCAGATTCTTGAAGCCTGGAAAAAAGAACTCGGAGTTCAGCTTCGAAGTTAAATAAGACGTTCGTATGAGATGCCCATGAGGGGCCTTTCAGAGAGCGATCCGGTGCAAAAGCCGGTTGAGAAAAGGAGAAGCCACAGTGGCGATGACCAAAGCGGATATCGTGGAAGCGCTTTACGAAAAAGTAGGATTTTCGAAGAAAGAAGCGGCGGATTTGGTTGAATTGGTTTTTGACACGATCAAGACGACGCTTTCACAAGGTCAGAAAATTAAAATTTCAGGATTCGGCAATTTTGTCGTGCGCGAGAAACGTTCGCGTATTGGACGTAATCCGCAGACCGGGGAAAGCATTGAGATCGGCGCGCGTCGTGTTTTGACGTTTCGTCCGTCCCAGGTTCTCCGCGCCGAAGTGAACGCGAGCCTGGAAGGCACGCCGATTCCGGCCGGACAAGTTAAGGAAGACGATGATGACGACGGAGACGAATAGAGTCACGATTCCGGATCGGCTCTATTTCCGAATCGGTGACGTCGCGGAGCTCGCCGGAGTGAAGACATATGTCCTCCGGTTCTGGGAATCGGAGTTTCCGATTATCCAGCCGCAAAAATCCGCCACGGGACAGCGGATTTATCGACGCAGCGATGTCGAATCGATCCTGATGATCAAACATCTTTTATACAATGAGCGTTATTCGATCGAGGGGGCTCTGAAGCGCATTAACGAGCTTCGTGCCGAAGGCCAGCTGAAAGCATTCAAACAGGAAACAGCTTCCCCTGGCAAAGATCCTCGTTCTGAAGAGCGATTGAAGAAAGCCGCAGCTTTGGCTTCACAGCTGAGATCTCAGGGACAAGTCCCGATTTCGAAGCTTTTTGTGTATTAAAAAGGGCGATTCTTAGCCAATTTTTTGATAATCGGGCGCGCGAGATTTCGCCCGAGGACGCTCTCCATTTGACAGAGCAGGCCGGGGCTCGTGAAATTGAAATCAGTCACGTGGCCTTCGATGAGGTCGACGGCGGCAAGTCGAATTCCGCGGGAACGCAGGTTTTTTGAGATGAGTCGCGCCGTCCGGTTTTCGCGAGCACTGAGCTGGGAGGGTTCGATTCTGCTTCCGCGATCGACATTCACCCTGAAATCACCGCCGACGGGAAGCTTGCGGACGTGGGCGAGCAATTTTCCGTCGATGAACCAAAGCCGTTGTTCCCCCTCCGAAATCCCTTCCAGGAAACGCTGCAAGAGGACGGGGTTCCGGAAGTTTTCTGTCTCCCGCGCGATCACGGTTCTGGCTTCTTCGATGCCGCTTTGAGAACGCCAATCGAGGAGCTCGACTCCTTTGCTTTGGCAAAGGTGCAGCGGTTTAAGGACTGTTCTGCCCTCTTTCTTTCCGAAAGATAGAAGGTAGTCCCATTGCGAAGCCACAACGGAAGGAGGCGTCACGTTCTTGAGAAGAAGTCCCTCGATCTTTTCATTCGTGGAGAAAAGGACATCGGGCGAATTCACGATTTCGACGTTCTTTTTCCCGGAAACCGATTGGGAAAGCAACTGCAACGGGTGGAGGTAACTGAAATCGACGGGAGGATCCATCCGGTAATGAATGCAGTGGAACTCTCCGGGATGGGAAACTCTGGCGGGGCCGGGGTGTATTTCAGAGCGGTCAACACTGGGGCCGGGGACCAACGGGTGAGCATCGAGAAGAACGCGGTTTTTCTCCCAGCGGATGGTCCGCACGCTGCACCAGTAGCTCGGGAACCCCAGTTCCAGGGCTTCCCGGGCCAGACGAAGAGTGGTGTCACGGCCGTGGTCGAGAAAATGCCATGGATCGGTGATCCAGAGAAAGCGATTCATGTATGCGCGGCCTCGAGGAGGCGTTCGACCTGCGCGGAGATCTCGAGGAGTGGTTGCGCTTTTGTCCCGAAGGATGAGGCCAAGGCCTGACTGGCCGCGCTCAGGCGTTGAAGCATCATGTTCCTGGCTTCAGTCGCGGTCATATGGAAAAGAATGCTGATGGGCTTGCCTTTATCCTGCTCGGCGTCGGCGAGATCATCGGCAATCTGAAAAGCGAGTCCGAGCTCGTTTCCGAACGTGGCAATCACGGCGCGCCTCGTGTCCTTGTCACCGATATTGGCGAAGTCCACGGGTATCAGCAGTGAGGCGAGAAACAGCGCGCCTGTTTTTTGCTCCTGCATGCGTTCGAGCGCCTCGATTGACGAATTTTCATCCAGCAGCATTTCGGCGGCTTGGCCGCCGATAACGCCTTTCGGCCCCATTGCCCAGATCAGGCGTCGCAAGGCCCGAACGAAGCACTTCGGCGGTAGATATTCCTCCGCCTTGCTGAATACCTCGACGGCGATGGCGACGAGAGCGTCACCGGCAAGCAGCGCGATCGGTTCTCCGAACTGCTTGTGGTTCGAGGGGCGGCCACGGCGAAAGTCATCGTTGTCCATGCACGGGAGGTCGTCATGAATCAGGGTGAAGCAATGAACCATCTCGAGCGACAGCGCGGCGGGAATTGCGACCCGTTGGTCGAGCTCGAGCATATCCGCGCAGGAGATCAGGAGCCTCGGCCGGATTCTTTTCCCGGGCGCGAGGAGCGAGTATCGAATCGATTCAGCGAGATGCAGCGGCGTCGCCGTGGTGGGGTCGCCGAGAACATGATCGAGAGCTTGCCGAAGAAGATGATCAATATCCAGTTCCATCATTATCTCTCTATTCTCATTATTGTCAGGGCGCGACCGGCGAATATCCGGGGCTTGATAGCGGTCCGTTGAAGTCATAGGCATAGCCGCCGTCCGGCTGTTTGCCGGGCGCCAGCATGGCCTCGAGCAGAATCATGGGTTTCAGAATATTCTGGGATAGGTTGAACTTCGCGCGAACAGCGAGATTGCTCATCTCGAGTTGTCGCGCAAGCGTGATGTCGCCGGTGACGGTCGCGTGAATATCGTCCGCGCTGTTCCCGGACTTTCCGATCCGCAGGGTTTTGATGTGGAGCTTTCCTTTCTCGATCGAATAATCGAACTTCGATTCCGATACCGAAACGGCGGGTATCGGAAAACCCGTGACCGTCTGGTTGTCGACTTTGAGCTTTGAGAGCGCAATCGCGCCTTCGCCGTTCAGGGTCGTCGGGGTATTCATGTCTCCGCTTAAAGACGCCGTACCGTCCAGAATCGCGGTCCCGGTGACCGGAAGGAATTGAAAAGCGCCGATCTTTTTAAGGTCGAGTTTGTTCGCATCGAAATTGAACGCGATCTCGGGACCTCTCATTTTCATTGAAAATGATCCCGTCAACTTGCCGCCCTGGTTCTCCAGGCGAAAATCCCCGGCAAACTTTCGAAAAATAAGCTGAAGAATCGATGGCGACGCTTCGATTCGATCGATGTGAAGTTCGGGGTTGGGCGGAGGAAGACGCAAGGTGACGTCCTTTAGAGAATACGAAATACCGAACCCGATTCCGATTTTGCTCTCGGCGGCGGTATAGGTGATTCCTTTGTCCGAAAGAACCGCCGTGATCTGGCTTTGAATGTAGTTATGGAAACGGTCTTCCGGAAGCTTCATGACGGTGAAGAACGTGAGCAGGGCAAGGGATGAAAGGATCCAGGTCGCGGTTCGAAGGGACTTCGCCAGGCGAGAAGGGGGCGCCACTACCAGATGAGTCGCCCCGTCTTCACCGGTCTTTTGCGGACCTTCGCCGGCGATCTCCGATGCCGCGATCTCCGCAGTATCTTCGGGCCCGGGCGGCGGTTGAACGGGCTTCCTCGTCGCGGTGAGCGTCGCTTCCTTTGTTTTATCCGGCGTTGTCTCGGGATCCATCATCAGAACCTCTTTGTGAAGAAGACCTTATTTGCTCGCCAACGAAAAGGCTGAAATAGAGAACGTCGCGTCCATATATCCGCTCGGGTCGTTTTTCGTGTCGATTTGAAGATTACGCAGCTTGACGGGGCGGGGGCCTGATTCCAGTCCGAACGCGAAAAGGATGACTTGCCGGATATTCACGTGCTTCAGGGTGATGTCGAGCAGCGTTTCCTTGACCTCGGATCCCGAGCTGGAAGGCGCCGGCTTTTCGGGCGAAATGGTGAGCGCGCTTCTATCGATTTGGTAATTCCCGGCCGTGCTCTCAACGTAGGCGGACCACGGTCCCTGGGTTGACGCTGCTCCGGAGGCTCTCGAAGTAACACCTTGCAGCCTTTTGAGTTCGTCATTCGCGGATTCGATCACCCGCAGTAAATCGCTTTTGGTCCGGAGTTCCTTTTTCAGGCGGTAGACCCCCGCCATCGAACTCATCACGATCGCGAGTACCAGGAGAACCACGCCCGCCATGAAGCCTAGTCGGAGATACGTTTTGCTCTGTTGGTCAAACTCGTCCCATTTTGACTTGATCTGTTGAAACCAGGCCTGCTCGCTGATGTAGTCTCCCGCATTGCTGAGCCATCGACTCAAGGCCGCTTTACTTTGCATAACCGCCTCCATTCGCGCCCGCCGGGCCGGGACTCGTCGCGATGGGTTTGCCCGAGAATGTCAGCTTCCATCGTTTTTTGTCCGGAGTGGTTCCGCTGACTTCTTCCAGCTTGCTTTGTTGCAATCCGCTGATCTTTTTCGTGAGTTCGTTCGCCAGCTGCTGGGCAGCCTGTGGATTCGATACGAGTACTGAAATCGAAGCATTCGAATCGCCCGAAGGGGAGTATGGCGAGCTCGGAGCCGAGCCGACCTGAAATTGGGTGACATCAACGACGATGTTTGGCGGAATCGTCGTCGAGAGGTCCCGAAGGAAGTCGAGGGGCGAATTCGGATTGGGGCCGAGGAGCTGGTACAGTTCCCGTTGTTTTGTGAGTTCCTTGTTGATGGATGTACGAAGCGTACTCGGGCTCGCCACGTAGTTTCTTACCGCGCTTCCGGAAATACCGTTGAAAAAGCTTTTGATGCTGGATTCAAGCTGCGAGTTCACCGTCGCGAGCCGCTGTTTGTATTCGAATGACTGGACGACCAGGCTCAGCACCAAACAGGACGCAACCGCCGCACTCGCCAGCATGAGCCGGCGGATCGTTTCGAAGTCCATTTCACGGGTCCGGCCCTGTTTCGCGAATTCACCTTTGCGGAAATTCACGCTCGTCGTCCGGTCAGGTCCCACCAGGCAAAGGGCCGCTGAAGCGGCGAGTACAAAGCTCGCATCGGTGTGTTCGGAATAGGTTACTCCGGACGCGGCAAGCGAGCTCAGGGTCTGCAGGGGTTTTGCCGTGATCTCGAGGGATTCGGCGATCAAAGCCTCAATGCCGGGGAGGAGTGCGGTGCCGCCCGCGAGATAAACAGCGCCAAAGTGTTCGCGTGTCACGCTCTTGCAGGTCAGCATGGCTTGGTGGAGTTCACGAATGAGTATTTGAAGGGGTTCAATCAAGGTGTCTGAGAATGCGATCTGCTCGGGGGTGGCATTCTGGCTTTGCGTCGACGGGATCACGAAGCCGTGGTCCAGTTTCGCCTTCTCGGCTTCCTCGATCGAAATGCCGTATTTCTGACTGATAGCCTGGCTGATATCCCGGCCTCCCCACGCGATCTCGCGGGCCATGATCGGAGTGCCTTTCCAGTGGACGTAAAGGGTCGTCCGTTCCTTTCCTATCTGGACGAGAAGTACCGGCCTTTGCATCGTCTGGGCCGGCACGATGCGATTGAGAAGAGTTCGATAGGCCCAAGCCTCGGTGGTCAGAAGGTCCGGGTCGATTTCAGCGGAGGCGTACTTGACGAGAGTGGCGGCGACCCGCTTTTTCAGACTCGCCGCCACGTGGACGAGTGTTGCATTTTTTGACTGTGATACCGCCGTATAGTCGTAGACCGCCTGTTCGAGCGGAAAGGGGAGTTCGTCTTCCAGTTCGAAGCCGATGGCGGCTTGAATTGCTTTTTTTCCGCGCGTAGGCAACTGGAGATTGCGGAACGTGACATCAGCCGATGACATCGCGACGGCTACGCGGTCCGGTTTTTTCGGGAGCCCGGAAATCAGGCTCTGAAGGACCTGTCCGGGTTCGGTTGAACCCTCGAGCGGCAGCTCGTGGTAATCCCGAATCTCGAATCGCCCGAAGGCGCTGTCGATTTCGACGGCTTTGATACTGTGACTGCCCCAGTCAACTCCGAGAATCCGCATAGTTGCACCCTCTCATAAAATTCTCATAAAAGTTACTTTCAAGCCACTGTCCGCTTTTTTGGGGTTCATTTCCGGGGTAGCCCTTGTCGAGGGGTCCTCCGCGTTTCCCGGTGGAGCCGCGCTCTGCTTGTCTCCTTGCGTTTGACTGTCGCCTTTTTTAGGCGTGCCAAGCGTAACCCATGCTTCGATCAGCCGCACAGATTGATTCACTTGCGCTTGAACCGTGATTTTGAACAGCGATTCGTCCACGACGATCCGGATATTCCGCTTCGTAAGGCTTTCTTTAAAGCGATCAACGGCCTGCGAGCCTTTGAAAGCGCCCGTATGATCGGCCAGATATTTGAAAAAGTCCTCTTCTTTCTTGAAAGTATTGTCCTCTTCTTCTGAATCCCGATATTTGAAAAACTCCGTCACTTCTTCCTTCGTCAGATCCGGAACCAGTGCGCGAAGCGTGAACTCGTTCATTGTATTGACGTTGATGCCGGGGGTGGTGCTGACGGTCAGGCCCGGAGCGAGTATGTCGTAAATCTCATCGCTTATGAGCGGGATCATGCGTAATTCGGACATGCTGTAGAACGGAGCGCGTTTGAAAGCCACGGACTCGTTGCCGCTGGAATTCCGCCGTTCGTAGGACCGATCCGCCCAACCGACGATGTTGTCCACCAGGTCTTCGACGCGAAGATCCCGATACTCATTGGCGAAATCAGGATCGGCTTCGAATTTCTGATTGAGAAGCTGGGTGATGTAGTCGCCCAGGCTGTTTCGCGCGTCGTCGGGATTGAAGGTCGGAGCGGGGCTGGGAGAGGCCGCGGGGGTGGGTGGATTCTGAGCTGAAGCTGCTGGAGAGGGTTGAGCTTTGGGCGCGTAGGGCGCCAGGATCATGTTGAGGTTGTACTTGCCTGATTCGGACGAAATCGTGGAAGAGAACTTCCCGTCGAGACCCGAGGAATTCTGGAAGGCTTCGATCGTGCTTTTTTCGTTCGCAGTCATCCCGGGAATGTTCGTCGGAAAGGGATAAAATATCGGAAAGCTCCAGATCTTATCCAGGACCTGACGTGGCACCGCCGGAATCCCGCCGCCGCCTTTGCCTCCGCCCACCAAGTCCTTGACCGTCTGAAAAGCCTTAAGCCTGAGGAGCGACAGCTTGTAGGCGCTTTTCGCGAGATAGTGAACTTTCACCTGATCGAGCGCGTCGAAGGCGATCGTCTGGCTGACCTGAGCGACATAGGTGAACTCGGTAACGAGAATGGAAAGCACGCTGATCGCCGCCATGACGAGAAAAAGAGCAATGCCGCTCGAATCGCGGTGTGTGCCTTGTCCGGTCCGCTTCCGCGGCGAATGCGATTCAGGTGCTCGGGTCAATGCCATAGATCGGAATCTCCGGTCTGAAGACGTACACGCCTTCAAAAAACAATCTGAAAGGTCCGGCCACCTCGACGGTGATCTCAACCTTGTCGGGATAAAGGTCTTTTTGGTCCTCCTTCTCGCTGTCCCAGGAAGTTTCCCAGGTTCCGTTCACGCCCTTGTCGCGGCGAAAATACCGGAACCGGATTTTCTTGATCCCGCGGAGCAGGGGATACTTCACGAGCATCGTATCCCGTTTTTCGTCGTCCTGGTAAACATTGGGACTCGCCGTTTTGACCAGGACGTAAGAATCCGGGATCTCGGGACGGTCCTCGTCCCGATCCGCCTGATAGATGACTTTGGTGAGTTCGGATTCGGGCGCATCTTTGTAAACGCGAATGTGCGACGCCGCTATGAAGCTCATTTTCGAATCTGTTCCGATGAAGTGTCCCGGACGCAACCCCGTTTTATCGACAGCCGGTCCCCAGAACTGCGTGGGCTGGTTCAGGTCTCCCCCCATCAGTACCTCCATTTCATCAGGGTTGGGCGGGGCGGCCGGATCCTTCGCGGGTTTGGGCGGTTCAATCAAAAGGGGAGAGTATATGAGGGAAACGTCTCGCTGCACGATGTTCATTGCCAAGCGGATTCCGTTGTAAAAGTCTCCCTCGCGGCTGAGGACATCTCTCAGGCGATAAGTCTCAACGGTCGCCTGGTAGATGGCGATACTGATGAAAACCAGGATGACCATGGCGATCAGGACTTCCATGAGGGTGAATCCACCCTGATTCGAAAATCTATTCTTGAAGTTCGAATTCATGATTCAGATCCACCCAATACGTTGAAACCGAAAAGCTCTGCTCGCCAGGTCCCTTCTTCCAGAAGATCGTCACCGTGAGCTCTCTGATGGCTTTGGAAATATAGTTCGTGAGCAGCTTGGTCATGAGCCCAGTGATCCCGCCGTCGTCCTCGCCCCCCGAAGCTTTTGAACCGCCGAAATTGAGGGAGGGAAACTTTATTTCCTTGATCTCCATCGTCCAACGGTAGTCCTGATAGGGCTGGGCAAAGTTGCCTCCGTCCTTCTTCTTCACTTCCTCGAAGGTTTTGCCTTCAATTTCGTACTCCGCCTCGATCATCTGGTTTTTCGCGAGCATCGCGACGATGTTGAGCTGTTTCGCGCGATTCGAGGCGTTGATGCTCCCCGATTCCACGGCCAGAATGGAGGCGAAAGCCACCATCATGATCGCCATCGCGATCATCGTCTCGAGAAGGGTGAATCCGCTCTTATCGTTCAAAAATCTCGGCACGAGTCATGTACCTCTCATAAAGGTCGGTCTGGCCGACCAGGGGTGAGATCACGAGCGAAATGCGGTGTTTCGACTCATCCTTCAGATGGATGATCGTGCGTTCAGTCAAGCCGTGCGGGAAAAAATGAGAATAGACGACCCCTTCTGTTATCGGTTCAGGGCTTTCCTGAGTCACGAGATCCTCGAAAGCGACGCCGCGAGGGAGCGACAGCTTTTTTCGGGTGACGCTCTTTTCAATCGAAAACGGGCTCGCCGGTTTCTGTTCCTCGCGCATGAAGCGCTTTCTCCGTTGATCGCGCTCGAGCGTTTCCTTGGTGTCGAGCAGGGCCGTGGTCGGACCGGATTCGACCCAATAGGTATTTTTTTTCAGGTCGTACGCGATTCTGTGGACCTTCCCCGTGATCACGGTCGAGTTGTAAGCCTCCTTGATCGTGGTCGCGATTTCCCTGGCGGCCGAGTTGAGCGAAAGCTGAAAATAGCTCGTCAAGGTGGGAAGGGCGACCACCGTCATCATGCCGATGATCGCCATAACAACCAGCGTTTCTATGAGACTGAAGCCGCGATTTCGCAATATCCTCACTCCAGATCGTCGGAGTTGATATCGGCCGATACTCCGGTACCGCCTTCAGCGGCATCCGACCCCAACGATTTGATCGTGAATTTGTTGCCGTCGGACATGTATGCGAAGTCGTTCCCCCAGGCATCCTTCGGGAGTTTTTTCGAACTCAGGAACCCTTCGGGGTCGTAGTTCTTGCATTCACGCCCGGCGGGAGCCTTGATCAGGGCATCCAGACCTTGTTCCGTGGTCGGGTAAAATCCGCAAACACGGCGGAAATCCTGAAGGATCACTCCCAGCTGCTTGATCTGGATCTTGGTCGAGTTGACGCGTGATTCATCGAACCGTTTCGTGACGTTCAGGCCGATGATTCCCATGATCAATCCCATGATCGCGACGACGATCATCATTTCGATCAGCGAGAAGCCGCTGTTTCCTGTTTGCGGCTTGCGCTGCTGAATCAACCGGATTACGAATTTAACAAGTGTTCTCACTTTGCGCAGCATATGGATTCTCCTTCTCTTGCTAGCGTTGATTTAAATTACTCATATTCATGAGGGGCATAA
>Ga0208958_1001774_pt1 | contig 20254 bp, 21 predicted proteins | sample RifOxyB1_FD_184032 | JGI IMG/M metagenome (GOLD analysis project Ga0208958, IMG submission 184032) | Soil microbial communities from Rifle, Colorado - Rifle Oxygen_injection B1 (SPAdes) | ecosystem: Environmental > Terrestrial > Deep subsurface > Rock core/Sediment | place: Rifle, Colorado... | reverse complement strand
CACAACTTGGTGCACGCCCAGCTTTTATTTGTACCGCGTACGCTGCTTCATTTTCATCTGCTGCAACTAAATATATAAAAGATTTCGCTTGACGTTCAAATTCTACCAAAGAAACCTCTCTTCCTCCTGCGAGACGAACAGTATTTTGATTGATTATAAAAGCGCCTGTCGCCTTTATCAACTCTTCGCTATTAGTAGCCCTAATCATGATTACTATTATACAACCGATTCCTATAATGACAAGGTTGGGGGTCGCTTATGTAGGCTTATTAAAGAAAGATCACACACCGGGTGTGTGATGTTTGCTATAAAATCTGCGTGTCTGATATACGGTGGGCTGGAGAGGACTCGAACCTCCACGCCTTGCGGCATACGCTCCTAAAGCGTACGTGTATTCCAATTTCACCACCAGCCCAAATATGCGTATTTTAACATCTTAATATCTGTGTTTATATCTAATTTGGTGGTATGAGTTTTCCAGCTGGACTTTCAGTTGATTATGCCCCTTACCTCCTTTTAGAAAATATTCTCGTTTTTTCGCATCAATGCGATTAATATAAGCTTCGTAGTATATCAGCTTCAATGGTCTTCTGTTCCTAGTGGCGATCACATATCCGGAATTGTGTTTTTTAACCCTGCTCTTCAAATCCGGCGTATAACCAATATATAACTTCCCATCCACTTGGCTGATCAACACATAAACATAATCCACCTAATCATTTTACACAGAAGCGTACGCTTAAACACCATCACGCTAAGCGTGATTGAAGGGACGCCATTCCACCCAAACAAAAAGCCCCGGCTCCTGCCCGATGCCGAGGCTTTTTAAAATTCCACCGTCCCGACTTTCACCGGAACCGCGGAACCTAGCACGTATTGTACTACAGGACTACCTAATTGTCAATCTTATGGGCTTTTATAAAAATGCTGGGACCGAAATAAAGGGGGGAAAGAAGGGGTTGGGAAATTTTCTCCAGGGTGAGAAGAAATGATATGGGTAAAACTTGCTTTATTAAGGGATGGCGGAAATTGGAGACGGACAAAATCTGATCAATTGCAAATCCCGATTGAAGAAGAAGTTTTTTGACAGTAGCAGGATGGTGGTTGACGAAAGGGATGGAGTTTTTTTTGATGTTAGTCGAACTTCTTTTTTCCAGGGGAGTAAGGAGGATGGGTTGGCCAACGAACATGCTTTTGAGCCGGGATTTGAAGTTTTGGGAGTTGGCGAACTCGAAAATAAAAATACCTCCGGGTTTGAGTATCCGATGAGTCTCCTGAAAGACTTGCAGGAGATTTGGTAGGTGATGGGCGACCCGGATAAGAACAGCCAGGGAGGTGGTGCGGGCAGGGAGACGGGTGGATTGTGCGGTACCGGACAAAATGGTGAAATGAGACAGATTCAGAGATGGGGAGGCGGCTAAGTATTTTTGGGCAAGGCTGCGCTGACGGGCGGAAGGATCAATAAGAATAATGCGGCGGCAGAACCGGTGAAGCGTGGGAACGAGGCGGCCGAAACCGGCGCCGATGTCAACGCAGGAGGGAAATTTATACCCTCTCAGGAGAGATGTGAGAGCGATTGTCTCGGCTTGCTGTTCATAACTCCTCTGAGTCCAATACTCGGGGTAGGAGTATTGGGGGTCGTCGTAGTGATGAGTCATAACAAAATGAGGCTGATTATTCCAATTCGGAAAGAAATTGATTGATGCCTTTGGCCCAAGCCCCATCCTTTTCGAGAGAAGGGGGGGTGTATTTGACCATGATTTTTTCGGGGGTGTCCAGGCCGTAATTGACGTATTTATTTTTTAAAGTTTTGGCGACCGTTTCCAAAGCTTCCGGGTAACTTGTGAAGCGAATTACATTATCACCGTAAATGCCAAAACCCCAGCAGTTGTGAGAACCGACAGGGATTTTTTTGCAGAGGTTGGATTCCTGCTGGGCGATAGCTACCAGAAGCCGGTAGTCGAGCAGATACTTGTCCGAGACAGCGACTATCTGGGCGGCGTACGGCTCCAGAACTGAACGATGGCGGCTCAGATAGCTGGCGATAATCAGGGTACGGGCGTCACCGGTGAGCAGGAGATTGGTGAGCGAAGGGGGCTGGACGGAGTTTGAGAAAATGGTGATATTTGAGCCCAAAACTTCCGGAGATACGGGAGAGGCAGAAATTGGCGGGAGAGTTGATGAGACAAGAGTTGATACGGAATAAAATAGCAGGGCGGGAGCGCCTATAAAGAAAAGCGATAACCAAGTCAGGGATCGCATGGAGCGGCTAAGGGGAATCGAACCCCTGTCATCTCCTTGGCAAGGAGAAGTTCTACCATTGAACCATAGCCGCACTTCGGCAAGCTCAGTGCCGAGAGAGGGAATCGAACCCCCATCTGACGCTCTTCAGGCGCCCGCCGTGACCGCCTTGGCTATCTCGGCTCGTCGAAATGAACTACGCTTTTCGTCCTTCGCTATTAGCTCAGGACTCTTCGCTCCATTATTTCTCCTCTCAAAATTGTTTAACACAATTTTGGATTATATATATTAGTGTCAGGACTTGACATAAATCCATTTTATCAAATAGGTGCCGAGGGCGAGAGTCGAACTCGCACGCCGGTGTTACCGGCGGAGGCTCTTAAGGCCTCTGCGTCTACCATTCCGCCACCTCGGCTCAAAAATAAATTTTACCACTGAAATTTGATAAAATAGCTTTTATTAATAATTTTGGGCGAGTGGCGGAACTGGCAGACGCGCAGGCTTGAGGGGCCTGTGGCCGCAAGGCCGTGGAGGTTCAAGTCCTCTCTCGCCCACCAAGCTTAGCTTGGTTATTGTCACGCTGAGCGTGACACCAAAACAATCTAGGGCAAGTGGCGGAACTGGCAGACGCGCAGGCTTCAGGAGCCTGTTCCCGCAAGGGAGTGGAGGTTCAAGTCCTCTCTTGCCCACCCATTTGACAAACTCAGGGTCGCTTAGCTCAGCTGGCAGAGCATCGCTTTTACACAGCGGGGGTCGGGGGTTCGAATCCCTCAGCGACCACAAGCCAAAGTGGCGGATATGTTCAGATGCGTAAATTGCGGGATAAATGTGAGCGGACAAGCGTTGGGGACACGGAATAGAAATCATTGCCCGAAGTGCCTGTGGTCCAAACATGTGGATGCTAAAACCGGTGACAGAAAATCCCGGTGCGGAGGGAAAATGACTCCTGTGGGGCTGACTTTTAAAAGAGTGACTCCGGATAAGTATAAGGGCGAGAAAAGAGGAGAACTGATGCTGGTGCATAGGTGCCTCAGATGCGGTAAAGTGTCCATAAACAGAATAGCGGGTGATGATAGTGCAGAGGAGATATTAAAATTGCTGGATAGCGATTTTGCGGCGGAGGGGGTAGAGGTTTTGGGTAGGAATAATAGAACGGAAGTGAGGCGGCAGTTGTTTGGCAGTTAGTATTACCTGCCGATTTGTCTGGGATCCCAGGAAGTATCAGTAGACAGACGCAGCCCGGTGGCGAGATTTTGCCAGGGAACAAGTTTGTGGTTGCTGGCTGAGGCGCCGGTATTGGAAGCGTCGTGGACAACCAGCAGACCTTGGGGGAAAGCTGATCCAAGAGGGAAATTGGTAACGTCAAGTCCGTCGGTGCCGGAGGTAGCGTCAATGGATCCGTTAGCGACAACCCTAAATTGGCCCAGGAAGGTATTGGGAGTTGATCCGGCAGGACGCCTCTCGTAAACGGAGAAGGTGCTATTGCCCTGGCTGGAAACAATCAGGTAACCATTGCCGTCCGATTTGTAGTACAGCGATATTCCTTCGACGTCGGCAGTCAGGTGACCTCCACTGCCGGTCCTGTCTACCTGGACCCGCGCTGTGCCGTCACCGGGCTCGGCTCCGTATCTCCAGACACCGGCGGCCTCTTCACCAATATAGTAAAGTTTGTGGATATCATCGGTTACGCAGCCTTCGGTCTGGCCTCCGGCATCATGGGAGCGGACCATGGAACCGGTAACACCTCCGGAACCGTTGTCCCTGACTTCAATCTGCTGCCAGAGCCCGGATTTCCAATTGATGAAATAATAATATTTGCCGGAAACCGGGCTGTGGTACATACAGCCGCCGTATGGAGAACCGGCGCTAAGAGTGATGTTTCCAACCGGTTCGAGCCGGCGGGTAGTTGGGTTGACTTTGTAGAAAGCTATACTGCCTGCGTTTTCATATCCGACTCCGACTAAGGTGACGGAGGAGTGGGGGGTACCACCGGTATATTGACCGACGAGAGGGAAATTATAGCGCAGGTCGACATTGTTGAGGCGTTTGGTAGGATCCAGATACTGGAGTTCGGTACCGTCCAGATTCCAGACCATCATACCTCCGTTTTTGTCATCGCCGATGACGGTACTTAAGCCTAGGTTGGTGGGATGGATCCAGATGGCGGAATCGTCGGCAGTATCACCTGAATTATGGGCGGGACCGGTTTCTACAGTAGGGAGAACCGGAACCACCTGGCCGGGAGGGACAGAAGTGGGGGTAGGACTTTGAGGACCGGGAGTGGGAGTACGGGTGGGGGTGACAGCGGGCGGAGTGGGTGTTCTGGTTGGGGTCGCAGAGGGTCCCGGTGTTGGTGAGATCGTCGGTGTGCTTGTCGGCCCGATTGTTTGTCCGTAGTGGTTAAACCAGATGACGTAGTCCACTCCATCCACAAAGCCGCTCCTATCAAAATCTCCGCCGGCCGGACCGTTGTTGACATTTGTCCCGTAGTGGTTAAACCAGACAACGTAATCCACTCCGTCTACCCGGCCGTCCCTGTTGGCGTCTCCCGGTAATTCTCCCGCAGGTGTCGGCGTTGGAGTTCGTAAGGGGGTTGGGGTTGGTGTTCGTATTGGGGTAGGAGTCGGGGTGCGTATTGGGGTTGGGGTTGGAGACGAACCGGGGGTGGGAGTGCGGGTGGGTGTGGTTGGCGGAGGAGAGATGGGAGTACTGGAGGCAGTAACTTCGAATTGGTCAATTGTCTCGCCGGATATATTTTTAAAATATCCCCTGGCTTTATTGGGATTGCCGTCCACATTAAAGGTAATAAACAGCGAGCCGTATTTAGCCCCCTGGTCCGTGGTATAGGCTTTGGCCCAGATGTAATTACAGCCAACCCCGCCTCCGTAAGGATAAGTTGTAGGTAAACAACGGTCCTGGTTTCTGATTCCGTTGCCGCCATTTCCGGAAACAAATACAAAAGTTTTTCCGGGAGCAACTAACAGGCTGTCGGGATTGCCGGGCACACCGCCAACGACGGGGTGCTGGACAGTGTCTACGGTCAGATTTTGGGTGCTGAGCAGGGTTTTGGTGCGTTCATAAGTGTGTTCATGTCCGGTGGCGATAATACTTCCGTATTGGCGGCAGGTTTCGTAATCCGGCCAGCCCTGCTCGTTGCCTTTTGAACCCAGCTGCATATAATTCTGGTTTTCATGCCAGGAGCAGACTTTCCATACATGGTTGTCGCCTGCTAACGCGCTGGTAATGAAAGCAGGATCACCTCTTTCCTTGGAAAAAACCATTTTCAGGCCTTTGTAAGTGGCCGTATAACTTGCGGGAAGGTTACCAGCGGGAGGAGGAAGTCCCATTTTGACCAGGCGGTCTTTGAAAAAAGCCGCATAGCCGTCGGAGTCCCAGTTGTCATGGTTGCCATCCGAACCTAAATAGGGAAAATTAGGACCTAAAGTAGCGTTGATCATATCCATCCATTTTTGGGGACCGTCGGAGTAGTCGAAGTCACCCTGGTGCATAACCAGCTGAGCGCCCTCGGATTTGATGAGGTTGAGAACCGATTGGAAGTTTGAACCTGCACCGGAATCACCGATAAAAGCAACCTTAAAATTGGGGTCGGTCGAGGTGGCGGCGGAAGTACCCTGAGCCGAAAACAGGCAGGAGGCAATCAGAGTCAGAGTTATAAGAACAGCGAAAACGGTTTTATTCATCAATTATTCGGACAAAGGAAATTCAGCAATAATTTCGGTAATATTGCCGTCTTCGTTTTCTACAGTCAGGTTTAACAACAGCCGGTCTTTTGTCAGGACCATAAACTGGCTGGCGTCGGAATCCGGGTTTTCGGGAGGAGTGGCGATAGTCCAGCCCGCGGCCGGCAGACTGTCGAGATACCAGGCCATAACTGTGTTGACCGGGTCGGGAGTGGTCCAATTACCTTCGTAGCCGAACTTACCTCTTTCTGCTTTTTTGTAGGTATTTATCAGAGTGGAATTAGGGTATACAGGCAGAGGGGGAAATTCTTCTATGATTTCCCCCTGAGCTTCTTTGAGCAGAGCATCCGCAGAGGGGACGGAGGGAACATTGGCGGGTGGCTGTTTTTGAGATTTGGAATTAAGATAGAGGAAACCTGCGGTAACCAGGAGAAATATTAATAAAAAAGCCGGAATTACAGTTTTTGCAGATATAGTCATGAAGTTTTTTTATTATTGAACTTTATTGCGTTTGAGTCAATGACTGTATTTTGGATAATGATAATTACTTTTTTGGTACATGCCAGTTACACGGCAGGCGGGTTTGTGTGGCTGGACCACGGAGACATCGAAACCGGGCGAAGTATAGCGGGTTTATCTGAGGCGGCGGGACTGTTTATTAAGGGATTCGGGAGTACCGGTTTTTACCGTCCGATTGTCAGTTTGGTCAATTCCAGTGACAAATGGCTGTACGGGAATCGGCCTTGGGGGTGGCATTTGACTAACGTGATCCTGCATACGATGGTGACAGGGGCAGTTTATTTTTTTTGCAGAAGTTTTTTCCGGGTGAATAAAAAAATTGCCACGACGGCAGCGTTGATTTTTGGAGTCCATACATTATCGTGGCTACCGGCCGGAGCGATTTCTTACCGGCCGGAGCTGCTGGCGGCCGGATTTACCTTACTCACTGTGCTTTGCCACATTCGGGGAAAGGCCCTCTGGAGTTGTATTTTTTTGGCACTGGCTTTGATGTCGAAGGAGTCGGCATTTGTGTGGACTATCGGTTTGATAGGTTTTTGGACAATAAGAGAGAGAGTTACCACAGGAAAGAAGCTGTGGCTGGCGGAAGCCGGAGTGATCCTGACTTATTTGCTGGTTAGATGGATAGCAGTGGGGAGGATATGGCCCGGGCTAAAAATAAACCTAGACTGGTCCGAAAGTATCGGTACCCGGGCGTGGGTAATAGGGAGACAGTTTCTTTATTTGGTGTCACCAGTCAGGCCGCCTTTAAGCGATACTACCCCGATTCTACCGATAATGAATACCGGAGTGGTTTTAGTAATCGCCGGTTTATTGGTGTCGGTGATTTTGGCTGCCAAGCGGGGACTAAATTCGCTGGGGACGCAGATATTGATTTTCGTAGGGATAGCGTTGATACCGGCTACTAACTTAATTCCCCTACCCCGGTTTAATTCTCCCCATTATGCATATCTGGCGGCTGTGGGGGCGGGAATGGCTGGGGGAATTGCCTGGCAGAGGAGAAAGGTGTTCAGAATAATATTGACAGTGTGGCTGGCGGCAGCCGCAGTGTCTACTTTCAGGGGAGGGTTTCTGCTAATAAATGACTTAACCTTGTTTGAGCCGGAAGTGAGGCGGGATGAAAATTACCGCGAGGGACTTTTTTACCTGGGAGATTATCACCTGAAAAGAGGTGACTATGAATTGGCGGGGAGATATTATGAGAAAGCCCTGTCCCCTACTCCCCGCTATATAGCCTATGCGGATGAAACGTCGCTGCTGGTTAATATGGCTGCCGTCAAAATAGCGCAGGGGAAACATGTAGAGGCGGAGGAACTGCTGATAAAAGCAATTTCCGGGCGGGATACGGCGGATTTGAATATAGTGTATAACCTGGCCCTGGTGTTTTGGGAAAGGGGTGAATATCAAAAGGCGGTTATATTATTATCAGAGTACCAGGGATTGTGGCAAAGACCGGAACCGATGGTACTTCTGGCCAAAGCGTATCTGAAAACGGGTAAACCCGGGGAAGCGGCGCAAGCCTTAAAGAGAGCAGTAGTTTTTCTGGAAGGCGGGCAAAAAAAACAGATCGAGGAGTTGATCGGAGAAATCGAATCCAGCTTGGGGGAGTGGTAAAATTGAAGTGGCGGAGTGTGGCGCAGCGGTAGCGCACTCGGTTTGGGACCGAGGGGTCGTGAGTTCGAATCTCACCACTCCGACCAGGTTTATTTTTTATCAGCAATAGTTTCACCTGCTTTCTTCTGTTTTTTCCGGCTGCTCCTTTATCAGCATAGGCAACAGTGAAAATATTGCTGCAAAAATAAAAACCCACCAGAAGGGAAAACCCATAATCAATATAAGTAAAAAGCCGGCTAAACCTAAAATATTTCCAACCTTGTATCCGGTTTCCCGAAAAACAACGTACTTGGTTTTGTGCCCATCCATCGCGTGAGTGTAGGCAAGTGCATTAAGGGGCAGATAAAAAAAGTTAGATAATATTTTATAGAGCGAGTCGATAATATAAAGAAAGATTGGTGTTTGCAAAAAAACTCTGCCTATAAATGAAATGGCTACACCAGCTGATCCTATTTTCTCGATTTTATTTTTTTCCATACGATCACTCAATTTTCCTGCAAATAATGCGGTTATTCCGGCAGTTAAAACAACAGCGGAGGCAACAATCCCTACCCCAATATAGTTTTGGAAAATTGTAAATAAAAGCAGAGGCCAGGCAACAGAATAAATGATTTCTTCACCCCCAGCGCCAACAAAAGATATAAAATCCCGCTTTTTTACCAGGATTTCTTTTTTAACATCCAAAAATATTACCGATTCAAGCTTCTCGGTATCATTAACAAAAATCAAAAAGGTCATTGTCAGAAGTATAAGAATTAGGCAAATGACAAGAAGCGTAGTGAATCCAAAACCAGTTATTATTAACCCCGCTAAAATTGGAGCAATTAAGCCTGTGGAAATCCCAAGCATGGCCAAAAACCCCAGTTGTTCACCGAATTTTTTTTGTTTGCCAACCTCGAGAAAAAACGTATGGTACGAAATCCAGTAAAATGAGGCAGCAATTCCCCAGAGAACAAAATTGAGAAATACAAACAGCGTGCTCTGCTGATAAAAAAGCATAAAAAGAAATACTGTCAGAAAAAACTGACCGATGAGAAATCCCGCCTTTGTTCCGAACCGCGCATTTATTTTTGATACTAAGGTAACTAGGAACCCATGAGTTATTTGAAGAGACAGGAAAGCAAAAACTACCAGAAGTAATGCACTTTTTTCATTAAATCCCTGTTTCAAAAAGATATTTAAAATAAGAATTGGTAAAAATAACCCTAAAAGAAGAAAAACGAAAGTCCTTATTACCGCTACTATATAAAGCAGGGACAGATACTCGCTTTTGTGATGCGGCAGGCGAAACAGACTGGCGTATGTATGCATGTACATAAAAATCATATCAGTTTTGGCCCGGAGCGGAAAGGATTTTATTTAGTTGCAAAGGAGATGTTTATTTTTGAGAAGGTTTGGGTTAGGATAGGAGTGATGGGGGGTAAGCAGATTAAGATGTTTGTTTCGTTGGGAGTAGTAGCGGCGATGTTACCTCTGCTGTTGTGGGGAGTTACCCAGGCACCGAGACTGACTTTGCAAACCAGAGCGGAGAGTGTACAGCTGAGATTGTGGTGGGAACCGGCGCAAGTGGTAATCAAACCCGGTCAAGCGGTGAGGCTGACTCTGGTAGCAGAATACATAAACCAAAATAAGTTAATTCCGATGGTGAAAGCTGTGCTTAAAGTGCCGGCGGGATTACAAGTTGAACCGGCGGAGATAAATTTTGGCCAGGCTTTTGCAGGAAGGACGGTCGTGGGGGAGACAACAGCCGTGGGAGGACATGCGGGGAGATTTGAATTGGGAGTGGTCGAAGACGGGGTGTTTACGGGGATACCGAACATGGAAGTTATCGAAAAAAAAGCTGTAATAATTGTGGAATAGTCTAAACTGAATGAGAAACAAACCTGCCCTGACGTTGATTGAGCTGGTATTGGTGGTGACGATAGTATCCATTCTGGCTACAGCGGGAGTGCTGGGAATGTTTACGATCAGGTCTAAGCAGGCTTTGGAATTGTCGGCCGAAAATTTGGCGGGGGCTTTTAAGCAAGCTCATCTTTTTGCGCGGGAGGGGCGTGACCAGAGTGATTGGGGGGTAAGATCAGACGGCGGGAAAAAATTCAGCTTGATAAAAAGGGACCGACCGGAAAACGTAAACGAAGTGACGAAATTCCAGCTGGAACCCCCGGCAGTTTTTGACATCAGCGCGGCCGAAGTCTGGTTTAACCGGGAGAACGGCGGGACTACGGCAAACGTATCCTGGAGAGTGAAATCAGCGAGAGCGGGTACGGCGATGGTAGAAGTGACGACTACCGGGGTAGTGACAGTTACAAAGGAGTAAATGATGAAAAAGGGATTTACTATATTGGAAACAGTTGTAGCCTTATCAATGCTGATGATAGTGGTCGTCAGCGTACTGCCGATGATCGGCTGGTTGAGCGTCAGATCCAGGAGGCTGCAGGCAGACAGCCAGGCAGCTCTGGTACTTTTGGAGACAATGGAAGCTACTTACAGCGTGCTGGCCTCTGCCTGGATAAGTTTTGCACCGGGGAATACTTTTTTCCCTATAGTGATTGCCAGTTCCGGAGTATCCGAGTGGTCGCTGACTCCGGGGGTGGAGGTGGATTATCAAACCAAATATACCCGGTGGGTGGAAATGCGCAATGTGTGCCGAAAGACCGGCACCGGGGAACTGAAGGAACTTCCGTGCGACGGTGAATATCCAGAAGATCCGGACAGCAGAAAAGTGAAAGCAGTAGTCAAGTGGCGGGACGGAGACCGGGAAAAAATCATTGATGCTGAATTATTAATTGTAAATATGGCAAGATGAAAAGACGGGGTGTTTCCTTAATTGAGATGCTGGTGGCGATGGGAATGTCGTCGATGATATTTATTCTGGCCAGCTCGATTCTCATGAGTATGCTTACAGCCAACGCCCGCAACCGGAGGCAGGAAGCTTTTGAGCAGGTAAAGAATGACTTGACAGCCGAGCTGACTAATGCGGTGAAATGGGCAGAAGATGTCAGCTATGCCTCTGACCAGATTACTGCCGGGGAAACGGTGTACAGAATGGATAACGGACATGTAACCAGAAACGGCTCGGCCTTAAATTCAAATGAAGTAAGAGTGACAAGATTTGAAGTGACTGAATACGGGCCGGGTGAGGATAACCTGAGCCTGAATATTCAGATCGATCTGGAAGACGCGATGAACAACTCGGTTAAAGATACGATAAAGATAGCAGCATCAAAACGATTAACCACTTTTGAAGAATAATATGAATCATAAAGGAGCTGTTTCAATTATCCTGGTAGCAGTGGTGACGATGCTGGCGGTGTTTTTGCTGGCGGGGTGGCAATCGCGAATATTACTGTCAGTCTTGCGGCAGGAAGTACTGTCTGACATGCTGAAGGTGGGATATAACTCGGAGTCGGAAATTTACGATATCGTCGCCAGGTTTGTGGGTGATTATCCCGAAGCGTTCAGTTTTGATTTTGATACCCAAAGGACTCTGGACGACGGGACCAAGATGAGAGTGGTAGGTATAAAGACGGGAGAAAAAACAGAATTGACAGTAACTGCCAATAGAGAGTATGCGACTAATGTATTGAAGCTGTCTAAAGAAGACGTAAGTACCGGGGAGGATATTTATGATCGGGCCAGGATAGTTGTAAACATTGACTGTACCGGGAGCATGAATGGTAAGGCAGATGCCAGCTGTAGCGGTAGCGGCTGTACCACCCGTATCCATGAGGCAAAAGCAGCAATTTCGGGATTTGCCCAGGCAGTGAAGACGTATAACGATGAGGGGAGAGATCCTCCTTTGGAGCTGGGATTGGCGACTTTCGGGGTGGAGAATAAATGGGTGGCTGAACTGACCCCTGATATCCGGTCGGTTATAGATGCGATAACCAGCCAGTTTGGGGATACGACACAGGCCAGTCAAGCCTGTCAGAATGTGAATACAGGAGGAACGAGTATAGGATCCGGTTTCAGATTTTTGAATGAATATGTCGAAATCGGGAGAAATGAGAGGGTTAAGGACATCGAAATATTGGTGACTGACGGCAACCCCAACTCGACTGAAAAAACAGCAACTACGGCGGCCACTTACTGCGGGGTTTTGGTACCTTGTACGTTTTCCAGTACGGATCCCCGTTGCGTACCCGATTCTAAAAAGTATACGGCCTGCAATTTGGGGACCAGTGGGACTTTTGTGGACGAAATAGGGAAAAACGGCCTGAGGTATCCGAAGGTTGACGCCTACCCCGTAACCATTTCGGTGGATGTCAGCCAAGAAGTGAAGGATTTGCTGGCTAAGTATGCGACCAAGTCATATGATGCAGTCAATGCGACGGAGTTGGGAGACAGGCTGGAGGAAATTTTCGGGCAAATTATTACTACGGTGAAGGTGTTCAGGATCCGGAAAATAGTACCTACACTCTAGTTTGAATTCGAAAAACTAGATAGAGGCTGGTAAATGATTTAAAATGAGGAGGTGGTGCGGGATTAGTTGAGCGGTTCAACGTCACCCTTCCAAGGTGAAGAGACGGGTTCGACTCCCGTATCCCGCTCTAAAAGTGACAGTTTATGAAAAATCTAGCGCCAGACATTACCAGAAAAAGATTATTGGTAGAGGCGAAATATGGGATTGATGTTAGTGAAAGTTCCATAAGAGAATATTTCAAAGGTTTAACAGATAACTTAGGCTTAAGAACTTATGGCGATCCTATTATTCATTCTCCTAGCGGACAGGGGAAAGAAGAAAATCAAGGATATGACGCTTTTGTACCGCTGATTGATTCCGGGATCTCTCTTTACATTTGGACTAATAAGAAATTTCTGTCATGCGTTTTATATACCTGTAAGGATTTTTCGACTCCAATAGCCATTGAATTTACAAGAAGCTTTTTTAAAACTACCGAATTAGAATTTGAGGAATTTTAATTTTACGAACAATCAACCCACCACTCATAAATTTGTCGCGGTTTTAAATAAAAAGATAGATATTGGAAAGCTTATGAATGCTTTGGGACACATGACTGCCGGTTTTGGATCTTCCTTTACAGATAAAGAGGCCATGAGATTTGACAGTTATTTTGATAAAGATGGCGGAGAGCACCCGAATATTTCCGATAATCCATTTATCATTCTTTCAGCTGATAACTCTAATCAAATTAGAGCACTTCGTAATGCTCTTAAGGAAAACAAGATTCCATTTATCGATTTTACCAGCACAATGACAGTTGGTACTTATGCTGAGCAAAAACAACGTACAAACGAAACCCCAGAGTTAGAGTTGGAATATTATGGAATTTGTTTTTTTGGAGAGAATAGTCAGCTCTCTGAATTAACAAAGAAGTATTCTGTCTGGCGATAGAGTTGAAGTACTAAATCAGAAGCAATATACTTTGTCAGGTTCGAGCTGAGTACCCTCATACACTAAAGCTACGGAAGGGCAAAGCGCTTTCCAGCGAGGTATAATAGTAATCGAATCCGGATGAGTGAAACGTTAACTATCGTTAATGAGCGAACATTCAAGGCGGCGGTGGAGCATAACCGGCGGGGGCATGTGTTGCTGGGACAGCCCTTAAGCTCGATGGGTTTAGTGCGAGGATCGGTTTTGCGGTGTGTGGAACCAGGACGGGACGGAGTCGATATTGTCCTGGGTGGAGTGCCAATAAGAAGCGTCCATTCCCTTGAAGGGCCGGATTTGGTTTTTTCTAATGAGGAGATACAGCAGTTTTTAGCAGCTGTGGGCCGGGCAGTAGAAGATGGTGTTTGTTTGGGCGAGGTGATAGAGTAATTAAATGACTTGGAAGTCGGAAGTTAGGAAATTTGGAGTAGTGGTAGCCTTGATAGCACTGGCAGCGGGGGGTTGGATATATTGGCAAAGTAAATGGGTAAATTATTCAAGCCAGGTGGGCAGGTTTGAGGTGGAATACCCGCGGGGGTGGAGCATGAAGGAGTACATGTTTGAATCCGGCTTTGATGTTAGGGTGGAGTTCTCCCCCACTTCGGAGAGCAACCGCATCAGCCGGGAAGGGCAAATTTCGGTAACCATGGTGGGAAAACCGCTGGCGGGGCAAGTGTTGGGGTCGGAGGATGAATTTAAATTGTGGCTGGACAGGTCTGACGGGGCGACCGCCTCGGGTATGAAAAAGTTGGGCAACCGGTTAGCAAATAACATAAAAGGGGTGATGCTGGCGGAACAGCTGGAGGATTACTGGGCGATAACGTCGTGGTTTGCGGAGGGCGGGAAGAATTACTACCTGGCGGTATTGGGAAACGGAGATTACGGGGATGAAGAGATAAGGATAATGGACAAGGTGGTGAAGTCTTTCAGGCTGAAGTGATAAAATTGAAGAAAGTGCGGAGGTCTCGAGCTGGCCCTTGTAGCTCAATGGATAGAGCGTCTGTCTTCGGAACAGATGATGGGGGTTCGATTCCCTCCAAGGGCACATGGTGGATGTAGCTCAACAGCAGAGCGCTGGGTTGTGGACCCAGAGGTCGCGGGGGCAGCACCCGTCTTCCACCCAAGTAATGGCTTAAAGGGATGCGAGACGGGTTTAGGATAGTTCAATTTTTACCGGGATTGATGAACTTCAGGTCAGACAGAGCAGTTGAAAGTCCATTTTGATAAAAATCTAATAGTTTAGGATCTTCCAATAGCGATCTGGTAAGGTCCCAACCTGAATGCCCAATCCTGCATAGCGATTCTTAACCTTGCTGGGGGTTTAGTTTGGAATCAGGGATCCTTTGACCATCAATAAAATGGTCTCCCCAATCCTCTTGTAATATTTCGTTACTCATAATGTAAACTATATTACAAGAAAAAAAATGTTTGGAGTTTGATTTTGAGATAATACGGCTAAATGAATCCAAATTCTAGCATTAAAGACATTCTAAAGTAATGAGTGGACGTGCACCAGATCCTAAAAAAGCTGAAAGGTTCCAAAGCGCCATAATTTTCTTAAGCGATCAGGTCAATAAAGGCAGTATTAATCCTAAGCCTGTCCTTTGGCACAGCTTCCGGGTTGCAAATAATCTATACGAGGATGATCAGCCGGAGGATGTGGTAATAGCCGGTATACTTCACGATGCCTTGGAGGATACTAAAGTTTCTTTGGAATTAATAAGGTCTGCGTTTGGAGACAAAGTCGCAAATCTTGTAAAAACGTTAACTTTTGACAAATCTATCCCGGACAAAAGACTGAGGTATCAGGAAGCATACCAAAGAAACCTGGGGGGCGGCCAAGAAGCTTTACTTATAAGAACTTATGACATCTTGGACAATAGTGACTATTACCAATTAGCCAAAAGTAAAGAGGATTACGATTTCTTATTGGAAAAAATGAAATATTTTATTGACATATCTTCTGCGGTTATCAGCGATACAAATGCCTGGAAAATACTTGTGGCTAAATACGAGTTTCTAGTAGGAATATAGTTTTTCGCGGTAGTCTTTGAGCATCCTGGCTGACGTAAAATTGTCCTCTACCAGCCGGATAGTCTTTTCCATCCGGACTACCCATTCAACGGGTGTGCCGGAAGCGTCTCTTTGGTAGTAAAGAGGGGCAATCTGCTCACTGATTAGGCGATAGATTTCGGTATTTATCCCCTCTTCGGGCAGGACCCAGCCGAAATCCGGCAGATTTACCTCGGCATACCAGCCGTCGCTTACGGAAAAAGAGAGAACGCCGTTTAAACCGGCTTTCATTCCGCTCGTCCCGCAGGCTTCGAGACCGGTCATCGGAGTATTGAGTAAGACATCCGCACCGCTGGTAAATATTTTGGCCAAGGTAATGTCGTAATCCGGCCAGAAAACGACTTTTCCGGATAAATCCGGACGGTTGACCGCCTGGTCGAGGATATTTAAAATATCCGATTCGTCGGGGTTCAAATAATTGGTAAGACCCGCGATAATAAATTGCACCGGACGAAGGGAATCGTTTACGATTCGGGAAAGCTGGTCCAAATTATTGAAGAGAAGCTCCGGCCTCTTGTATTTGACCAGACGGCGCGACCAAACGATGGTCAATTTATCATTTGCCAGTTCGTGACCGGTTTTTTCCCTGACTTTGTCGAGCAGGTATTTCTTCTGCCTGAGATGAACAGGCCAGGGATTTTTGGGTAAATCGGGAATCTGCCAACGAGGGGTAAAAACACCGTTGGTAATCGGGATTAACCTGCTTTCGGAATGAGCCTTTTTCTCGAAAAAGACGTGCGACTTGGATACTCCGCAGGCGCGGTTAACATGCCGCAGCAAAAAATTAGTGGTGGAAAATAAACCCGGATGTTTGGAGTGTTCCCCTAATTTAAAAAAGGCAGCGAAATCCATACCATATTTCTTGAGGAAGAGCGACAGACCGGCGGATAATTCCCCGGGGGTCAAATGGAGACCGGCGCCGAAGAAAATTGTGTGCTTGGTGGCGACTGTACGGCGGTAAAGTTCCTGGTTTTCCCGGCCGAGTTCCAAAAGAACCATGGCCGTATGGCCTTCATTAAGGTGATAGACGTCGACCGGAATACCCAGCTGGCGTAACAGCCTGACTCCCCCGATACATAAAATTAGCTGCTGCTTCAGCATGGTTAATTTGTCCGGATCGTAAAGAAGCTGACAAATTTTGCGATCCTCCGGAGAATTTTCGGGCAAATTTGAATCAAGAAGCAGGAGTTGGTTTTGGCCGAATGATTTGGCCCAAGCCTGAACTGCTACAACATGATCCCCTACTTCGACCGGGATTTTGACAATTTCATGATCGGAGTCGCGAACGAGATTGAATTCGGAAGAATGCGAATAGTACAGGCCCAGAGCTACCAGAGGAAAGTTATCTTTTTCGGCCTGGAGAAGCAGGTCGCCGGATAAAACCCCCAGACCGCCGCGATAAAAATCGGGATTGTCGTCAAAAGCATATTCGAGACAAAAATAGGCAACCATTATGTTCCTCTCTGTTCCGGCTGGCCGGATACGTGCCGCTCATACTCCCGGCGGTATTTGCCGATCATAGCCAACACTTGGGAGTCCGGGATCTGCCTGCGCAGTAAGTCGACTGCATGGATGGCGTCATAAATATCATTTTGGGTATCTAATTTCCAGATGGCGTCCCGCCAGAGAATAGCACCTTCGAAATTTTTCTTGATTGCCGCTTGCCTCATCGCCTGTTCTAAAAGCTCTATAAAAGCTTTATAAACCCACGGCTCTCCCGCACCGATCGTACGCTCTTTGAAAGGTACGCGCGGGGTTTCCCGGTAATTCCGGTACGCTTTTCTGACTACACCCGTACGCTGCCACTGGAAAGCGCAGGCTATGATCTGATGATATAGGCTCTCTGCCTGAATCAGCAAAGCTTTTTGGGCGCGGGGAAGGCTTCTGATAGTATCCAGCATCTGCCAGGCACCGTGTTCTATGACTTCCAGCGACCACCAGGGTTTGGCGCTGGCCCAGAAAAACTGGTCCGAAGCCAATGCCCGGTCAAGTTTCTCCCGGGCAGTACCGGTATTAATTTTTTTGACAGAGTCCAATACCAGCTTTTGGAACTGCCACTGCAGTTTGTGAATGGGATTTTCGGGATCTTTCCAGGTCAAAAACTGGCGTTTTTCCGTAATATCCTTTTCGGTAGATGCCCAAGTGGAAACTAAGGGAGAAACAACGGTAGTTTTGGGGAAAAAGCCCGGGAGCTGGGAGAAAAACACATGGTCAAATTCAGTCGAGGTCAAAAGCTGGACCAGAAGTTCCGTCAGACCCGGCCGATGATGGCCGAATGTCTCCCCGTCCATTCCAGTAATTAGGAAATGCTTTTGGGGAAATTCATCGCCCATTACCTCCTGCAGGTCGGCGTTATTTCGGACTAAACCGGTCATAATCAGATTTGAGGGGTTCCGCTCACGAAAGTATACCCGCAGTGGGGTGGCGGCAATTTGATAAGTGCAATTTCTGGCCGCCTGCCTGACCCGGCCGTTGAAAGCAATTTCATCAAGAATAATCCACTCAAAACCCAGTTTGACTAAAATAGGCAATATTTCGGGGCTGTATGCCATTTCCGGAGGGAAAAAACCTTTCGGCTGATATGAAGAACCCAAAAGTTTCCGGTTGGTATCGCGGTTTAACCGGATTTGGCGGATGGTTTCGTCTGCGGGGAGAAACGGCAGGAGAGGATGGTACATAGCACTCTCGGTAAATTCGATCTGGCCTCGATTTGCGGCTGTGGCCAAGCCGGAAACGATGTCACGATGGTTGGCCTGCCAAAGCTGGCGGGTGAGAACACCGCTGATATTAAGAGTGATTTTGACTTGAGGGTGATCGAGAAGGAGCTGGACCAGCGGGCGATAGCTTTCCGCTACTACTCTGTCGAAAATTTCCGGAATCTGGTCTGCCGGCTGGTAAAGATGAAGAAAGTTGGCCCAATACATGACATAATCTTAAGATACTGTCTGCTTAAAAGCCATCGGGGGATTTGGCTGAAGTTTTTCCCGGCGAAATTCAATGGCGCGGTTATATAAATCGAGATAACTTTGGGCTGATTTATTCCAGGAAAAATCGGCCTGCATAGCCCTTTTTACTATCCGGTTCCAGGTAACACTATTTTTGTAAGTTTCCAGAGCCCGAACGATCGCTACCAGAAAATTTTCCCGGGTATATTTTTTGAAAGTAAAACCGTTGCCGATATTTTTTGCCGGATCAAAGTTGATGACAATGTCTGCTAATCCTCCGGTTGACCTAACGATCGGGATGCAACCGTAGCGCAGTGCTTCCACAGCTACGATTCCCCCAGGTTCATACTTGCTGGGCATTAAGAGCATGTCAGCCCCGGATACAATCCTATGCGGTAAGGCAAAATCACTCATCAGGTGGGTACCGACCTGTCCGGGATAGTTTTTCTCCAACTCAGTGAAAAATTGGCGGTATCTATCCTCCCCCGGCTGGCCCATTACCACCAATTGGATATTCATTTCGTCCAGAATAAAAACTGCGGTATCCATAATAAGATCGATACCTTTTTGGGTGTCCATTCTGCCCCAGAAACAAAGTATAGGGATGGCGGGATCAATGGTGAGATTGAACTGCTTTTGCAAGTCGGCTTTATTTTCAGAGCGTAAATTCAGATTGCGATAGTTGTAGTTGCGTCTGATCAACTTGTCTGTTTGCGGATTGAAGTCTTTATAATCGAGGCCGTTTAGAACTCCAAATACTTTTCCCCGAACCTCTTTAAAAAGGTTGTGCAGGCCTTTACCATATTCGTCCAGAATAATTTCAGAGGCATAAGTTTCTGAGACAGTGTTGACCACATCCGCCCGCATTACCCCGCGTTTGAGAGCATTCTGTTTAAGGAACCTTTCGGAATAAAGTGAAGCCAGTTTTCCCTTTCCGTCGTCAAAGTCCAAATCCTTGGCGTGTTCAAAATCAAAATTTCCCTGAAAGAGGTTATGAACCGACAGAAGAATGGCAGTCTTTTTCAAAATAGGGTCGTCAGAACAGTAATCCTGGAAATAATTGGCGAAGTAGGCCGTATGCCAGTCATTGAGATGAACCAAGTCAGGTATGAAATTTTGGGATCTGATAAACTCCAGAGCTCCCCGGGAAAGCAGACCGAACCGGATATGGTCGTCGGAATAACCGTAAACATTAGCCCTTTTTTCAAAATACTCCTGGTTTTCCAGGAAATAGACCGGGGGAAAACCCATTTTTTTCTCCCGGAATGTTTTTACGTTTGCGACCAAATCTGTCGGGTGATCGCTATTTTCTATTTCTCCCGTCGGTATCCGCAAACCTTCAATTTCCATCCGGACGGGAAATTTAGACTCGTTGATTGTTCCGTACTTCGGGGTGAATATGCGAATGTCTACTCCCGTTTTGGCTAAAGTCCGGGGAAGGAAATAGGAGACTTGGGACAATCCTCCGACGGAAGAAAACGGAGCGACTTCGGCGGAAACAAAAAGTACCTTTAACGCTTTATCAGCCACAACCTGATTATATATCAAGAGAGGGTAGTTGGGGAAATGAACTTTTTTGTTTCTGGCCGACTAATTAAAGGCAGAGTTAGGGCAATAATCACACACCGGGTGTGTGATGCACGCCGGGTGTGTGATGGTGTGTGATTAAAAAAGGAAGTTAGGAGTGGTGTCTGGCGGCGCGCCTGGATTGGGTGAGGCAACCTAAGAAGATAAGCGCTATGGGTATGAGAAGTAAAGTATCAGCAATG
>Ga0208958_1001768_pt1 | contig 20290 bp, 22 predicted proteins | sample RifOxyB1_FD_184032 | JGI IMG/M metagenome (GOLD analysis project Ga0208958, IMG submission 184032) | Soil microbial communities from Rifle, Colorado - Rifle Oxygen_injection B1 (SPAdes) | ecosystem: Environmental > Terrestrial > Deep subsurface > Rock core/Sediment | place: Rifle, Colorado... | reverse complement strand
TCGAGCTTTCCAAAAATGTCATCAAACGAGCTCTACGGTAATCTGAAAAAATCACCATCAAAAAGCCCAGTCCTACCCCCATCATTCCCAAGAGTCCCATTAGCACAAAGCTCATTCCTCCAATAAAAAGCTGCCCAAACCCAATCCCTACTACCACTATTGTGGTTCCCAAATCCGGCTGAAGCATGATAAGCCCCGCCACAAAACCGATTATTACGACACTCCACCAATATGGCTTTTCAAGTTCAATCATTCTTGCCAAAATGATAATCATTGTCAGCTTTACCAGTTCCGAGGGCTGAAATCCAATTCCTCCAATGGAGATCCAGCGTCGCGCTCCCAAAAGCCTCACGCCCACTCCAGGCACCAAGACGGCCGCCAAACAAAGAATACTTAAACCAAAAATAGGCAAGGCCATCCTTCGCCAAAAACCATAAGGCACAAAACTCGCCACAACCATTGCCGCCACCCCTAAACCCGCCCACATCAACTGCTGTTTTACAAAATAAAAAGGATCTGAAAAAGTCGACAATGCCTGTGGACTTGAAGCTTCCGCCACCGCAACCAATCCTAAAATCATCATTACCAAAGTTAAAATTAACAAAGTGCGATCAACACTCACAAACCATTCTCGTTTTACTTTCTGATAATTTTTTTGTCGTTTCTCCACATTTAGATAAACGCCAACCAAAGTCCAAATATCGCCAAAACAAGTCCCACCAGCCAAGCCCGCATCACAATCTTACTTTCCTCCCAGCCAATTACTAAAAAGCTATGATGAATTGGCGCAATCGGAAAAATTGGCCGTTTCAATATTTTCCAGCCTAAAATTTGAATCACTGAGCTAATCGCCTCAATTACAAAAGCGCCACCAATAACAAACATGCTGGCAATATTGCCCGTCAAAAGCCCCACCACCGCAATCATTGCTCCAAAGCTCAGTGCCCCGGCATCCCCCAACCAAACCCTAGCCGGCCACACATTGAAATACAAAAAGGCAATTATTGCTCCTACCCAAAGACTCAAAAACACAAAAAGTGGCGTATCAAGACTTCCCGCCGAAATCACAATAAAAGAAAATAAATAAATTAAAAGTAGCCCAGATGCCAATCCGTCCAACCCATCGGTAAAATTAAAAGCATTCGTAAAAAAAACAATTACCATCGCGGCGAAAGGAACATAAAAAACTCCCAAATCAAGAACTATTTCAAAAAGCGGAATATGAAGGATATGAATCCCTAAATATCGATACAAAATATAAGCTATCATCAAAGACAAAACCAATTGAAGTCCAAATTTTTGCTGTTTTGTTAGCCCAAAAACCGCCCCCAGCGCCCCCTTTCTCGGCTTCCCAAAAGTCTTGATGACGTCGTCCAAAAGCCCCAATAATCCAAAACCAATAAAAGTGAAAAAGATCACGAAAAGTTCCCACCATAACCCGTATGCCGCCTCCACAAAAACCCCTAAATACGAAGTCACCGGAAATACCAAGGCAAATAGAACGCTCACTACGACAATTAAAAGCACCCCACCGCCAATTGGTGTCCCCGCTTTTTTGTCGTGGAGCCGATCAAACAAAGCCTTTTTTTCTTTTCCACCTTCTTCACGCCTCGTCAGCCGGATTTTATATAGTAAATCAATAAACGGAACCACCAAGATACTCGTCAGAAGAAACGAAAAAATAATTAGCCCCAAGGCCAAGGGCAAGATATTTGGCACAATCATATTAGGCTTTGTATTATATACTACAACAAATACCGGATTCATGAAAATATGCCTGAAAGACTCGTTCCTATTAATACCAATCATCCCAAACTAAGATCCCTAGGAATCTGCCATCGCATTGAAATCGAACACCCTCTCCTTGTTCGAGAATCAATCTCAACTAAACTAATTGCCGCCGCCGATCAGCTTCCCAATCATTTACAACTCCAGATCGATTCAGCCTACCGCAGTCGCGAAACTCAAGAAAAAATTTTTAAAGCGCGTGAAAAACAACTAGGTAAGAAAAAAACCAGTAAACTTGTTTTCGATCCTCAAAAGGGTGTCCCACCACACTCAACAGGTGGCGCTGTTGATGTCACATTAACCAACAAACATGGCATCGAAATTAATCTTTCAGCCCCTTTCCCGAAATACTACCAAGAGCCTCAACTCCGCTCCAAGAATATTTCACCCGAAGCCCAACAATTAAGACTACTCCTACACAATGTTATGACAGCCCAAGAATTTGCTCCACACCCAAACGAGTTCTGGCATTTTTCCTACGGGGATCAAATGTGGGCTAACCACTACCACAAGAACCCACTATTTTCAGAAGTTCCCAAAAACAACGTTCCCACTTATCACTCCTCAATCATACATCTTGTAAAACTCTGTAAAATAATTCAAATGCAAATGATCAAACTAGGTCTTCGAAAGAGAAACTACTAAAACCCCATGCCGCCAAATCTTATTCTCAAACTCTCAAACTCCCCACCAATCTTCCCTCTCCACCTCCCGACCAAGATGTGACAGTGGCGCCTATCAGTCATCCACCCATTTACACCAGTCATAGCAATCTGCTCTCCTTTATGAACAACTTCACCCACACCCACCTGAACGCTACCTTTAGCAATATGACATATCTCATAAAACTCATGTTGACCCGCCTGAACCGTAATATAATTTGTATACGGCAAAAAACCTGCTCCATCCCCAAATTTATCATGATCTTGAACTAGACATATCACTCTCCCTGTCTGCGGAGCATATATTGGCAATGGCCTCACCAGCGGATCAGGTGTAATTAAGTCGCGTGCGTGTCGATAAGTACCAACATGAGATGGCGAATCACTCCAAAATCTAACCATCTCTCCATCGCGCGGCCTAATAGGCGTCTCATATTCACAAGCTGAGTATCCCAAAGCATGCCACAACTTCTCACTGGAACCACCCAACCGCTCAAAAACGACTAATATTCTCTCTGCCACAAGGCTCTCATTATATCAACCTAATCCAAATACCTCATCATCTCTTTGGCAATGCCGTACCAGAGTGGTGCGGCGGTTTCCGAAGCCCACGGACTGCTTTGGGGTTCACGCAGAGTAACAAGCATCACGAATTTAGGCTGATCATACGGTGCAAATCCCACAAACGAAGCTATCGTCTTTTCATCATCATAATGCCCTGCGACAGGTATCTGCGCCGTCCCCGTTTTCCCAGCAACTTTTAGCTTCACGTCCGCCGTCCACTTCGCTTCTCCTTCGCTTGCAGCCGTCACCATCATTTGAGTAATCTCATTCGCCGCCTTTTCAGAAATTACTCTTTCCCCAACTTTCAGCTCAATGTTTTCTTCCCAATCACCTTGAGATAATTTACCCACCACTTGAGGCGTAATCATCACACCGTCTCTTGCAATCGCGGTGATTGCCATCACCATCTGAACGGGTGTCACCGCAATTCCCTGACCAAACGAAGCCGTTGCTACATCCACATCTCCCCACTTTCCCCGCTCACGTATCTTCGGGCTCGCCTCACCCTGAAGATCAATGTCTGTCAAGCTTCCAAACCCAAAATTCTTTAAATAGTCATACATTCGATCCGCACCCAATTTCTGCCCCACAAAAGCCATTCCCACGTTATCTGAATGCTGAATAACCTCCGCCATCGTTGAGTCTGCATGGTACTCATTATTCCAAGTCCCGATCTCATATTTATCAATTTTTAAAGGCTTGTCGCAAATATCACACTTTGTCTCTGGACTCACTTCTCCCGAATCAAGTCCCGCCACCATAATAACCGGCTTTAGTATACTTCCCGGCTCAAAAGCGTCACTAATAATCGGGTTTTTAAAGTACATGTCACCGTACTCAAAATATTTCCCCGGGTCATAAGATGGGTAGGCCGCCATCGCAATTATACCTCCAGTTTCCGGATCAATCACAATCACATTTCCAGAAACTGCCTCATATTTCTCGATTCCATTCACCAAACGTCGCTCAATAAGTAGCTGAATTGATTTGTTTATGTGAGTAATCAAATTCACACCGCCCAATGCAGACGTTCCTCTCTCCTCACCCGTCAAAAGCGGCATCCCAATCGCACTCGATTCTCGCTCTAGATAACCATTCGTCCCCGCAAGCAGTAAATCATAGTAGCCTTCCAAACCAAAATATCCCTGATCCCTACCTTCATCGCTTTTTCCCACAAACCCCAAGACATGCGCCGAAGAAGAAGCTTCAGGGTAAACCCGTGCCTCTTCCAAATCAAAGCCGATGCCGCGTATTGCTAATGCTTCAATATTTCTTTTTGTCACCGAATTCAATTTTCGCGCCAATGGCAACCAAACCACATCCACACGAAGTAACGCCGCCTCAAGCTCCATTGCTTTTTGAAGCAAGTTCTGCTTATCACTTGGATCATCCACTAGTAATGGCGCCAATTTGTTAGCAATTGTTCGTGCATCATCCGTTATTTCTGTCATTTGTGCATACATCAAAAAGCTATCCGCACTCGATACCAGCCAGTCCCCACTCGAAGATAAAATACCTCCCCTTTTAGCAAGTATTCGTGATCCGCTCATATATTGATTTCTTGCGCTTGTCTGAAGTTCCTCACCCCGAATTATCTGCCAATAAAAAAGCCTTCCTAAGACCAGCAGTACCACCCCCAAAAAAGTTAACCCAGCAATTTTAAGTCTCCACTTCATCTGTCACCTTTACGGTAGCTTCGCAATTATATCCTGTCCCTGAGCCAAATCTGAAGACAAATACTCAATATTTTCAGGATCAATAAAATCTGTTTCCTCAATCCCTTCTACTAGGTTTGAGACTGATGTTAATCTTACAATCTGCTCCTCTATTTCACCATTCTCTGTTGTTAATTTACTTATCTCCCGCTCAACAATCATGAGCTCGCTTCCCTTTGAGGCGTACCCAACAGATACAACTACCGTCACAACCACCAAAACCCCAGCTATCCCACCCAAAAAAATCGTCAGCCGTCGCACAACGTTACTTTTCTTTTGTTCTACTTCTAATTTGGTATTTCTAAATCTCATTTTTTTCCTTTCTCAAAACTCGCATTTTCGCACTTCTCGCTCTTGGGTTTTTCTCTAGCTCCTCCTCACTAGGCACCACCGGCTTCTCTCTATTGCCCATAAACTGCTTTACAATCCGATCCTCCCCAGAATGAAAACTAATGACGACCAGTGTTCCACCTGGTTTTATTAATTCCCATGCCCTCGGCAACGACTCAGTTAAGTTTGTTAGCTCACTATTAACGGCAATCCTTAAGGCCGCAAACACTTTCGTCGCGGGATGCAATTTTCCCATTCTTGGCATTCCATCCAAAGCCGCCACTAAATCCCTAACACATCGGTATTTCTTCTTTTCTCCAAATTTCCAGATTAATATGGCCATCCGCCTCGCCTCACCGAGCTCCATTCCAGCTCCAAGCATTTCCTCAATTTGATCCCTCCGCAAAGAATTCAAAAGATCTGCTGCTGTCACGGCCTGCGAATGTGTGTCGAGCCTCATGTCCAGTGGCTCATCTTCATTTTCAAATGAAAACCCTCGGCCATTTTTATAATGCAAACTTGATATCCCAAGATCATAAAAAATGCCGTCAACCAGAGTAAAACCATTTTCTTTTGCTAACCTATCGATATTCACAAAGTTACCCTGAGCAATCACAAAGTCATCTCCAACTTGCCCCAGGTTAGCCCTGGCTATCTCAATCATCTGGTTATCAGCCTCAATTCCCAAAACACTTCCACCATGAGCCAAGATTAAAGATGAATGTCCTCCGGCACCTAAAGTTGCGTCAATATATTTGCGAGTTTTTTTAACGTGCAGGGCGTCCAGCACCTCACTCGAAAGAACAGGAATGTGATCATTTTTGTTCATTGGCTACTTTCTCCATTAGCTCATCGGCGTGCTCGGCAATGTATTGCTCGCGCTTTTCCCATTCAACCTTGTCCCAAATCTCGACTCGGTCACTCAGTCCAATAAACAAAACTTCACTCGTTAGACCGGCATACTTCAGTAAAGTCTCCGGTAAAACCACCCTTCCTTGGGCATCCACACTAAATTCATATGCCGAGCCCATAATGAATCTGTCTGTGTCTCTAACCGGCGCCGTAACAAACTCACTTTTTCCTGTTATTTTTTGTAAAAGTTCACCCCAAGCTGTTTCCGAAACCATTACTAAACATTTTTCGTACCAACGCGCTATCACCATTTTTTCCCCTATTTCTGCCCGAAATTTCGCTGGAATCGCCACTCTTTTGCCTGAAGTTAAGTTTGAGTTGTAAGTTCCAATCAGCATATGTCTTCACCATTTATCACCAATTATCACCATTTTGATGTATTTTCACGCCCGTGTCAACACATAAATAACCCAAAAATTATTGATCATTATTCTCCTATGGGATATAATTTTGGTATTCACTGGCTAATACGAGGAGCAGGAGCATGATTACCGTTTTCGCCTATCCGTCTAGCGCCGACCACGACGCTGACAGGAATGGAGTCGAACTTCGCGATGCTCGCGATCCCAATGAACTCGCGAACATCATAAGTGGCCGAGAGGACAAACAAACTTACCTCGACTACAAAGATGAAAAAGGGACCCCCCTCAATCTCATCGAAGCTATGGCTTACCTCGGAGCAGTCTACGACGCCGTCGCTGAAATGTTTTACTACGACGGACATCCCGTCCTCTTTTAGCTTTTGCCACGGGGCAGTTTCACAAAAACTGCCCCCAAGCATTTCTCTGTCCGAACACTAACACGACAAATTCAAAACCCTACTATTCAGAAGCTACCTGCACAAATATCCCATCCGAAACCTCATCCCATCCCTCACCTGGTTCACCTTCTGGTTTCACTGATCCAAACACTCCGTAAGCCATTTCATAAGGCCCAAAAGTTTCCATCACCACATAATATTCATCCTCATCTCCGTCCAACATAAAATTGAAGTTCCCATCCAAACTTGCCAACTCATCCGTTCCCGTGACCAAATGAAAATCAGTCGAAAGCTTCCCCAAAAGCTTCCCCTTTTCATCACGAAATCTCAAAGTTAAGGTCCCCTCATTTACTCCCGTATCATATCGAAACTTCCCCGAACTCTCACTCCCGAGTAATAACTCCGACTCAAAACTATCCTTCCCATCAAGCTTAATACTCCCCGGCACGCCTTGAGTCGCCCCCTCACCCGTCTGATAAAGAAGCTCGTAATCCAAAGTATAAGCCGCAAGCTTTATCCCTTCGATTAAAAGATTTAAATAATGCCCATCACTCGTCGGCGTTAAAGACACCACAGGCCTCATATCTAGAGGAATCTCAGCCACCACCTCTTCCTCCTCCACCGGCAACTCGTCACCTCCACGAATCACAAAAAAGTAAACCCCTCCAAAAATCAATAGACCAACTATCAACAAAGCCACCGGCCAATACTTTTTAATCACACTCTCATTCTCGCATTGACTTTTTACCAAAGTCAAGCCCATACTACAATCCAACCAAATGTCACCCGAACACGCTGAAAATCTCCCCCCACTTCTCCTCTCACACAAAGCTTTTATTGTTCATAACGGCCACATTCTACTTCTTCAAAGATCACATATTTCCCGATATCAACCCAACCTTTTAGAACTCCCCGGCGGCACAATCAATTCCTCACAGGACCCTCTTCTCGAGCTCAAACGCGAAGTCACCGAAGAAGCCGGTCTCGAAATAAGAATCACAAAACCACTTGTTTACACTCATACTTCTATAACATCTACCCCTCCCTTCTTAGCTTCACCCCGATTAGTTATTGTTAGCGTCTGTGAACCAGTTGAACCCATCAAAGTCGCTCTCTCCTCAGAGCATCAATCTTTCGAATGGATTCCTTACATCAAAGCCTGTGATATGCTTAATAAGCTCGAAGAAGTCACCCGTGAAGTTCTCCGCCTACTCAGACTTCATTCTATCTGAAATTTCCTCAACCAGTTTGTCAACATCCACCCGCACCTGCTCTTTCGTATCTCTATCTCTCACCGTCACCGTGTTATCTTTCAAAGTATCAAAATCAACCGTCACACACCACGGCGTCCCGATTTCATCCTGAGCGGCATAGCGCTTCCCAATGTTTCCTCGCGCATCCCAATCCACTGGAAACTCTTTAAGTAAGTCCTCAAAAATCGCTCTTGCCTTCGCTACCAAATCCGGCTTATTAGCAAGAAGCGGAAAAACCGCCACTTTCAAGGGCGCCACTTTGGGATCAAGTTTCAAAGTCACTTTCCCCTCGGTCTCGCTATAAGCATCCATCAGAATTATTGCCACGGTTCTACTTATCCCAAAGGTCGGCTCAATCACATGCGGAACAAACTTCTCCCCAGATTCCGGGTCCGTGTATCTCATGTCCTTTCCTGATTTATCCATATGATTCTTCAAATCATAATCCGTCCGGTAAGCAAGTCCATACATTTCTTTATAACCCCAAGGAAACTTATACTCCAAATCTTCCGTTCTCTTTGAATAATGAGATAGCTCCGCCTTCGAATGAGATCTCCAGCGATAATGATCTTTCTCTATCCCCAAAATCTCCACCCACCTTTCCATTTCGCCTTTCCAATAATTAAACTGTTTCTCCCAATCAGCTTCTTTTATAAAATACTCAAACTCCGCCAAATCAAACTCCAAAGTCCGAAAAGTAAATTTACCCATCGTAATCTCATTTCGAAACGCCTTCCCCATTTGCGATAAACCAAACGGGATTTTTGGATGCAGTGAATTTATTACATTCGCAAAGTTTACAAACATTCCCTGAGCATTCTCTCCTCTCAAATATACTTTCGATTTTCCATCGGTAATTATCCCCACTTGAGTTTCAAAAAGCTGGTTAAATTCACGGCTCTTTGTCCAATCTGATTTACCACACTTTGGACACTTCAGTTTATTGTCTGCAATTAATACATCTAGCTCACCTAGAGCCAATCCCTCAACGTACTTCTCAAGATTATCTTCAATAAGATGATCCGCACGCGTCCGATACTGACAATTTCTACAATCAATAAGAACATTAGTAAAGCTCTCCGTGTGTCCCGACGCTTCCCACACTTTTGTGGGCATCAAAATTGAAGACTCAATTGGTAAAATGTCCTTGCGGCTCGTTACAAAAAAATCCCACCATAGATCGGAAATGTTTTTCTTAAGCATTGTGCCCAAAGGTCCAAAATCATAAGTGTTCGCAAGTCCCCCATAAATCTCACTTCCGGGATATATGAATCCACGCCTTTTCGCCAAACTCACCACTTTCTCAAGTAAATCCATATAAGTATTATAAAGGGTCTAGAACTTGAAAAAAACACCATCTTATGCTACACTACTATAGGCTTAGTTATATAGGAGACAAGAGTATGTCGAAAAACACTGTCGTGATCGCCGTTGTCAAATTTGTGCTGAACAGCAACGGCATCTGGGTGTTCAACGGGGCGTCGTGTCTTACCAGCAATTGGTTTTCTGTCGCGCAACATCCCGATCACAACGACGAAGACAGCGAAGTTACCCTGCACATGCTGGCTCAAGGATTCCATTTGCAAAGTGGACCAACATACTCAGAATTCGCCATAGAAGGCGACAAACTCATCCCCACTAAAATGGAGATGATCTTCATCCGCGACTAATGCCAGCTTTTCTCCCAAAAAAAGGGCAGCGATTACTTCAAAGCCCTTTTTTTACGTTCAAGGAAGGGATATAATACAAACTAACCAAGTGAGGGGGCTAAAAAACTCAGGAGGTTTCCGTGCAAGGTTCAGCTATTGCTTTTATTAACACCAAAAAAGCACGTGTCGTTTACACGGCATGTTGCGGAGACGTCACTCTTGACCTAAGTGAAACACCGTCAGCGGACGCAAAAGCCGCAGCGGAAGAACTCGGCTGGGAAGAAATAGCAACAGGCGATCCTGATCATAGTTGGCTCGCCCACGAAGCCCGACGGCAATTCTCAGAAGTCGGAGCCGACTCAGCAGTATTTTTTCGCTTCGTAGGCCAACGAAAGTTACTGTAACCAAAACCAGACGCCCCCTCACTGAAGTACCTTCTTCCCTACTCGGGCGCTCACCATCTCGCGCTCTACAACCTCAGCCAAAACCTTATCCGGATCCACCATCACCTTTGTGATCGGCCAAAACCCAATTGAAATCAAAACCTCTCTCACAAATTCTTTTCTCATTTCAGTTAATTCTCTCTCGTCCACAAGATCCTCCAAATATTCCGTCAGTAAGTTATAAAGCAAAGCATTTTTTTCTCCCTCACGCGTCACCTTTTCAATTACCTCACAAAAATAATAACCGACCGTCGCCTTCTTCAAACTTTTTCTAATCACTGAATAATTATCAATTAAGTCTGCCTCCGTAATTAAATCCATCCCCTTGCCAGAAACTGCCGAAAAATTGATTCTACTAAAAACCTCCACGTGCCCTCGCTTTCGGCTTCCCAATCGTCTCACCCCCTTCGCCATCAAGCTCACTTTTCCATAATCTTTAGAATACACCACCAATATCCTATCTGCCTCTCCATAAACCCGTCTAAGTAAAACCACCCCTTCCGATTTGTAACCCCTCATTTTGTCCCCCAAAACCACCAACCCGCCCCCCAAACTCTGGCCAAAGAGCTATCCCACTTATCAAACTTTTTCCAGAGTGGCAAAAATAATTTCAATATTCGCGTATACACTCGGTCCAAACTCCCCGGCAGAGATAACCTAGGAAATGGTCTATTTCCTCTCACTTTTAGTTTCTTAACTCCCAATTCTTCAAGCATTTCTTCGTAGCGTTTTGCACTATAGTCATTTTCATAGTACAAAGGCCGCACATTTCGCCTCGCCTTTTCCCATCCTCTTCCTGGCTTCAATTTAGCCAACCAATACAAAAAAGTCGTCATAAAATTAAAGTAATTCCCAAACGTCTGAACACTAAATCGTGCTGGCACGATATCTGCAAATAAAATACCCCCTGGTTTCAGTACTCGCATTTGCTCACCAAAGCTCACTTCCGGATGTTTAAAATGTTCCATCAAGCCATGGCTCATCACAATATCAAACTCACCATCCCCAAATGGCAATTTTTCTGCATCTCCCACCACAAATTTTCCTTCCACTTTCGCCTTTTTAAAATTCTGCCTCGCGATCGCCAGAACCGGCTCATTAATATCCAGGGCGGTCACCTCTGCTTTGCGTTTAGCAAAGTACAGGCTCGCATTCGCCGCTCCACACCCAACCTCCAAAATCTTCCGGCCACGAGGATTTGGAAAAATCTCCTCCATTCGAGACAATTTCACCAAATCAAACAACTGATTTTGAATTTTTGCACTTTCTGAGTATTCCGTATCCACCTCACTAAAAACCTCTTCCCACACGTCCTTACTACCATGAAGATAGCTCTTCCCAGCCATCAAATCTTAATTTCGACTTCTTTATCCCCCCGTAAATAAAATTCTTCAGACTTCTTTCCTATCTCAATTGAATAAAGTGGTGCATCTGTCCCCGGCTGCTTTTGAATAAGTAGGTTATAATTTTTATCCATCTTATGCGGCAGTTTATAAGTTAACACTATTTTCTTTACTCCCTGCGGTCGAAGTTCAAATCCACCCGAGAAAACTGTTTTCCCGAGCTCTGTATAGGTCTCACCAACGTCCTCAAAACCCTCACTGTCAATTAGCTCCGAGCCTTCCGGAACATATACCCTCGTCCAATTTGGCAATACCGAATTTAGCCACCCATCATACTCTTGAGGATTTTTATAAGTAATCGTCAAAGTCTTTGTCATACTTCCGTCTTTTGCCACCTCCACCTTTTGAGCCACTTCTTGAGTTACATACAAATTCGATTTCCTCCCTCCCAAGTTTGCGTCACTTATATGAAGATAATCCCCATCATAAGGCTCAATTCTCCCCGCAATATTAAAGCTTTCTACTCCCCTCTGAGATTCCTCATCAAACATATAAACTAATAAATGCTTCTCTGTAATCATCTTCCACCCAGCCATAAATAAATCCGGCAGCTTTTCTTTCTCCTGTCCCAAGGCATTCCTGATCACCGAATTCATCAAAGGCCCGACTATCTTTTTCCTGTTGTCATAATTTGCGGGTGCAAAGACAATCAAATCCGGGTCATTTTCACTCCAGACAATTGGCCCTTCCACATCGGCAAAACTCTCAAGCTCGTAAATCACCTGGGGGCAGTTACACCGCTCATCGATTTCTGTACTAAAATTACCAAACCCAGGCACTCCGATTTGCCCCAAAACATCCAAGAGATAAACCACTACGTATGTATCCACCGCGATTATGCCATCAATATCAGAAACACCAGCTTCTTTAATTTCTTCGCTAAACATATCCATACTCACCTTATAATCTGGCGACCAGTTCATATCACGAAGTCGAAAATTAGGAGACATTTTATAAATTCCTTTTAAATAATCAACCATTGCTTGAGGTGCCTCAATCTGAGGAACATAATTATCATCAAGGTGGTAAATGTCGCTACTAGCCACTGGCTCCAATTTTCCATTTCGGACATCCATTATCGAATAAGCCGTAATAAACCCACCGGTTGGCCGAAGCTCCTTATCATTTTGGAAAATAAGCATATAAGTTCGCGTATCATCCATCCCCAATAAGTAAGGCGCCGCCTCCATCAAAGGCTTACTATCTGCTACAAAAGCCGTTCCCTCGTTAGCCAAGCTAATCAAATGTTCGAGATTACTCCTTACCTCCATCCCTCTAAACTTCTCTGGGTATCTCGAAGTGTCAATTTTGGCAAGTTCACTATTCGCCAAATTCGCCTTTTCACTAATTGCATCCATTTTAGGTAAAACCTCTGTAATCGTTTGTACCAAAAAATCAATCCTGTCGTTAGCCGATTCTTCCCCACTTTTAGCCTCACCCCCACCAGCAAACCCAATAATATCAGCGTACGGCTTCACCGTCTCAATCACAATCTCCGCCGTTTCAATTCCATATTTCCCGGCGTTTAAGCCCGCTCTACCATCTTTCCAATACCCACCTACCCACGGCAAAACCTTCGTCCAAGCCAATCGGTTGTAGCTCTTATCAAAACGATCCAATTCCTCACTAAACACCTTTAACTCATTCTCGATTACGTTTATGTCCTGGCTATCAACTGATACCCTAAGTTTAAAGGCCGAGTCCTTAAGTTTCATCCCCTGTCGATAAACCGCCAACCACGGTAAAACCAAAAAAATAATTAGTAATATAGCGACCAATCCACTTCCAATACCCACCCCAATCAAAGCTCTTTTCCCCTTCTTGCCAGGCTTCCATTTTAACTTTAATTTGAATCTTTTCTTGGTCGTTTCTGCTATTTCTTCCATTTTTACCTCCTTACCACCCTCCCGAACCACAATCGGTCGTTCATCAGTTGTTTTTGGCTTTATCCTGGAGATCGCTACTCCGCCTGCCTCTGGATCAATCTTGGTAAATCCCTCGTCCATCCTTTTATACTATCACACCGCTCCTTTACCAGAGAGCATAACCCATGGGGTCTTAAGAAGTATCAGGACATCCAGTATAATAGACCTCTTTCGAGCATAATACGCATCCATTTCAATCCGCTTATCAAACTTCACATCACTTCTCCCCGCCACCTGCCAATAACCGGTAATCCCCGGCTTAACTTTCAGCATCTCCACCACATATTTCTCCGTTCCGGGAAACTTTTTTTGCTGAAACTCTAATTCATCCTGATAGTATGGCCTCGGTCCCACAATGCTCATTTCCCCTTTTATAACATTGATTAGCTGCGGCACCTCATCTATTGAGTGTTTTCGAATCAGTCTTCCCACCGGTGTCACTCGCGGATCATTCATTATTTTATAATTTCCCCCTTCCTTCAATTCCTTTAGGTACTTTTTATACTTCGGGTCCTTTAATAATTTCTCATGAGCGTTAAGCACCATCGACCGAAACTTATAGGTATAAAACTTCTTTCCATTTTTCCCCACCCTTTTAGGAGTATCGGCAAATATCGGACCCTGAGAAGTTAATTTTATGACAATCGCCGCGACAATGATTATTGGGGAAAATAAAAAAAGAAGCGCTACTGCGCCGACTATGTCCATCAATCTCTTGATAGTCTCGTAAATCATCCCTGGGCAGGTATTATATCAAATAGCGCCACATTAGTTAGGTCAACGCCAATTTTCTTTCTTTAACCATATTTAATGCATCTTTAACCTTACCACTTTGATCCGCTCGACAAACCATCAGTGCATCACCGGTATCCACTATCACCAAATTCTCGACATTAATCAAGGCCACTATCTTGTTCGGGTCATCAAGCATTACAAAATTATCTTTCGCATCGATTTCTACGATATTTTCCGAGGGTTTATACATTCCTTTGTCTTTCAAGTATTTAGACAAAGACTCAAATGTTCCAAAATCAATCCACCTAAAAGGCAATTCCACAATCAGCGACTCTCCCACCTTATGGACCTCCTGTGTCACATCCTCAATTGGGCCTGGAGGCATTTTAACGTACTCCGTTTTTACATCTCCCCCATTCACAATATTCATCAAGGGCTCGTACCATTCTAGCTTGTATTTTTGAAGCATCGCAAGCATGTTTCGGGGCGTCATACAGGTGTGATTCGTATGAACCAAGGCCCCCTCTTGTTTTATAAGCTCTTCTGTGTCTTCTTTTGTGCTGCGCCACACAAATCTGCCCACCTTATATATCCCGACCGATTCATTCTCTGACACTCTCTCACCTTTAATTAAGTAATCCACCCCCATCACTGGATATTCGGGTTTAAATCCTCCAGTAATATATTTACTTTCCTTCCTGGCTAGTGCATCACAATCATCCATCATTTTAATAAGTCCCTCAACTGGCTCTCGCAAATCATCCGCCTGGATAACCATAAACGGCTCATCGGCAAACCCCTTTTTATATAAAGTCGCCGCAATTAATCCCGTTGCCGGACCTTGATTACGCATCTCAGGTTCAAGAATGTAATTTCCCACCGGTATTTCAGGAACCAATTCCTGTGCCATTACCGCTTGATCTTCATTTGTTGAAACATAAATCTGCCCCGGCTCATACCTCGTCCTCAATGCTTCATAATTAAGCTCAAACAGACTCTTTCCATCAATAAGCTTCAAAAAATGCTTCGGCTTATGCTCCCGGCTTACCGGCCAAAGTTTTGTTCCAAAGCCCCCACAAATAATTACCGGAATCATATTAACTCCAAAAACTCCCTTCTAAATCTCGTCGCTGAAAATTTCCCTACACTTCTCTTTATTCTCGTTGAATCAAAAGTCATTGTCTCAAACCTATCGGTAATTTCCATTATACTTTCAGGCAAACACTTGTCAAAGTGTATCCCATTCACTCCCTCAACCACAATATCTAGCGACCCTCCTTCTTTATTGGCAATTACCGGTGTCCCTTGATTCATCGCTTCCACCATTACAAGCCCAAAATCTTCTTTTTGGGACACGATCAATGCTTTTGCATTTTTATAATACCAAGCTAACTCTACGTCATTTAAGTCACGAACAAACTTAATATTTTCTTCAGCCATGATCCTCAATTTCGTTTCTTCTTTCCCTTTTCCCACAATTATTAATTTCTTATTCATCTTATTGAAAGCCTTAATCACCAAATCAATCTTCTTATACTTCACCAACCGAGATACCACTAAATAATATTCCCGATCTAGCTCTTCAAAAAACGAACGACCGGTCTTCCGGTGTACACCGGAAACCCGAAGGAGTGAGTTTTTAAGTGATAGATCATATGGTGGAAAAATAACTATCGATTCTCTTCCATAATACTTTTTAATCCTCTCCTGTACTTCCGTTGAAATTGCCACCATCACGTCCGGCCTTTGCGACGCCACCCTATCCCACCATCTCAAATAAGCTACCGTTGGCCAACTAATAATTCGTTTGACGAAACTGTCAAAATACTCTTCATAATGGCTCCATAAATATCTCGTTGGCGTCAAAATTATACAAACATGTTTTGTTTCGGGAGTCGTAATTATTCCTTTTGCCGCCTCACTGGTGACGCTTATCACCAAATCGTAATCCAGAAAATCAAAACTCTCGAAAATTAATGGCATCAATAGTGCCAGCCACTCATGCCGACTTCGTAGAAAATAAATTCTATTAATAAAACTAGGCCTTACCTTAAAAACTTTTGCCCACTGAGCACCTTCTGGGCTGTAAACCGAAGTGTACAAGGGAGCCTCTGGAAACATCTCATGAAGAGTCAACAAGACTCTCTCTGCCCCACCCCATTTATTCACGCGATCATACACAATCGCTACCCGAAGTTCATTTCGCCGCTTCTTCATACACGGCCAGTGTCTCCCTTGCCATCTTTTCCCAAGAGTATCTCTCCACCAATTTCTTTCCCTCTATAATCATCTTCCTTCTTTTTTTAGGGTCCATCTCCATAACGTTTTTCATTGTTCTTTCTATCGAGCTAAAATCGTGTGGATTAAAGTAAATCGCGTGATCTCGATAAACCTCCTTCAAAACCGGTATCTCACTCACCAATGCCAGCGTTCCAGCACTCATCGCTTCTAATCCCGGCAATCCAAAGCCCTCACTTAAAGTTGGAAAAACAAACCCCAGCGATTGGGCATATATATTCCCTAGCTCGTCATCAGGTACAAACCCTAAGAGCTTCACGTATTTTCTTGCGTCCAAATTATCCACTATCCTTACTAATCTCTCTTGAAAAACCCCTCTTGAAGTCGCGATCGCCAAAACCACATTCTCATCATTCAATCGCTTATTCAAAAACGTCACCGCTTCAATTGCTCTCGCCAAATTTTTGTGAGGATATGCATTCCCTGCATAAACAAAATATTTACCCACCAAACCATACTTCCTCAAAACCGTTTTTTCGGTTCCCGCATGCGCCCAAATATTCTTATCCACCCCCTCATATGTCACGATTACTTTCTCACGTTGAAGTTTGTAATATCGGCAAACCTCATTCTGCACATACTTTGTTGGCACAATCACTTTCTCTGACCTCCTTATTGCGTTACTAAAAACTTTTCTATATCCCAATCTTTTCGTGTAATAAACCACCCTGGGCAAAGTTGTCGCCTCCACTCCCTTTTGTTTATGCATAAGCATATCGTGGATTGTCACTACGTATTTTCCTTTATACCGAATCGGCACGTTAAAATGAGGAAAATGTACTAAGTCCGGCTTTTCAGCATCAATCAGTCTTGGCAATTTTAGCTGTTCAGAAAATCCATAATGCTTGCCACTAAACATCACTTTCTTCCATTTTTCTCCAAACTTCAGTTCATTAAAGTACTTCCCATTTAATACAATTACATAGTCATTCTTTTGGTCAAGCTTATAAATCTCTTGCACTAAACTCATCACGTACCTACCTATCCCCGCATTCTCGAGCCCATAAAGCCTTGCATCGATTAATATCTTCATAATCGTATTATTTCTCGTGTCACTCTTGCCAACTTCATTAAACGTATCCCAACTATCACTAACCAAGTGACATACATGGGATAATTTTTAAAAAGCCGCTTTTTATAAAATAGTTCCATCGCATCTACCCCTGCTAGTGCGTATTTTATTCTCTTTTTTAGAGGCTGTTTTATCATCGAACCTCTTTTTCCTTTTGTTGCCCCTTTAAGATGAATAATACTTGTCTTTGGGTAATACACATTTCTGTAACCTGCGCGCCGAATTTTCCAGCTTAAATCAATATCTTCCCCATTCAAAAAATAATCCTCATCAAACCAGCCCACTTCGTCCAACACTTTTTTGAGAGACAAAAAAAACGATCCCTGAATCACCTCGACCTCCTGTGTTTCATCTTCACTCAAGTAGCCACGCCAATACCGACCCAGCAACTTAGATTTTGGGAAAAACCTGTCAAGCCCACTAAAATGAGTCAAAGCCACCCATGGCGTCGGGAAAGATCGCCTACAATCTCTATCTAATTTTCCACTTGGCAGTATTTGCTTAACGGTTATTGCCCCTATCTCCGGTTTATTTTTTATATAATCCACCGTTTTTTTGAATGTATTCTCTATCAGAAGCGTATCTGAATTTAAAAATAAAATGTATTCACCAGTTACAACATTCCTCGCCCTATTATTCCCTTTCGCAAACCCAAGATTTTTTATATTCTGAACCAATTTGAGATTTGAGATTTGAGATTTGAGATTTCCGACGGCGGCTTGTGAACCGTCGGTGGACCCATTATCGACAACCACCACCTCAAAACTTACATTTTCTGTATGTTCATAAATCGACTTGAGACAATCCAGCACAATTTCCTTCGTATTATAATTTAAAACAACAACCGACAAATCAACTTTCTTCATTTTTATTCTCTCTTCGCCCTTTCAATTGTCTCTTCATAAATTTTATCGTGAAGTTTCACAATCGCCCGCCAATCAAAATTGTTCCGCACAAACTCCTCTGAATTTTTACCAATCTTCTCGGCTAATTTGGAATCTCGCATCACTTTTACTGCGAGTGTCGCTAAACCTTCTTTATCGTTACTCACCAATACATGTTTACCATCAACCACATCCAGCCCCGCCACTCCATTCGGCGTCGACACGATAGGTAATCCCGCTGCCATCGCTTCCAAAACTTTCAATCGACTGCCGCCCGAACTTCTAATTGCCGCCACCATCACACTTGCTCCCAGGTATGCGTCCCGTGCGTCAGGAATCGACTCCGTCACCTCAATATCATCACGTTTCTCAGCCATTGCAACTATTCTTGCCGGAATCTTTCTCCCAACTATCCAAAGCTTTGCCAACCTATCTTTCTCGTGAATTAGCGGCCAAACTTCATCAACAAGCTCATTTGCCGCCTCAAGGTTCTGCAGCCATTCAAAGTTTGTCACTCCATACATCACTCGCGGCGGCTTTTTCTTTTCCACTTTCTTTGCCACGTAATGCTTTGAATCCACTCCGTTTGGAATCACATCCACGGGAATTCCAGGAATCAACTTTTGCATTACCTTTTTATCCTCCGGTGCAACGGCTACCAAACGATCCGTCTTCTTCCAGTAGTAAAGCTCCCAAAAACGAAGTTTCACTACATCAATCATCAGAAAGGGCTTCAAAAACCACGGCACTTCGTTATCTACATAGTGCTTATAAACCTGGTACTCAATCGTCTGCTCGACCATAATGTTTGGCACATTACTTTTAGGAATATGCGGCATCACGTAAAACGCCTCCCCGTGAATCAAATCATATTTATTTTTCTTGAGTTCCTCCTTCACCGCCGCCCTCACTGACCAAGAAAAATTACGAATGACCAGGAGTGGAAACGGCCCCAGTGCCGTCAGAAGCAAATTTCGGATTGTCCATGGCGACTTCGGCCTATGAAAAACCCTCACTTCCTTACAATATTTTTCCAAAGGCTTTATAAATTTCTTCTCGCTGCCATCCTTTATCAAAGTCATGAGCGTTATGTCGTGATTCTTCGACATAAATTTAATAATGTTAAACCATCTTGTTTGCCCTCCACTCATTGAGGTATTAGGAATAAGAGGAATGATCATCAAAATTTTCATGGCTAAATCCCGTGAGGTGTGAAACTACCTCTCTGGGATCTCCTTTCTCAAATCCAAAATTATATATTGATTAGTTTTTTCAATCGTCTCGTATTTTTTGGGGAAATTAACACTATCCGGATCACCAAAATTGACCGACACGTAATAGTCCGCCCCTTTTTCAATCATTCCTTCTATTGATTCATCAACAACAGGCCACCCAAACCTCCCTGTTTGATAAAGTAGCATTGTGTCCCCATTATTCGGTGCAATCACCCACGCATCCTTTGGCGTTAATTCATTTACCCTTTCTCCAGCTAAAACCATCTCCGGGTGATTAATTGCGTAATTGGGCATAACTTTATAAAGTCCAATTAGTAGCATCATTCCTGTCGAAAAAATAACTAATCCCCTCATCGTCCACTTTTCAAATCCGGCCAAACCTTTCCACATTGCCACGCTCCCATATCCTAATGTCAAAGCCACCGCGGGCACCACGAATGTTTGGTAATAATCATGTCTTACATTTGCTGTCGCCACAATCGACACGTAAAGAAACATTCCAAACAACAAGCTCGCCAAAACGCCCCGATCATTCCTTCCCTTTTTCATGGCTAATCCCACCCCAAATGGAATAAGTCCCCAAAAGCCAAGCATTAAGCCCCCCAGTCTTTCACCAAATATCCACATCCAAAAACTTGGTCGAAATCTAATGCCATCACCAT
>Ga0208958_1001767_pt1 | contig 20296 bp, 12 predicted proteins | sample RifOxyB1_FD_184032 | JGI IMG/M metagenome (GOLD analysis project Ga0208958, IMG submission 184032) | Soil microbial communities from Rifle, Colorado - Rifle Oxygen_injection B1 (SPAdes) | ecosystem: Environmental > Terrestrial > Deep subsurface > Rock core/Sediment | place: Rifle, Colorado... | reverse complement strand
TGGTTATCGCACCAGTTAGTGTCTTGAACCCCACCTCAGATGGGGGCAGAGTTGGTGCAGATGATGTGGGGGGGGCCACTGAAGGAGGCGTCCCTGATGGCAATGCCGTTGCTACCGACCCCAATTCCACCGCAGAACCCGCTGTTGGCTGAAAGAAAGCCGGACTGGCATAGAGCACATCATCGAATCGAGTACTCATCGGATTCCGCATGGGCTTCAAGGATTCAACTTTGGCATCATGGTAGTCGTATATCTGTGCTACGGTGAAGTCGATTTCAAACTGTACATTCCCATGGGGTTGAGCCTCTTCATAACCCCACCCAAAGGAATTCATGTTCCCTAGGTACATCATCTGATCGTATTCGATAGAGATCACCCCAACCATATGGTGGGCATTCGTTTTCCCGATAGTATCATAGATGTATCCATTGCTCTTGTAGAACATCATGAGGGCCATGAGCTGTTGGAAGGATGCCGAATCCCTTTTGGCTGCAAATTGTACTCCAGTAGCCACACTAGTACCCGCAGCGGTGGGGCTGAAAACCGTGCCATTAGCACCTGCACAAAAAGCCCCTATGGCCCCCGAGACAGTCATCTTGGGCTGTTCTTCCCCCCATGCCTGAAAGATGAGCCCCGTTCGACTTCGTTCCTGATACTGAAGTATCTTCTGGAATTGCATCATAAGGGAAGTAGGGTTCACAAGCAAAGTCAGGGGTGGGGTATTGACGATCTTGGTTAGCTGCAAGCCAATATCTTGTGCCATCAGGGCATCTGTGATAACTGGCGTGCTCCCATTGTCACCAGACACCCCATACCCTGCAGACGGGGACTTGGTTCCCACATTGGAGCGACCCCCACTCACATAGACTGGAGAGATGGATGGGCCTGCATTGTTTCGGGCATTCACCTGTCCAAAGAGAGTATCTACATCCCTCAGAGTGTTCTGGAGATTGCCACGGATAGAGATGTCCTCAATAAGCCCCAACTCTACCGGATGATCCTTAGAACCCGTTTCAGAGTTTTTCAGCAGAGACGGATTGGAAAGGTACAGGAGTGGGGGCAGTATCCGTAGCGTGAATGGTGAAAGGGCAGTAGAGACTTTCTCTGCCCCTGAGATGGGTGTTGTAAGTTGCTGCTCCCATTCGATGGCTAATTCCGGCCCGACTGTGGGGCTATAGGCCATCGCTGGAGGTAAAGTAGCCACAGTGTCCACCGTAGCCGCATCCTCAGCAAAAAAATCACCCACCTTTTGGGTCAATGACCGCCCATCATCAGTCGTCATGGTATCTCTTCCTTAGGAACGCTCGGGACTGGAGCAGGTGGCACAAAGGCCCCTGCATTTCGTGCCTTCTCCACACTCTGGGCCATTGCCTTCCTTGTTTTAACCCCCTGTGATGTCCCTTGTTGTTTTTTTCGTTCTGCCTCTACCTCATCTGCCAGAATTTTATCTACCAAACCATCTGAAGCTGTGGTATCGGATGTGCCCGGGAGTTTGGGTGCCATCATCCCCATCTCCCCTGCCTGCTGTGCATTAGTGGGCATAGATGGGTTGGCAAATCTATTTGCCACGTCTGCGAATATCTGTGACGTGCGCAGGTTCCACTTATCCTGTTGGATGTAAAACTCACCTGATAGTTCGAACTGGTAGGGCTTCTCGGCAGTTTCCTGCACGCTAAAAGAAGCCCATTTCCCAAAATGGGTGCCCCCGTCGAAAGTTACCTTGATCTGCCCATCAAACACTAGGTTCCCGTTCTGATCATAGACGTCCCCATTGTTGTGATAGAGAGCGAGGATGTCCAAATACTTGTCATATGCGATTGTCTCTCGACGTGTCCCCCCAACATCCATAGCAGCATTCTTGCCCCCAGTGATATTGGAGAGGCCGCTATAGAGGCGCATAAACCCACCTGTAGCCATCTCAAATGTGATCGTGCCTAGACCCTCGCCCCAGTGGAATTCGACAAAGCCACCCTTTGTCTGGACTCGCTCGATGACTTTCGTGTACGAAAACTTCATGGTCCGGGGATTGACGTGTAGAACCATCTTCAAACTGCCCGGGAGCAATGAAGTTTCCCCATCTGGGGCGATGATGTCAAAGACTACAGGGCGTTTCCCCTGTCCGTTGAACTCATCGTCCGAAGATCGGAAAGCGCCCTTGAAGACAGGTGGGGAGTCTTTACTCATGCTGGAATCACCCCAGCGACTTCAAGGGCACGTTTGACAGTACGATAGACTTCATCCTGATTGCCCCCATTGATGTGGATTACCACGGAGCCACGGCTACCACCACCAGCCCCTCTGGTAGCGGCCTTAGCAGACATATCCAGGGCACCCCCACTTCTGGAGCCTAATACGCTGAGTTCATCGGATGGCGAGAATTTCGAGACTAATTCCGTACCATGGGAACCCATACGGACAAGAAAGTCCTGAGCAGTAGTACCTGTGCCAGCACCAGCACCAGCACCAGCCCCCCAAGCCGTTATTCTTTGCTTGATTGGTAGATCTTCAGAGACATACCGAAGATTGGTGCCCGCTGCTTCAATCGCTGCTGTTAAGCCAATGTCTTCTTTACCCGCAAGTATATCCTGTATCTCCTCAGGAGTTCGTTCCAGCCCCAACTGTGCTAATAGGTCTTTAACTGCCCGTTCCTCTACCAACTTCTGTTCTGCTTTGGCGATATCTTCGGGCAAGTTTTCTGTAACGCCTAATGTGTCCTTATCAATTTTCTGTGTGTCTTTCTCCAATTTCAATCCCATTGCCTTTTCGATACGTTCTTTAACCCGTTTCTCTCTCTCTCCCTTTATCCAGTCGCTCAGTAGACTCAAATCATAGGGCATATCTGCTGGAAAACCCATACCTTCCAACTTTTGAACTATCTCTGCGTAACGGGCTTCCCGGGCTGTTTCTTCTTCAGTTGTCCCTCCTTCGTTCCACCTCAGGCCTTCCAATGTGGCTAAGAGGTCTCCAGCTGGGGCAGTCAAATCCCTCAATTCTCTGTCTACATTGTCTGTAATGGCCATCAGCACTTCATCAGGAAGCACAATTTTGGATAGGGCGGTTTCTTTCTGTTGCTTCAGCACATCCATACCAGCAGCAGTACCCCGTACCCCAAATCCTGCTGCCGTCTCCTGTGGGGGTGTCACTTTCCCGAAACCCCAAGCTTCAGCGACTCTAGCAATTAAATCTGGTATCTGGGCACCTAATGCCGTGTACTGCCCTTTATCCTGGATGTTTCCTAAAGCCTCTGCCCCCAGCTTTTTCGCATCAGCAAACCTGATTTGCTCTCTCTCAAGGACTCTCTGGTCAGCAATTTCTTTAGCTATGGCTGTTCGTCTTTCAGGAGTCGTCCCGGGTCTGTCATACTCTGCCTTCAATTTAATGATGGCTTCACGAGATTTAGCAGCCTCCTTCCGAAAGGTCATAGCCTCGGTCAATAGAGACGCAGTGGCCTCAGATTTAGCGGCCAATTCCTGTGGAGTGAATTCCGTCCCTTTTATCCAGGTGAGTATCTGGCTCACAGTCCCCCAAATACCCTCAAGGATTTGGTTCATACCATGTTCGATTCTGTCTGACAGAGTCAGTGTCGCATTCGAGATCTCTCTGGTCAAGAGAAGCATCTCGTCCTGGGTCTCTTCACCACCCGTCATTGCCGCTAACTGCTCATCCCCTATTGTACCCAGGTACTTCGTGAACCCCTCCAGAGAATTCTCTATGGGCTCTCCAATGGCCTTGTATCCTTCATCCTTATCCAGTACAGCCTTGAAAACCTGCCCCCCCTTCTTTACCATGCCAAACTGTTTTGTAAGAGCAATACCCTCATCGGTGGACATCACATCTGCACCCTTTTGGATATTCTCGAAAGCCCCATGCAAGTCCTTCATGACTATATCCAAAGACTTGAACTCGGCTCCCCCAATGCCAGAGACCTCCTGGAAGGACACCAACTGATTGAAGTCCGTGATTTTCTCGACAGACGACCCTATTATGCCCTTCATGGCCTCCGCTTTGGCCCGCAACACGGACACTCCTGAAAGGACATCCATGTGCCTAGCCTTGGCGGTAAGATCATCAGACGAAACCGCACCTTGACTAGCACCCAGAGCAGGTGTGATAGCCATGGCCTCTTGTTCAGACCCGCTCCTTCGTCTAATCTGTGCCCGTAGTGCCCCTTCGCCACCTTCACCAACCTTCCCTAGTTCCTTAACCAGTATCTTTGCTACCCGCTGTAATTCCTCAGGCTTCGAGAGATCCCCCACAGCCACATCTGCACCCAAGTCCTTGAAAATATTGCCCCCATATGTTGCCAAATAGGTTTCTGCTCGTTTCTGTGCTTCTTGTGCAAAGATGCTTTGTGCTGCAGCCCCCCCCATCTTTTTGACCCGTATGTAACTGTCTTTGATTGACTCATCCTTGAAGCCCGTACCAATTCCCTGTACAAACTCAGCTGCCATCTTAGGATTCAGGGACTTGCTGACCTGTAAGAGCAATGCTCCCGCTTCCTCCATCTGCATGTTATAGAGACCCATGCCAGATACCGCCTGCAACACCATGGAATAGAACCGCTTAGCGCCAAACCCAGCTTGCATAGCCATTTTAGAAACCGCTCCGAACTTCTCCTCGATCTTCCCCAACCCCATATTGTACTGCTCCATCATCTCTGCCATGTTTGCTGCTATCGTGGCGGGGGCCTCACCTAAAGCACGAGCATACTTTGTCGCTCCCGTCAGAGCCTTCTCATAGGCTTGCACGGCCTCAGTTGCATTCTGTGCATTCTGTCGTATCTCCTTGAATGTAAACCCAGCTTCCGAAAAGGCGCCTAATACCTGTAGGGCTTCATCCTTCTTCAAGCCAAGCACCTTAAAGGTTTGATCCGATATTGCTGCCTTCCTGATGGCCCCCAGGTTTTCTTCCAACTTCAAAGCTGCGACCCCTGTAACATCCAAAGCCCCTGCCCCCTGTAGGATCGTCCTATTCATTTCCTTGGCTTGCGACTCTACATCCATGAATATCTTAGCCAGTGCCGCCAACCCAGCTGCAGCCCCAGCTAAAAGGGCCAGAGTTCCACCTAACCTCAGGAGACCTTCTCCAATCCCACCCTTGGCCCCACCTTGTGCGGCCATTCCCGCACCCTTGGTCTCCATCCCTTTAGAGATACTCTTACCGATACTGGCCCACCCCTGGGGAGATCGAAGGTTCTCAAACGCTCCTGCTATGGCATCCCCAAAGTCCTCGGCTCTTTCAGCCATCCTCTTATCAGCAATCCTCTCGGATTCACCCATCAATTGCTTACGCCGCCCCCAGTATCTGTCATTGGCCCGTTGCTCCAATTTGATGCTCTTCATTGTCGATGCTTCAAGGGTCTTAGCCTGTTTCTCGGCTGCCTTTGTCTCCTTGGCAACTAATGCAGCCCGTACCTTCAGATCCGCTTTCTGTGCCTTCTCTATCCGTGCCTGGGCTTGGGCATCTGCTCTCCGAATGGTGTCTTGCATCCTCTCGAACTTCTTAGCCGTCTTCTCAAGAGCCCTGACCCCACCTCCACCTGAGGCCACCGTAGCCATAGCCTTCCCAAAGGCTTTCCCGATCTCAGTTGAGATCTTGCCCATGGACTTCAGCATCTTTGAATCTATGTCCCCCATGTTCAATGAGGGCACAAACTCGACTACTGCCGTGTTCTTAGCCATCTGTCGTATCCTCACCAAGATGCAAAGTCGCTTTGCGATCCTGTAGTTTCTCTGTCATATCCTGACCCGCCAAACGCTCGATTCTCCCATCTGCTCCAACCTTCAATCGGCCCTCGAACATCCACTTATCAGAAGTCTTACCTATGTATTTCTCATAGGCATAGTTGCGAGGCGCATCCACCACCAACGTAGTTCTTCTCTGCTCGCCCAGAATTTCCTGCATCTGATCCAATGTGAATGCCATAATCCGCATAGGCTCAGTACTCTCGCCAATCGATTCGGATACCTTCCGAGCTTCTTCTATCCTAAGACGCTGCGCTTCCTTCTCCCTTTCATGGTAGGCTACAAGACGAGCCTTGTAGTTAGTGACAACCCTATCGTGCTCATCCTGTTCGCCAACGATCCACCGCCTCATCTCTGTCTCCAACTCCTCAGCGGAGGTAGCCTGCCGGATAATTTCCCGATCCTTCTCGTCTGACTCTGGTGAAATGACCCCCATCATGATGTAATAGAATCGATCCAGAATCTTTTGCCGTTCCTCTACCTCAGACAGCCGGGCACCATGATCCCTGGCATCAAGTGACTTCATTCCCTTAGGGGCATGAGGAGAAACTGAAAACTTGACGTTAGCCCATTCCACAGCATCCCGGATCTTTTGATCCTCATACTGATGGAACCAAGTCCACATGGTCTGGACCTTGTTGGCCCCCATAGAAGCACTGCCTGGAACTCCTGTGAACTCATCGCACGGGAGGATACGGCCTTGTCCCAACTGCTTCCACATCGTCCGGGAAACAGGTTCAAAACAGAACGCTTCGGCTGCTAACGTTGCTGCCCGATTAGCCCGATTGGTCAGTCCTTGGACCACATTGAATAGTGATGACACCATCGAAGGATGCAGTTGCCGAAAGACATCGTGCAAGTGGGGCACCACATTGGTCTGTCCCAGGAGGTTGTACCCGTTCAACATCCACACGGAAGTGGCCAGGACCCAACGCTGGATGTCTACTTCCGTTCCGATCGTATCTGTCGCTATAGAAGGAAATAGGGTGTACGCCCTGAAATCCCGCCACGTCCTACGCTTTCCCTGCCCGCACCGATTGCGCAAAAGGAAATAGTCGCCCACATTCAGCGACCGGAAAGAAACCGATATGCTGTCAAACAGAACAGAGTGTGTCAGGAACCCAGGATTGACCAGTTGTATGGTATCAGTATAGAACCGTTCACGTTGTTTCCATGTGGTTTTCGGAAGATTCCTCACTAACTAACCTCATGGACGCTGCGGCCCCCGAAACTTAGGGTTGGTTCCCCCAGGGACAGGAGTGTTGACAATTACTGGTGCCCTGGGATCTTTTCTGGACCCCTTGGAGTTCAACTCCTGTGCATTCCCCATAGTAAACACCGGAACTCCCGCCAAGGTTCCTGTCATGGCCGGTGCAGCTTTAGGGACAATCTCAGCAGCGGGTTTCAATGAAGCTGTCGGTACAGCATCTGCTCTATTAGCAGCATTCCTAACTTCCATCATTCTTATGGCCCGCGCTCTAGCAAGACGTTCGCCTTCTGCAGCCGCTGCCTTAACCATCCCCTCCGTATCATCAGAATCAACGAAAGATGAGATGACTTCCGACTGTGGGGGTATGACAGGAGCTTGCACAGGGGGGGCAACATGCTCCGTTGGTAACGGTCGGGGCATAGAGGGAGGCGCTACAGTCTGTGGGATGACGGGGGGTGCTACTGCAACCGTTGGCACTACAGGAGGTGCTACAGCATCAGTCTCGACTTCCGGCTCGGGTTCTGTCCCTCTCAATGCCTTCTCTTCAGATGCCTTCTCGTCTTCCAACTCTTTGACCCTAGCCCGGGCTTCCTCCAATTCGGTTTCCAGATCGGATGGTTCAAATACTACAGCAGCCGCTGCTTCTTTTTCCACACGAGCTAGCAACTCAGTGTACTTCTTGTTCAATGCCGAAACGGCGGTATCTGTCCACTTCTTCAGGATCATGTCCCGCAAAGCCTGATGCTTAGGTATCTTGATACTGTTACCATTCTCCAGCTTCTTCCCAATGGCAATGAACTCAGCATCCCTGAAATCCGTAGAGTCAATCTGGACTAGAGCATAGCTCAGGAGCGCCACACGGAACCGATAGTAGTAGTTGGTCATAATGAGAAGATTGTTCTCTGGTTCTTCTGGGGCGTCCTTTCCTTTGACAGAAACCACCACTTTAGGTTTCCTACGTGCCTCGTCAGCAAAGAGTTGGACATCCCTATTCTCATGGGGCAAGAGCACCCGCAAGGTAATCATTGACCCATTGAACTCGAAGGTCAATTCCCCCTTCCCCACATTTGCTACAGCCTGGAATGCTTGGTCAAGACAATTCAGATCGAGATCCATGATGCGAACCCCCTTTGCAGCCCTTAGAATCTAGTTTGGATTTTTGTCTCTGAGGAAGGGATCTAAGTGCCCACACATTCTGTACCAATCCCCTCTCGAAAACAGGGATGGAGAGCACGAAGCGCAAGAAACCTAAATCGAGTCAGGGACAAAACCCAAACCAGACTCCCCAAGACATCTTGGGCGAGCCGGATTATCAACACTAGCCGTTCACAACCAACGACGTAGCACCTGCACCTACTGTACCACCACCAGCCGTGGGATAACCATTGGACATAGCGGATGCGAACCGGATCGACCCAAGCTGCCCTATAGTTGGATCATTACCCGTAGCCAAGAATTCGCCATACATGGAGGCAAAGTCATGAACATCAGTGATCGTCATGTCCCCGCTTTCCGTGATCAGTCCTGCATCCTTTGTGAATCCCGATGTGCTCCAGCTGTTCCACCAGCAAGCTTCGTACATCGTCACAATAGCTGAATGCCCCTGTGCGGCATCATTGCCAAAGTTCAGCCCATCCGGAGTCACAACCCCATACTTCAACTGCTGTATGCCACCATCAAAGGATCCAGGAGATCCAGGGACTCCCACATTTGGTGCACCAAGATCCGCATCAACTAGAGTCGAGAAGACAACCTGCTGTTCAACATCAAAGGGCCACTTGTGGTGGGCCAACGACCGAACCGGGCCATCCACACCAGATGCGTAACCCGTCGACTGCCACAGATTGCAGAGATACAGCAACCCACGTTCTACAGACGCTGTGGGAGCCGAAGTGATAGATGGTACTAGCTCTGCGATCTTGTCACCCTGACCAATTCCACGCAATTCGTCAATCGTGCGGTTCATGGTTGGGTTAAAGTTGCTGAGGACACCCATCTGCCAGAGTGCCTGGTTATTCCCATACACAGGTGCAAGCACCCGAACCTTCTGGGACACCGCCGCACGAGTGTTAGGCGATGTACCAAAGTTATAGATGTAGGATGATCCCTGAACGCCATTCTGTGGGTTCTTGTCCTGATTTCCCATTGTGTCTTCCTCCAAGAGGGGTGGTAATCTCGACTTCCCGGCTGAACCGGGAAACAGACCACCATCTACTAGCTAGGCAGGCTATAGAGATGAAAACGAGATGGCTGGGAATGTTAGCAGAAGTGCAGATCGACGATCAGACGAGACCTTCCGTCTTTAGGCTCTACCAGCCACCACTCATCAAAAATCCTGAGGCATTTCAGGGCATCCTGGATGGACAAATGGGGGTATCCCACTTGTAAGGCCAATTCCGAAATCGGGACGGTGTCCTCAGGATCGGTAAAGGTTGTCACATGAAAAGTCGCCTTCTCTCCAAACACCTCTGAACACTTCTGGATCGCTCTCTCGACATCTCGCTGCAAACCAGTGTCAGAACTCAAAAGCACTTGGCTGTTATCATCGTGAGTGATCTGTGGCATTTTCACCAACCCCAAGATTCACCTAATCACCATACCCCATTCGAACTAAAATCGAGCATGGGGATGGGTAGTCACCGGATCAGGTATTCTGAGCGAATCGCAACTACTTGAAATCAAAGGAATTACAGCGAAGAGCGAACTGAGAAATTCGCAAGGATGTATAAGAGGGGGAAGATAGGGGCGTATGCAGCAACCAGGTCTGCCTCAGTCGGGTTGTCCGCAGCGGTCGTAGCTTTGATACCCGTATAGGCTGCTACGATCTGTGCTGTCACGAAATCCCTGAACATCTGTGCAACCCTGCCCTCAATCTGTCCCAGTACCACCGGGAGATATTTGATCCCGATGAACTGTTCCAGTACCGACCGAGACTGCATCTGGACCTCATCTGCAATCTGAATGATCGTCGGGAGTTTGGTCAGGATGTTGGTTGGATCAGTAGTCAGACCGTGCCGTGTCCGCAGGAACGGGGGCCGATCTTCCATAACCGTCACGCCCTGAACTGCTACCTGATTGGCCTCTACAGCATCCAGGATACGACCCAGGGATCCGAATCCTACCAACAGTGACCCTGTCCATGGAGTAGCCACGTCAATGTTGGGACTGCACCGATTGCCCGCCAGAGCCGCAGCAATATAGGTTCCATCCACTAGATACTCTTTGGTCGTCCCAAGAGCATCCATAAGCGGGATGGTAACAATATCCGGGTACACGATGCGCATACGGGTGCTGGAAAGCGTCTGTGCCAGATTCCCCACATCCGTAGGAGTCTTGCCAGCCGACACACCGATAAGTCCAGTACGTTCGTGCTTGTACCGCACACTGGACTGGATGTCCACATGCCGATCCAGGTACTGATACAGTTCAGTGGAGTCACCCCGGAGCAGAGTCATAATATTCGGGGCGATGAACCCCTGAAGTGGTGTTTCTAGATCGTCCAATGCATCCCTATATGATGTGAGGGATCCATAGTTAGAGTCCGTGGCCTTGGGAACCTGCTTGATTGCCACTAGGACCGCTCCATTCAGAATAGACATATAGGCGGCTAGGGAAACAGGATTGTCCGGCCCTACAGTCCCGTAGGCTGCCTCAATGGCGGCTAACTTCGTATACAGTGCCATCGAGAAAGCCTGCTTGGTGTAGACATAGGAGACGTAGTAGAGATCCCCAATGGTGGGTTCGCTTCCACCCCGCTCAAAGGTCTCTACCAGTGCCGTATCGCTGACACCCACATTGTAAGTGTTGGCAACATAGGCTTCCACACCGGAAATAGCCCGGATTGGAGCATTGGCGTTCGTAGTGAACGTGGAGTTCACGTTGATGCGGAATGTGGCATTCACACCCGTGGGGTAAGCAATGTTACCCGGACGGGCAAGGATCGTGAAAGTAAGTCCCGTAACTTCATCTACATAGGTCTGACCGATCACCCCATCCTGAGCCAGCCAAGATAGGGTGGTCTTCAAAACAGATGTATCTGTAGATCCGGAACCATTGGGGTTGCTGGACCGGACAAAGAAACCGTTGATGCCTGATTCCCCGTAGGCTGAGTCAAGGGCATCGATCCCCAGACCCGTGCCATGCCGTAAAGCATCGCCCGTGGTAGCGGTATTGAAGATCAAGGAGGATGAACTTCCCGCTGTATCGCTCTGGATGAACAGATACGTGTTGTTCAACGCATCCAGGGCAACACCCGCAACACCTTCTGCTACGAAATGATCCGCCGCAGCACCATAGTTGGTACCACTGCTGTAATTGAACAACGTGTTAGCCATACTTGCTGTATCCACATTGGACATAAGAGCAGCAGCAATCTCAGATGCCTGTACAGGCGTTCTGATCGCTGTAGTTCCCGCCGTAAATCCCAATACTGAGTTAGCCGCTCCCGAGCCGATCACTACTCTGCTCAACTCATCGTCCCGAACTGATGTGAGACGGAGGCCCACACCTTCACGTCGAACGATTTGCGCCGCCTGTACTACTCCAATGGCCCCAAACGGTGCTCCAGGTAGATTAGAAAGAGCCAGTTCGATCTGACCGGTGACAGTAGCGGCATCCGCAAAGGCAGTGTTGTTCGCTGCAGAAGATGACCCCAATGCGGTTACAGTACCAGCAGCAGATCCTGTGAAAGTGACTGTCACAGGAACACCATCCAGAGTGAAATCAAATGCCCTGTTGTCAGGGACAGCCCCTGTACCATCGTAGAATGTGACCTGATACTCGTCACGAGCCGCACCAACGCCACCTGTGTACTGACCACCAGACATACCTGGAGTACCAAACACAGAGGCAGGCTTTGCTGTAGCAGCATTTGACGACTTGACAGACGTTCCGGCTGTCAACTCCAACAGCTCATTACCTGTAGCAGCGTCCACCTGGATCTTGCTTTGCTCAATGGCATTGAAAGCCGCCATACGAGCCATGGTGGACCAGGCATACTCCCCACCACCAGCCACGATCCTATTACGAAGCACGATACGATCATGCTCCAAAGGTGACGTGGCAATTGTGAAACGTCTTGCCACACCAGAATCCAGAATCTTGCACTGATGGGTTCCAGCTGCGTCGGCGTCTATACCAGCAATCAGGCAGAAATCGGTATTTCCGACAGCCTGTTCAATGAAGCTGAAAGCGCCTCCAAGGAGCCCATCCACTGTTGCAGCACGGAACGTAAATACAAGGTGCCCATCCGAATCCGCCGCACAATAGACCCAAGGTGCTACGTGGGTTGCTACTGTATTGAATGTTACACCCAAGTTCAACCGAACCTGGATATGAGCTGCTAAGGCAGCAGCACTAGCATAGGTACCAGCCTGAATAATGAATGATTCTGAGGTAGGCGCAGTTACAGCCCCCACATAACCAATCGTAATTGTGTCGTACCTATTGTTTGCAGCTGCTTCCACCGTGAACGGACTCAAGAATGCAGTCTTCGTCTTGTATTGGGGTCTGGTGTCCAGATTGAACAGGTAATAAGCACTACCTAACGGGGCAAGACCAAAGTTCGGTGTCACTGTGGCGATCTTGGTGACAGAGTCATACGTCACGATCTCAACTTCTTCACCAGCAGCCGGACCAGCCGTCATAATCAACTTCCAACCAACATAGTAGTTGGGGATGTTGCTTGCCGCTGCAGCCAACGTCACGGTACCCACCACTGCACCAAGCTGGAGGGTACCCGTAATACCATGCGCCGCTTCATTGATCACTGCCACAAAGGTTCCCACCGTAGCGGATGCACCAGTATCCGCCAAGGCCCGAACTTCAACCCCATCGATGTTGAGGTTGACTTCGTTGTTTGTGGTATCCAGCGTCCACGTCAACCCACCCGTATCGGCATCATACGTAACGGGTTCACCCAGAATGCTACCCGTGAATCCTGTGACACCCACAGCGGCCACACCAATAGGATCGACCAGACTCGTTCCAAGAGCCGAACCAATCGGGGGGTTGGCGTTGCCATTCATTGAGATACGGAGATGATCCGAGTCGGATGAAATGGTGTAGTAGGGGCCAGCAGACGGGGCAGTAAATTTAGCAGGAGAGGCAGGACGGGCAGCAAACTGCACCGTCACAATCTCATTGACCTGTGCTCCCGAATTCCACAGGATATCCGGGTTGGCCTCACCAGACGGGAAATTGATTGTGATCCCAGTCAAGGATGAACCCTTACTCCCACTGTCAAAGGTCGGGTTGTAAATGATGGCCCCGCCCTGATCTGCTACTGTGTAGGTACCCACACCGCTCACGCCAGGAATGGCGCAACTGCATGTGTACTCATTGTCCGTCAGGGTATTGTGGTAATAGGTCGCAAATACCTTCCCGCCTGCAGGGATCGGTTCTGCCAGAGTAATTGATGATGTCGCTGAGTCCACATTCACAATAGTAAGACCCCGACCCGTTACGAGGCCCCCATTGTCGATGAACCTCTGGTAAGCATCGTCTACATCATAGCCCCAGAAGGCAATGATCGTATCGGGACGATTCGACGGAAGATCAATCCTCCCATTTGTCACTGTCTGGAAGAGTGACGCACTTCCAATGGGGGTATCACGACCGTTACCGACCGTGGGCTGGTAAGAGAGTGTCCATATGGTGTTGCTGGTCCGGGTGCATTCCAGCATGAACACTCTGTTATCCACCAGAGATGTAGTCACCTGAGACGACCCAAAGTAATCCTTGCCTGTGGTGTGCACTCCTGAGGACACCAAAGAAGCCGTGCCCCAGACGATCGTGTCGTTCTGGAGGATGAAATCCGCCCCATCAACATAATCGTTGCGATCGGGGGTAATGCCGCACCGAGTAACCGAAGTCACTCCAATGTTGGCAAGGTAATCAAACGTATCAACCCAGCTGTTGAAGTAGTACTGGATAGTAACCGTTGACGATGCGGCAGGGGCAACTGCCAGAGTCACAGCCCGTGTAGCGCCATCTACAGAGATCGGGATTACCTGGACCCCATCCACCTTCACGGTGACATCTGCAGTATCCGTAGTAGTGATACCGCCATTGGAACCATCCACAATCGGTCCCTGGAAGGTATAGAATGTCTTGTTCCGAGCAGTAGCCTGATTGGTTACAAACCCAAGCAGGGCATTTGCTGACCCTGACCCAATCTTGATGTACTGATCAGCAGTCAGAAGAACGGCATCCTGCCCGTAGTTATTGATGTAGACCGTAGCAGTCAAAGAGCCAATAGCGGCATTGTTGACTGCGTTAGCAATCTGCTGAGCTGTTTTGGCCCCCGTGGTGAGTGTAATAGACGAGGCTGTCTGTGAACCCGTGACTGTCAGGTTTACGTCATCCACATAGACGGACAGGGTGCTATTGTTGGCAGTTACCACGAATCCAGCAGTGGTTGTAGCTACTCCCACACCGCCCCAAATCTGTGCAGACTCTGCTGTCACCTGATCTGAGACAGTATCCGTAATCTGTGTATCCGTTCGGTCGAAGTAATACGTGCAGCGAACAATCTGCCCCACTCTTGCAGCCTGAGCACATTCCACAATACCTGTAGAACCCGTGACAGCCAGGACTACAATGGGTTGACCATCGTAGGTTACCGACACAGCCGACCGATCTGTCGTAGTCGTTCCAGTCCCATCCCCATTCACAACAGGATAGTTACGAACCTGAAATTTCGTCACTGCCCCATCAAAGGCCCCCAACGTTATTACACCCGTCTGGGAAACGGACAGAACCGCACGTCCGGTTTCGTCTTCTTGGACTACCTGCTGATCTATCGTGGAAGATGATCCACGGACAACCGCAAGGTTGGTCTGAAAGAGCGTCTCAGAGCCTTCCCCAAGATACACGGGTATCTTCAGGGCTTCAATGGCCCCAGCTAGAGGATTCTCGAAACTCGTTTGGGTGTAAACGCCCGGAACGACGTAGGATTTCGTGAAGAAGGAAGACATGCGAACCTCCAAAGCCCATGAGGATCAGGACACACACTTTTCAAAGCCCAAGAAGAGTTACATCGAATAGGCCAATCCCACGGAGGGGATGGATTCACTACAAACTCACAGGCTATTGAATCCTTATTGACTTCGAGGCGAGGATTTACTTCTTGGCAGCCTTGGCGGCTTCAAGTGCCTTCCTGCGGGAATACATGACAAGATTATTGATGGTTCGTCCTGTTAGAGCCGCTTTTTTCTGCCATGGCTCCATCACTTTATAGTCACCATCAGGCATCTTGGACAAGTCCGTCTTATCCGTACCTGGATTGGATGCTAATATCTCCCGCTTGTATGCGTCCCTCTGATCAATTGCAGCCCACTTCTCCACAGAGTCCTGTGCAATGACCCTATCCACCTCGGCGTCAATCCCACTGAAACCTGTGTTCTGCGGAGCGATTCCTTGAGTGGGTGCCTGTAGACTGAAATTCAACCCTTCGGGTAATGCCATCTTGGCTCCTCTGCCACAGGCAATGCACTCTACTGTCTCAGTCCCCATAGCAGTCAATTCCTCGAACTGCACTCCGCATTCACATTGGTACGTATAGATTGGCATTAGCGTATCCTCTCGTAAGTTTTGGAGCGATCCCTGAAATATGGGTCCTGAATCGATTGCAAACCCATGTTCTCCAACATGACAATATTGTTAGTCGCTGATACCACCTCATCATCCGTGAGCCCAGCTATCCACCGTGCCTGCTCGCCCGTGAGTGCCGCAGTCCTTCTTAATGTATAGGGAAGGGGAATGTGGACGGCCCACTCAGTCTCCAGAGTCAGACTGAAGTTGGCATTGAAATAGTAGTCCTCCCCATTTTCGTCCCAAATCTCCTCGGATTCCCCACCCATCGAGATATCCCCCATCTCGATGCCCTCCGAGGACAACTTGGGGCGCAAGCTGCTTTGAAGGTAAATGATGGTCTGATCATATATCTCTGCTTCTGCATGGACATCCCGAGCACAGACCTCACACTCCATATTGATCTGCCAACGTCCACCATACTCTAGGGCGGCTGGTTGCCGAATACCTTGGACAACCACTGCCATCCGATCCCCCTTTTCATTCCTATTTCCAAAGGCAAGGACTACTCCTGGAATCGCCCGATTGTTGGCATAGTTCTCGACGAAGTTGTGCGGCCCAGTTGATGTCCCCGCATACCTGTAGTCGGAGATCAAGTACCGGGAACCTGTCAATGCGTTCGTAAGAGTGATTACCCCTGTGGCGTTGTCCACTGTGTAGTTGATATCCTCTTGAAGCTCGTAGCCTGCCGGACCCTCGTAAAGCCTCAAGGAACCCGCCAGAGGTAGGTTCTGGAGTTGGTATTCAGTATCAGTCACCTTTGTGGGTAATTCATCCCGAACATCTAACATGGGGTGTACGTAGAACACATTGGTATCCGTTAGTTCGACATAGTAGATACCAGCTGGAGACGGGAAGTTGCCATTGTTGTTCTGGATGGCTACAGCGTCTTCCCGCACCCACTCAATTGCTGTACCTGGAAAGTTCTGTACCCCCATGAGGTAGACATACGAGACAACCACACCCTTGAAGTTGTCAGCGGACATGTCTACCCGGGTTCCACCACTGACTTTGACTATGATCCCGTAAGAGGGTCTCTCTCGGAAAGAGTACTTGCCCTGAATATGGTCGACGATATCCCTGTACTTAGGATGAGAAACCCAATACCTACGCAATTCCGACACGACGCGATTCTTCATTGCGCCCGTTAAAGCGAAGTACATTTTTTACTCCTCTTGCAGAGCCTGAATCAGCAGTCCATAGGCTACCGCATTGAGTGGATCCTTAGCCATCCGTATCTCTGAGATAGGGATAGGAAATCGTTTCCGTTTAGCCTCGAATACCTGAGTGAAGAAGTCTAGGAATCCGCCCGCTAAAGCCGTGCCACCTGAAACCACCATCGGGATAGGACTAGGAAGGGCAAATCTCGACCGTATCTTGTCAAACTCACTGGCAATGTGGTCAAGAGCGTATTCGACCATCGCCCTATAGTAAAAGACGATAGCTTCCTGCTCCCTGCCTGCAGGCTTGTTGAGATCAACACCAGCCTCTTTGATGGCACAGATACGAGCTTGGGTAGAGCCCACGGAGTTAGCAGCGCCGGAATCAATCCAATCGCCACTCCTGGCCACACTGAAGCTCAGACCTTCCATAGTATTCACACTGAGGGCACAATTTGTCATCCCAGCCCCGAATGAGATACTGAGCCCACTGAAATTCTCCTTAGCCGTCTCACTAAATATGATCGCCATAGCCTCGTTTGCAGGGTGGGCAGTGTACCCACATTCTTGGATGATTCGTCGGAATACTTCCCGATGGTAAACGATGTCTTTCCCAGGTTGATCAATTGGGGGGGCCGGGACGGAATAGTAACAGGTTTCCCCCGGAACTAATGGTTCGCCCAAGACATTCTTGACCAACAGACCAAGAACTTCAAGGGAATCAGTTTCAGATGGAGAGATCAAACCCCCACTCAGAGGGCGTCTGGCAACCCGACCAAAAACGTTAGCCATCTCCAGAGCTGCATCCCCTAGGACAAGAATTTCATCACCCCTCTCTACGAACTGTGTGTTCCCCATCTTGAGCATCTTCTTTGCCGTGATAGGGAAGTCAAGGAACACATCTCGTATCCTCTTGGTGACAATCCCGTCTGAACTCTTACGGGCCGATAAAACATTCATAGTGCCCAGATCCGTACCACAACCCGGCTGCAAAACCAACCCGTTCATCTTGTCCTTGTTAGGCATCTTTCTTCCCCTTCTTTCCTTTCTTTTTCCCTAACGCCACCAATGCGGCATCCACATCTGTAGTACCAGATGTGCCCTCCAGGATGCTTATCTCAGTCCCTGTCCCCGTCACCATGTTGGTCGGGATGAACACGGGCTCTGATGCAGGTTGAGTAACACTCAATGGGGCAGATACAGTAGGAAGGCTGTTCACCATTATTTGACGAACATCCACTTTAGCTGCCACTGCCGCCGCAATCATATCCACATTGATGGCACCGTCTACCATTCCCCTGAGAGCAGTCACCAATTCTGTCGTAACAGCATCGAGTTTAACCCGTAACTGACCGTCCACAATCCTTTCTACATCCTCTCGGGATAACATTGGTGTCTCCTGCCTTGGGGACGGTTTCTTTCGGATATAATTGGGGGGCGGATACGGATTATCAGCAGTCATGGCTTTGCACCTCTCTTCCCACCGAACATCTACTGTACCATTGTCCTGGAGTTTCCATAGCCACCTAGACAGTCTTGCTTGTACTTCTGACACGTAAGTCACAGTGCCTGCTGACAATCGCAAGTTCATATCGGGGATGACTGTGGTCCTCAAGCATGTGATCTTAGCCTCTCTCACTTTCAGTCACCCGACTTCCGACTCAGCCTACGAGTGATCTCAGCCGCAATGATCTCAGCCATCCTCTCTCTAGCCTTCCGAACACCTCTCTCAATGAACGTATGCTTGGCTATCCCAGGATGTACCCAAAGCTTACCTGTAGATAAAGGAGCCATCCTGAATATGACTTCCCCGTTGCCTTGCAACAAGGGAATCGGCTTCCCGGTCAACTTAGGGTTGCTTTGAGTATGCTTCCTCATGGAAAAGGCGTCAACACCTTCGGTAATCCCCTTTATCCAAGGCCATGTGGAGACTACTTCAATGGTGGACTCACCCCGGATCCTGAAGGAAAACGAATCGAAGAAACCGGGCCTGATAGTGTCACCGTGAGAATCAGGCAACCCTTCAGGCTGGCCCTTGTGATGCGGAGACTTACCTTGCTTAGCAAAGTCCTTCTTAGCTTCCGCTACAACAGCTTTGACAGCTGCCAACCCAAGTCGACGCAAGATGTTGGTATCCAAAACAAAGGCACCCCTACTGTTCAGTAACTTACTGAAGGGGCCTTTCAGTACTCCACGTACTCTAGTCTTGGTAACCATTCGGCCTTACTCGTTCTGATTCTCAAACGTTGGGGTACGGCCCCTCTGTTCTCGTTCGTCCGGGTATCCAGGTTTGTCCGTACCCTCCGGAGTAGCAATGGGCGAACCAATCTGTCTTGGCTCGTAGGTAGTCCCAATGACAGGGAATAGCACTGTCGTATCCCGTTCCTGTCGAGTCTGAGGCCACGGCAGGGACGCAGTACCTGTGATAGGCACCTTGTATCGGATGTCCCCCTCATCCAAGTATGCTATGTTGAAATGCTGTTGAAGGACATTCCCCCTATTGGTGGGTCTCCGAACGGGGCCAATGCTATATCGCTCATTAGTCTGCTTGACCAAAAAGTCTCGCTGAGTGACTAAAGGACTGGGACCCGTCCAAACTTCGTAGGTATGCTCCATACGCCTGCCCCTTTCACTCTGGGACATACGCCTTTCGGCATCATCTGGGGCGACTATGGCCTCCCACGGACCCTCAAAACCCCCTACAAATCCAGTCCCCCAACAGATTTGACATCGATTGCTAGGCTGCTGAAGGTATTCATGCTGATGGGGATCAATCGAACAGAAGCACCGAACTCCAGACAACTTCCTGATGAATATCTTGACTCTCTCCCCACCTTGCTCCAAGATCCAGTTATTACGTCTACAAGCTTCTCGCCAGATGTAGTCCATCGTCTCTACAGCGATGTTCATGAACGCCTGTGTATACTTCAAAGGCGTCTCAATGAGTCTGGTGGGGTCCGTTGGGTCTGTAGCCACTGTGGTGATACGATACGTGATCTTGGAATCCAAACCCGAACGAACATGGTTCCGATTGGTGAAGTAAGTGATCGTCACTACAGATGTGGCCGTGGGGATAATCGGCGCCACTTCTCTCTCTGTAACCGGATTAGTTACCGGAACATTGATCAGAGTGACCTCACCAGTGGGCCCAAAGACGGAAGATACTGGAACTACCACCCCGTCTATGGTTAACTCCACATCCGATGGGGCATTCGCCGCAGTGGGCGTCGAGAAAGGTGCTGTAGAGGACTGCTTGACGATAGGGAACGCTGTCTGAAATGCCCATCGTCGATTATTTGCTAAGTCTCCTTTGGCTACCCAAGAGGTGTCCCATCGAACGATTTCCTTGGTAATCAGGATGTTATCAGTCTGATCCCTATAGAATTGCGCTGAAACAGGAAAGGAGTTGATCCTGACGTAGGGACCCAGATCGGAGACATCCGCCCGATAGATGTTGACCCCGAGAATGTTGTAGAGTGCATTCTCGGGAATGATCTTAGGGTCATCCCAATGGAGATCCAACTGCCCTTGTAGGAAGGAACTGGTTACCTGTCCGTTCCTAGGCGGTAAAGGATACTGTGTGGCAGCTG
>Ga0208958_1001759_pt1 | contig 20369 bp, 40 predicted proteins | sample RifOxyB1_FD_184032 | JGI IMG/M metagenome (GOLD analysis project Ga0208958, IMG submission 184032) | Soil microbial communities from Rifle, Colorado - Rifle Oxygen_injection B1 (SPAdes) | ecosystem: Environmental > Terrestrial > Deep subsurface > Rock core/Sediment | place: Rifle, Colorado... | reverse complement strand
CTCCTTTTATGTAATTTAAATACCCCATATCCAACCCAAGCCTTTAATTTATAAAACCAGATTCTTTCAAATGGTTTATCAAAAAATTCTCTAATTATATTTTTTATATATCTATATGAATATGCCCGGTCATGGGCCTTGTGCCACAATTCAACTAAACGCTGTGGTGAAACTTCACAAATTGAAATTGGGTTAATTGAACGCAAATCACTCTCTGTCCCCTTTATCCAATATTTTTCTTTCATTTCTATTGGTAATTCATTCCAAACTTGACTCCCAGGATAAGGAGAAAATAGGAAAAACCTTGGAAAGTCTGTATTTATTTTTCTAGCAAATTCAATAGTTTCTTTTATTGTTTTTTCTGTATCAATACGGTGACCGATTATAAAATAACTTTCAACATTTATTTTATATTTGTGTAATAAATTTACACATTTTTTTACGTCTTCTAAATTCAAACTTTTATTAATCCAATTAACAACTTCTTGATTTCCACTTTCTACTCCAATTGCAATAGTATGACACCCGGCTTGTTTTAAATTTAATATAGTCTCTTCATCTAATCTATCTACTCTCCCTAAACACTTGAATGGAAGATTTAAATTATCTTTTATTTTATTTTTGCAAAAATCAAGTACCCATTGTTTGTTAAAAGTAAATAAATCATCTATAAAATATAATTCTTTTCCCCCTGCTCTTTCTATCTCTTTACATTCGTTTAAAATATTCTCAACGCTTCTTTGTCTATACTTTCTACCAAATGTATCCTTATAACAAAAATTGCAGTTCCAAGGGCATCCACGAGATGAAATTAAAATATGTACTGATTTTTTTAAATAATTAGAATCAAATCGCCAACCCCTATTATTATATGCGCTTCTATCTGGAAATGGTATTTCATTAATATTTTCTATTAATTTATCCATCTTAATTATACTTTCTTTAATATTCCCTTTCAAGAAATCTCTAAATGTTACCTCGCTTTCTTTTTCAAAAAGATAATCTATCTCCGAACATTCTTTTTTTACTTCTTCTCCACCTAGCGATGACACATGAGGACCCCCCACGATGGTTATACAACCACACAATTTAGCAACCTTGATTAATCTATAAGCATTGAATACTTGTGTTGTAAATAGGGTAAACGCGACATACTCTGGTTTGTCTAGTTCTAAATATTCTCTAAACATCTCTTCACTAAAATCCTCTACAGTGTTTGGAGATATTATTTCTGTACTATATCCTTCTTGTTTTGCGATGGTTGATAAATATGCAATGCTAAGAGAAGGATACATCGGTATTCCACCACAGACATCAACAAATAATATTTTTTTATTCATCTTTTAATTTATTCAAAATCTTGATTTAATATTGCTGAGTTTGGTGCAAATAATTTACAAAATACAATTAAAATTATAAACATTAAAATAAATGGTAACATTAATAAAATATATAATAATGCAAAAACAAAATCATACACCTGTTGTATTAATATCTTAACTCTGTTTCTCTTTTTTCTCATTTCAACGCGTCATTATAAATCTTATTTAATTGTTCATTTCGTCTTTTTGAAGAAAACTTACCTTCTTTTATTTCTAATAAATTGTTTTGAGATAATGTATATCTAAAATATCCCATCTTAATCAATTTTTCCGTGGCACAAACTAGTTCATTGATGTGTTTATTTCTACTGTGAATATATGGATGTAAATTATCCCACTGTATGTTTGGTTTTTTTACAACTATACCATTCTTTGCTGTGACAATTTCTTTTCTTGACACACCATCGACGGTAATTATTATTTTATTTAATTTTACCGTCTGGGTCTTAAGAGAATTAACTGTTTCTTGCAAATCATCTCCTTTTTTTATTGTTCCACATGCATATATTTTCATTTTTTATTAATTTCCTTTTTAAATAATGTTTCTTTTAATTTTATTTTAGTTTCTTCTTTCATTGGGACCCCCTTATTCCATACAGGATGCCCCTTATTAGATTCACTCATCTTTTTTAACTGTTCTTTTGTATATACTCCTTTTTTTCCTTTATTCCAAGGAATACATCCAATTTTTGCTAATCTTTGTTTTTGCCTAGTTTCATTAGATACAATTTTATTTTTATGATGTAGGAAAGAATGTTCTTGCCAAGATAATAATTGCAAGTTTTCAATACTATTATCTCTTGTATTTTTATTTATATGATGAACAATTTCTTTTTTTGGATTTATATATCTACCAATACAACCCTCCATGATTAACCTCTGTTCTGGAACATATCCATCTTTTGTTGCGAAAGGGTGTTTTGGAGTTCTAATTAAAATATACCCTCTTGATTCCATTTTTCCCCCTTTCCAATTTTTATTTTTTTCACCCAAAAATCTACCTTTATTTATCCCAATATGAGACAAACTCAATTTTCTTTTATGTTCTTCAGATAATTTTTTACCCCTATTTGCTAAACCAATTTTTCTTTTATGTTCTTCTGAAAATTTATGGTATGAATTAATATCTCGTTGAGTATCTTCCTTACTACACGTTGCGCACCAAGATATTTTTATTTTATTCATGATTATAACACTTGCTTGAGCCATATTTCCATTCTAGGGTTTTTGTATTTGTACATAAAAATTGATATACCCCCCGACTGACTTCAGAAACCGTTGTATTCCACTCACTCCCATAACATCTCTCACATGTTAATGACAGTTCTTTTTCTTTTATATTATTAAAATAAAAAGATAAACTAAAAACAACAACAATTATAATTAAAAATATATATATCCAAATATTGCTAATCTCATCGTTTTCTATATTATTTATTCCTTTTTCCATTTTCTATTATCTCCATAAATTTATAAAACATTAAAAAACTAATCGCCGTACCAACCATTGCTCCAAAACAATAAATTGTAAGAGTTTCATAATCAAAATTATGTAAAAATAATTGTGGAAGTATTGATAAACAAAACGCTAATGAAATTAATAATGCAAATGTTATGTCTCTCATTCTTCCATCGCCGTTTCGCGTGTTTTGTTTATTTCATCTACTTCAACATCATCTAATTGCACGTGTGATTTATTATATAATTTAACTAATCTCATTATCATTAAACTTCTTAAATTAGTACTACTTCTCAACCCTCCTTCCCTTTTTATTTTTAATAAATATGGGTCTTTTATAATTAATTTATCGAAGAGTTCTAAATCTCCTTCTTCTCCTTTTCTAACATAGAAGTGAACTGAGTTGGGATTTGTTCTTTCTCCTTTTTCAAAACTTCTTTTTATTTTTGACATTTTTTATTTTTTGAATGACGACTAATTTGAGCAAGTGCAATTTTTCTTTTTCTATCTTCGTTAATTAATCTTGCAACGTGTTGTTTTGTTAATTTCATGTTTTATCTCCTTTATTTTTTCTTCTATATCTGTTAATACAATTGCAGCATACATATATTCGATTAATTGTGTAGATGAATATAAATTCTTTATTTTTGCTATCCTTTTATTGATAATTCTAATAATCCTCTTTCTTTCTTTTATTGCTCCTTTTCCTTCTTTTTTCATTTTGTTTCTTCTCCTTGAACTTTCCCATTATTCTTTCGTATCTATCCATAAGGATATTTGGATTTAATTTATTTTTCTTGCAATAACAGTGCAAACTAAATGGCAGGGCTCCTTCAAGAATTAATCTAATACTTCTACTTCCAAGTAGGTCTATATTTAATTCTTCTTTTATTAACTTCTTGCCTTCTTCTAATGTCAATCTTCTTCTTTTCTTCATTGTTTTTCTTTATTCAAATCTTTATTTATACATAATGGACAATCTACAAGTTTTGCTATTATTTCATTTGCGATTTTATCAATTTTCCAACTTGAACCACAATTCTCACAAATAATTATAGTTTCATTTTCATTTGTTGTTTTCATTTTGTTTGTTCTCCTTTATTTATTTTTTCTCTTAATTTATTTATTTCTCTCATTGCTAAATCGTATGCTTCTTGTAAATCTCTAAGTTCTTCATCTTTTAATTTCAAACCTACCGCTAATTGAATATTTGCTTCATCTGATTTTACTAATTGTATTTGAAATGATTTACATTCTTTTTTCCAATATTTTAATTCATCAACTATTTTACAAATAGGTTTTCCACTTTTTGTTATAAAGCATTTCATTTTATTTGTTCTCCTTTCAAATCTTTTTCTGTGATGTTGAACCTATTTAACCATCTTTCTATCAGTAATAAAGCAACAAATTCATCTTCTTCAACATAATCTAAATCTTCTTTTAGCCATTTGATTGCTTCGGCTCTTAAATCTCCCTTCTCTACAAAATCCTCATAGTATGTTCTTGAAAGAGGCGTATAGTCTTTTGCTGTATCAATATCTTTTAATGTTTTTAGTTCTGTCATTTTCCTTGTTCTCCTTCTAAATCTTCTTTTAAAAGTAACATAACATTATCCATATATTCTCTATAATTTATTACATCATCTCTTGGCATAGCTAATTTTAATGCCCATTCTATCTTCTTTTCACACCTTCTAACTTTGCATTTATTTTCTGTCATTTTGTTTATTCTCCAATTTCCAAACGAGATTTAAGTTCTTGTAGATATTTATCTCTTATAAACATAGTCAAATCTGAATAAAAAAAATTCTTTTTTTCAATTAATTCGTTAAAATATTCTCTTATTAATTCATTAGGACTAATAAACTTTAATCTATTAATCTCCTCTTCCACAAGGGCAAGTGTTTCGGTTATTCCTTTTAGTTCTGCACTCAACAAACCAAATTGTATATTGTTGTTTTCGCTTCCACCATTTGCAATCCAATTAGTTACTCCGCTTTTCTTACTTTCTTCATACTCAATCTCTTGCATTTCTCTTTTCAATTCTTTAATTCGAGTTTGTATTTTATTCATTATAAATTCAACCTCTTAATTTTATCTATTTTCTCTTTTCTTGCTATTGTTTTTAAAAAATATTTAATATAATCTACTCTGCCATCGTTTGTTTTAATTTTCTTAGGTTCAACATAAAAATAACTTCCTTCACACTCAAATGATTCTTTTATTTCTAATTTCTTCATAACAATGAGATTGTCAGCAGAGGAGCAGGATACCCTGTCCGCATCAATGGATTTGCCTTGCTGACGATAATTCTTAATCTGGCATATTGGAAACATTGTGCAATGGTCTTTCATACAATTAAATACCTTTGATGTTGCACACATTACTGCATAATTAAATTTAGTCTGTTTTTGTTTTTTCATTTTATGTTTTACTATTAATTATATATAATAATATTAATATTATTATAGTATTTAAATGTTATTATTTTGTTTTTTATTTTTAATTAAATAAAAAATCATTATATTCTTTGTTTTTATTTACTTTCTTTATTCTTAATTTCTTTATTATATATCGGTGAATCAACAATCCTTTCTCTCGTATAATTAAAGTTAACAATATAATACAAATTGAAAAAATAAAAAAAGGAACTAGATTTCCGTCTCCGATTTTTCACCTCGACAAATGTTTAATGTGGTGCTACGCATGTAAATAAATGGTTTTATGTGTTTATAAACCTATTTATTTTTCTCTAGGTGGTACCATATGTTTATAAACATATTTCTAACACAAAAACGATAAGTTTTATTTAATACCCTATATATATTAGATACTATACGTCGGGTTTTACGCTAGGGGGTCTAAAATAATAAGATATATAAAGTCTAGAGATGTTAATCTTTATAATAAAAGATTTAATAAATGCTTAGATGGTTGAACGACGTGCCACCCAATTAAATCTTTAACTAACAATCCATATATAAAATATTTAATCTTTAACAATGAGAGACAAGTACCACATCAAGCAAGACAAGAAAGCTTTCCTCTACCCAAAACAATTCAAAGAGTTCTACAACAAACTAACAGAGCAACAACAAGTCTATTTTAAAATAGTAATAAACACCGGAGCTAGAATCAATGAGATACTTCATCTTACACCTAATGATATTAGTTTGGATAGAAATCAACTTACCTTTTTAATTACTAAGGTCAGACATATGAAAAAAGAAACAAGACCAGAGCCAAGAACAATTCAAATTTCTGCAGATTTTAAATCCTGGATAGATAGATATATTAAAAGAAATAATATAAAGAAAGATGCGCCTATTGTAAAACTATCGGCTACTGCAATTCATTTACTAATAAAAAGAAAATTAAAAGATATTAATCTTGGAAGTTATTCTTACAAAGACTTCTCATCTCACAACTTTAGAAAGACTCACGGTAATTGGCTCAAAGCAATTGGCATACCCGGAGAAGAGATTGCATCTAGACTTGGACATGATATGAATACTATGTTAAGACATTATGTTTCACCAACTCTTTTTAATGTTGAAGATAGAATATTAATTATTGATGAGTTAGGAGATTTATATTCTAATTTAAGAAAATTATAAGCCTTTTAACTTCTTCAACTGCTTCTCTCCCTCTTGAGCTTTTCCGGTGATTATGATTTTGTTCCGCCTCAAATCAATCCTGCTTTTTTTAATTGTACTTTTTTGATATAATCTCTTAGACTAAAATTCTCATCAATTTGCAAACTATCTAAAATACTTTTATCATATATTTTTTTAAAATTCTTATTTATGTATGTCGTAATCTCTTGTTTTGAAGGTTTAAAATTTATTATAATCGCCCTATCTAAAAGTGATTGTACCCCCTTATTCTGTAATCTTGTTAGTGAATTAGAAGTCATTAAAACCTTTGACTTAGTTTCATAAGATTTTGGTACATTTTTACTTTCTTCCATGTCCCAAGAAGTATTATATTGGATATTTTTTATTTCTGTTGTTTCACAAAATTGTTTTAATAAACCAATCATTTTATCTTTTTCAAATAAGGACTCTACATCGTCAAACCACATTGGAATATCTCGATTTTCAAATCCAGATAAATATAATCCTAATGATGTCGCACTTGAATTAATATAACAAACCTTTTTGCCTAAAATTTTTCTTGTATTATATGTCTTACCTAAACCAGCAGAACCGATAATAATTAAAAAATCGAAAGTACCTTTCTTGAATTCTTGCAATACTTTTCTCAATTTTAAATAAGTATTAATATCTATCATATAAACCTCCTTTGTTACAATTGTTACAATTGTAAAGATTGTTTATTCTTAGTATACTGAATGGTTTATATAATTTTAAATATAGAAGAAAACTTTTCAATATCATTGTTTAAACTCCTTAATATAATTCTTATTAATATCTACTTTTTTACACATTAATTTTAAAATCTTTTTTTGACATTCAAGGCAAATCTCACAACAATAGATATAATCCCCCCCGCCTACTCCAGACTTATCATTATCAAAAAGATGTAATGACCTAATTTTGTTTTGTTTTGTTGCCTTACCACATAAATTGCAAATTATATTACTCATTTTTGCTCCTTTATAAAATTATAATTTTCCTTTAAAAAGTTAAGTATTACAAAATTCATTTTTTTCTTTTCTCCTTGTATTTAATCTCCTTAAACCCTAATAAAAAACCTAACTTTTTTAAACACCCCTTACAATAATCTCTATGATAAATATTATTTGAAGAATAATCGTTCGGATAATCTTCTATCCCATCAGTAATTTTTTCTATTTCTAAAATGAATAATTCTCCGATTTTCATTTTTATTGATTTTCCACAAATATCACATACTATTGTTTTCATTTTTCTTTTTCTCCTTTTGTATCTTCTTTTAATTTATTTAAAATATCTTCTTTATTCTTCTCGAAATATTCGCACGCCTTGCACCCAAAATCTCCGCCGTCACATGGTTCTGGCGGAATGTTGTTTTTCATATTATCATAAAATATATTAATCTCCTTTAATAATTTATCTACAAATTCTTTATCATATTCTATTAAATACTCAAAAGTTTTAGATGTGTTTTTATTAACAAAAAGTAAAATTCCTTTTTTATATCCTAAGATATGAAGATACAATTGTATTTGGCATCTGTAATTATTTGGTATTTCTCCTTTTTGATACTTATCAAAACTCCAGGCTGAACAAGATTTTATATCTAATACTATTAATTCCCGACCATCTGAAATAATACAATCTACTCTTCCTTTAATTTTGTTTTTTTCATCCTTAACATCCACTTCACTCGCAACTATCCTAATTCCACTTTCATACGATTTTTCTATAATCTCATTATAAATTAATGAATGGAATGAATCTCCAACACGAAAAATACGTTTTAATGAAGTAGAATATTCTTCTTTGTATAATTTTTTTAACTCCAAAAATAATTTCATCTTGCAATTCCCTAATTGAGAAATACTTAACAAACTCTCATCGTGTTCTTTTTTATTTTCATTATTTTCTAAATATTCAAATACCATATTTATTCTCCTTTAAAAACATTTAATTTATTTCTTAAGTCATCAATTTCCATTACTTTTATTTCATTTCTGGATTTTTCATTTGTTCTTTAGTAGCTAATCGTAATTTTTGTTTTGTTTCTTCTGTTTGTTTATGTCCACCCATTTTATAAAACCCCCAACCATTTTTTAACCTCATCGTTTTCTAATTCTTTAATATATTGTTGCTGCTTCTTCTCTTCCTTTCGAAACTTAGCATTTCTAATACCAAAAATTCTAGCAAAATCTCTAAACAGCGAATATGATATGTCGTTTACATTTTTTTCATAATACTCAAACCCGCCAGCATATGACGCATCTTCACATTTCTTAATGTGTCTTAAATCTTTCCAATATTGTTCGACATTTAAATTTTTATCTAATTTTAAATCAACAATAGTCGTTGATGCGTTTACTTCTTCTGTCAGTTTTTCTAATTTGCTGAAATCTTTTTTATATACGTGCAAAGAATTAATTAAAAAATATAATTGTCCTACTTCTAAACCACACCAAGATGCCATGCTTTGTTGCATAAACGCTGCTAAATAGTAATCATATTTTGCACCACGCAGCAAATCATTGCTACGTATTGTTGCTGTCATATCTAATTTATTATCTCTGCCTAAAAACATATAATTAATATTACATGGCACATCTTCTCTATCTAAATTTGTATCATATGGCATCCACGTTTGAATAAGCGCTCTCTTTGTTGTTGGATTCTTTGCTAATTTCTGTCTAACGTTTTCAATTTGATTATGTTCACTCCAACGACTACCATACATATATTCTGCTGTGCCTTGTCTTGTTAATTTATAACTATCTTCTATTAAATCTGGTCTATATTTTGACATTATTGGTGGATTTAAATTTAAAAATTCACTTAGTATTTCGCCAATCATCCACCACGGTATTGTTTTGTATGTATCTATATTAAATATTGTCTGTGCTGGATTTTTAATAGAAAAAAACCAATGTGGCAGTTCTAATAATTCACTCTTTATTGTATTCACATTTTTTGAATTTGTTGATTCTATAGATTTATCTAAACTCTTAAATTTAGACACAACGTCTTTCAAAAATTCATGAGCATTATCATATTCGTCCATTTTATATGTTTGCTACTTTTGAGCCTCCGCTATTTACAATATACTCAAATAAACTTGTATTATTAGAATATAACAAATTTATGTTTGCAATAACCCCTTCTAACATCTCTAACTTAGTTGTTATATATTTCGCTATAATCGCATCATAGTCTATTTGTATTTCTGATGGCAGTGGTGTGTTTTCATCCAACGCAATGACGTTTGTTTGCGGATATTTTGTTGTTTCTATTACTTTGACTAATAAAATTTTTGGGAAGTCTGATTTTGCAAATGTTGTATGCAAGTGCTCGTTTGAATATTTTGCTGCTCGTATATGCATTGTATTGCCTGAATAGTCTTGTAAATTCTTTTTTATTTGTTGGGTCGCGCCGAGTTCCCACGTTTTCATATTTTTTAAATCTGCTTTAAATTTAATAAGTTTATTTCTAGTTTCTAATATATTTTTGCCATTCAAAATATCTTCAAATATTTCTATTAAAAATGGCTTTATCGCAATTGGCATATCACGTCTAACAACTTCAAAGCCTCTATAAAATTTCTCATCTACAAATTTACCTTTTTTCCAAAATAAACGACCAAAATATGATTTTTTACCATCTTTAAAAATAACATTACTAAATATTTTTTCGCAATCCATCTTACAATAATGTTGTCTTTCAAAACCAATCATCGCCTTTATAAAATATTTAAATTGTTGTTCGATTAAATCTTCTAATTCTTTTACTTTAACTAAAACTTCTTCTTTTGATAAATCGTCTCCGATTTTTACAAATACGCTATCTGTGTCACCAGCTACAATAATAAATCCTTTTTCTTCTATTAATTTTTTTACGAAAGTAAGCATACGACGACCAATTGCACAAATAATTTGTGGTATAAGATAATTATATATTCTAAAGTTTTTATATGCAACTGCTCCATATAATGTATTTGCAATAACCTTTACTCCACCTTGCAAATTTTGTAATGCAACTGCTTCGATGCTGCCAGGTATACATTTATCTCTAGCAAGTTCAATTTGTTTTCTTCTCACTATTAAATTATCTAAAATAGATGGAATCAATCCTGGCGTTTTTATATCGAAATAAATATCAAATGTTTTTTTAACATCATCTAAATCCATTAATTCGAATTTACCTAATGATAAAACGCCGACATCTTCTTTATATTTTATTGTTTCTGGCGAAATATTAAACGTTCTATAAATAGACGGATACATCGACGCAAAATCAAAAACAGCAATATTCTTATGTCTTCCTGGTATAGAATCTAATGTAAGTGCACCCTCATAATCGATATGTCTATTATTCTTTTTATCTGGAAACACGCACTTACCATTATATTGTTTTAAAATATAATTATCGCACAATCTAGCATATGCAACTCTATCGCCAATTAACATTTCTTTAAATGGCAAATACGTAAGCGCTTGAATAGTATTAAGATACTGTATAAGCTTTGTCGCTGCGTCTAATTTAACTATTAAATACACGTCTTTGATATTATATTGTATTAATTTATCTAACTCATTATGCCATAATGTTCTAACATCTCCAAATTGTTCTTTATCATCATTCAAAATGTGCTTTGCGACCGTCGACAGTCTATAATTATCTGGTTTATTATCGTATGTTATTTTTTTATAAATTGTTAACAAGTCTACACACTCACAACCAATTATGTTTATACGCGTATTATTTTTGTCTTCTGTGTCTAATTTAAACTGTACATTAAAAAATCTAGATAATTTTTGATATTCTATGCCTAATTTAATACAACGATTTATTATATATGGCATATCAAAACTGTTGCTAAACCAACCACACATAACATCTGACGAAATGTCATGTATACGATTAATGAACGCTTTTATCATTGCAACTTCATTCGAGTATGCATTAACTTCTGCAACAATTTCTTCTTTAAAAGTAATACTTTTTTCTATTTTTGTTTCTTTTAAATCTGCTCGCCAGTGAAAATTATAATATAGATTTGTGAAATTATCATATATTGCAATCGATGTTATAGGCTCCTCAACTGTATAAATATTAGAACATAAATCTGTTTCAATATCTAAATATATTATTCTTTTATTATCGTCAAATTCTAATTCTTTAGAAATAATATATTTATTAATTGTTTTAACATCGCTTTCAAATACAACTGTAAAATATTGTAATATATTATCGATTTCACTTTTATATAAATTTTGTTTTAACATGACTTTAATTACTTCGCGACCATCATATGAAGAAATATTTTTTTCTATTTTTTCTACTCTATTATAAAAATGTTTTATTCTATCTTCTTCTTCTTTTAATATATAAAAATAAAAATTAAAATTCTCATCTTTTTCAACTATTCTAGTATGTCCTTCCCATCTAGATTTAAGAAAAATATTTCTATTATTCATACGTAATAAATCTATATTTGCATATTTCATTTGTCGTTTTTTATTAAATTTATAAATTGTGCATATGCTTGCTCGACTGTATTAAGCTTTTTTGTATTTACATCAATATTACAACCGGCCATCGCTGCTTCATATACCCTAGATGTAAGCATACCAACATCTTTATATTTTTGTGGTATAATATAAAATGTATTTTTCGCTATATTATATAATGGCAATGCTGCAGCATGAGAAATTTCTCCAATGTATAACACGTTATTTAATTCAATTGATTTTGCTGCTTTTTCTGCGTTTTTTAACCAGTTACCAGCAACAACTATGTTGCCTTTTAAATCTTTAAATTTTTCTTTGAATTCATCGAATCGATTATAAAAATTGCCAATATATAAATAATCTATAATTCTATCTGATTTTTTTAATTGTTTACTTAAATCGCTTGTGAAATAATTATATTCTGCTGCGTTTTTGAACTCTGCGTCGTTAATTTTTGCAGTATATGGCCTTAGCAGCGTTATTTTTTGTTTCAATGCCTTTGGCAAAGAAGAACTCCACAAATCACCATCTAATATAAACGTAGAAACGCCAGCACTAACACATTTACTAATTATCGCTTGCTCATGTTCAAATTCTGTTTGCATTTCTGGTGGACGATTATATATTAACATCGCGTCTAATATTTTTATCTTATCGTCATCATTAATGCTAGAAAAATCGTCGGCACATTCTATATTAATATTTTTTATTTTTAAAGTGTTCAAAAATGTATTAGTTGTTTTATTATTTTTTAACTCACCATAAAAATGTAATGTGTGTTTATTCTTTTTTAATTCTTTTAATAATGGAAGAAAACAATAACATGCAGCATATACACCAGTGTAATCACCGCTTAAACTACATGTGTTGAATACGCCAATGTTCATTTTTGTTGCTCCGTTTTATTTAAATTATAAACCAAAAACGCGCTATAATTAATTAAATCTAATAGCGTGTCTTCTGCTGTTTCTATTTCGTTGCTAGTTATATTTTTATTGATTAACATTTTTAATCTTTCAAATTTATTTTTTATAAATATGAAATTTTCTTCTATACTCATGTTTTTCCAACTATCTGCATATAGCTGTTGTTTCTTTTCTCTTATTCTAATCGCTCTATCTATTATTCTTTTATAATCTTCGTCCATTTTGTTTTAGTTATAATAAAAAAAATAAAAAAATAAAAAAATAAAATTTTTATTTACTAGATTTAGTTTTTTTAGTTAATTTTGATTTATTTTCGTTATATGCACAACTCAATACTTTGCTTACATCTTCTGGTGTCAGTTCTTTTGTCTTTAATAAGTCTAATATCTCATCTGCATATTCTTTTTTATTGTCGTTTTTCACTTTTGTACCTCCATTGTTATTTATTTTTGTTTGTTTATGCTCTTGCTTTGTTTTATATACAACACTACCGCGCGGCGTCATACGCCCATTGCAGTGTCGACATATGCAATATGATGAACTCGTTTCTTCTAATGTTTTACCACAATTGCTGCAACGCGTCATTTTGTCTCCAACATAAATTGTTTTGGTTTAATTCTTGAAACTAATTGTATTTTTGGTGTTGTCCAATCTCTAATCCTATGCGCTGCATCTGGTCGAAATCCAAGTTTAATTAAATCTCTATAAATTTGTTTTCTTTGCTCATTTGTTCTGCCTTGATGATTTTTTCTAAATGCCATTATAATACCTCGCTGCCTATTAATTCTGCCCCGCAACCTGGACAATCATATACTTCTTTTTCTTCCTCGTCAATCCAAGCAAATTTACACCTTGGACATACTATTTGCGCTTTTACTCTCTTAGATATATCAATATGTACAACGTCTCCTTCTTCTAAATTTAATAGAGATTTCATATCGTTGTTTAACACTAATACTAAACTGTCTCCCCATTTTTTTACTAAACTATCAAACGTATATATTTCACCCATTTTTATAATTTATTAATATTTATTACTATTTAAATGTTATTATTTTAATTCTTGCTGAGATTCTTCTTTTATTTTCTCTTCACTTTTAATAATTTCTAGTGTATCTTCCTTCTTTTCCTTCTGTATTTCTTCTTCTAAACCAACACTCGCTAATACTCTATTAGTGTACAATATCGCCAAAGTCGGCTTATTATGATATTTTATTACTTTTTTATCTTCTTTATCTATAAAACCTAGTTCTCTAAATTGTTTTTTAAGCTCATTCGCGCTTGGTTTAACTCCATAGAGTTTATGACATTCTAAATTGAATTGTTCTTGAACATCACGATAATAATGAAATTTCGTGTCCATCGTCTCGTGCTGTTTTGGCTCTAAATAGTACATTTTAATCAAAACTTCTCTCAACACTGCTTTAAAATCTACTTCGTCATATCGCTCAAACTCCTGTTTATCTTCTAACGGCTCAACAAACCAATCAAAAATATCAGTGCCAAGATAACTGCAAAGCTCCACTAAAATATAGAAAAGCTCTATATTTCGCCCTGTTAGGTTAACGAGTTTTTGTTTAAAGTTGCTTATGGCCCCATCGAACCCGTTAACCGAAACCGAGCAAAAACCACTCGTAATGGAGGAAGTGCCATTTTCTATCGCAGAAGCACTTGGGTTAACGAGGTTAACGGCGGTTAACAGGAATATGTGCATGCACTGCATAAGCATATCAGTGTCTAGAGAGCCTATTAAGGTATCATATTCATTAGTATTATTTACTAATACCTTATTAACCTTGTTAACTTCATTAACTATCGCTGGATTAATATGTAATTCTTCAGTCAAAATATGCTGTATTTTATCATAATTTAGAGTTTCTCTACTTATAAGAATTTTATAAACTTTGTTGATGTTTATGAGTCTATCTAAAGAGTCCATATAAAAAGAGAATAAGTATGGTTGAATTTTATTAAGAATAATCTCTTTATATTTGTTTATTGCAGGTTTGTCTAAATTCTTAGAAATTGCCGTGTTAATTGAGAAACTACGATTTTTTAAATCATCTGCAATATCGCCACGATAAGAGAAAGCTTTTGGACCATAGCAATCAAATGCCTCTGGTTCAAGTGTTCTTGGTTTGCTACGAATATACTTTTGTCCTCTTCTTTGTCCTGTTCTTAGTATTTTAAAAATTTCTTCTTTGCTAGTAAGTGGTAGTTTATCAATCTCATCAATAGAAAGTGCACAGCCATAGTATTCTATAGTTCTAGGGATAACGCTAAAGGAAACATCATTAGCTAATAATCCCATTCTAGAAAGAAGAGTAATTATTTCTAAAAGAGTTGTTTTTCCTCCTCCTGTTTGAGATTTGACTTCTAAATAAAAATAAGAGTTTAATACATCACTGAACCACGTTTGTAGACAATACATAACGACAATATCACAATCTCTTTTATTACGAAAATCATAAAAACAGTGTACTCCACGAGTCATAAGAGAATAAAGCTGAGGAAATGTGACTGTTAGTTTATTATTATACCAATGTTCTACTATTTCTGGTGTAATCGGATTATCTTTTAAAAATTTATTTATTGGTTTATCGTCAAAGAAAAACTGTTCACCTTCAATGTCTATGAAATATGTCAATATTTTCTTTTTTCCAAATCTATCAGGTTTATCGTCGAAAACAGGAGAAGCAGGAAAAAGTCCTTTAATATGAGCACCACTTTTATCTATATAATGCACAGCATATTGCATATTGCCAATTGGAAAATAAATTATAGGTATATCTAAATCTATGCCACCTTTAGCTTTAAGTTTTTTATTTATCATGCAGCAATTGAGCACATTTATTTCTTTCTTCATTTGTTGTATATCTTTCTATATTTCTAATTTCTTCAAAAAATATATCTTTATTTCCATCTTTACGTTCATCTAAAACAAAATAATTTTCCTTTATTTCTAATATAATGCCATTGACCCAACCTTTATTAGATGTGAATTTATAAGAAATGTGAACGTCGACGCCTTCATCAAAAAAAGTTTTAGTTTTTATTTTAAGAATATCTACGCTATCACCAGTTTTTTCATTAATCATATTATCACCTTTTTGCATAAAGAATATTATTTTTATTTGTTTATAAATCTAATTATTTTGTGATGACTCTATGATATTATCGTTGTTATTACTCTCGAGTTAATTATGCCAGAATGGAGAAGTAGAAAGGTTTAAATAGTATTAATATTATTAATATTATAATAAATAGTTTAAATAAATAAAATATAAAAAAAGAAGATAATAAAAAAGGAGGAGAAGGAATGAAATATATAACAAATCAAAAATGTGTATACTTAACAAGAAATGGTACAAAAAAATGTGAACACAAAGGAAACTTTGAAAGAGTCTTATCTTTTAAGGAAAAAAAGGTAGATAAAAAACATTCAACACTTTGTGGATTTGCAATTTGTTGTGCGAAGGGTTGCCCTTTGTTTAATAAAAAGCAGTATTCTATATTATTTAAAGAAAAGAAAAAATTAGGGGTAAGAAAAAATGGTGTTTAAAAAAGGAATATCTGCTTGGAATAAAAATATTCCAATGAGAGAAGAAACTAAAAATAAATTAGTTTTATCTTTGAAAGGAAAACCTCTTTCAGAAGAACATAAAAATAAAATAAGTTTGGCTTTAAAAGGAAAACCTTTTTCAGAAGAACATAAAAATAAATTAAGTTTAAATCACAGAAAGTATAATTCTGAAGAGCATAAAAGAAGTATTAGTGAAGCAAATAAGGGGAGATATCCCTCAGAAGAAACAAGAAGAAAATTAAGTCTATCTAATAATGGACATCAGGTTTCTGAAGAAACAAGAAGAAAAATTAGTCTAACATTGAAAGGAAGACATCGTTCCGAAGAGTCTAAACAAAAGATGCGAGATAATGCAAAAATTAACCCTAATTATGGAATGAGGGGTAAATCTATGTCAGAAGAAGCTAAAAGAAAATTAAGTAAACCCTGTTCAGAGGAAACAAAAAGAAAAATTAGTATATCAGAGATGGGCAAACATCTCTCTGAAGAAACAAAGAAAAAAATAAGTATAAGCAATATTGGTCATAAAATATCTGAAGAAAATAAAATAAAATTAATTTTATCTAGAAAAGGAAAACATCACACTGAAGAATCAAAACTAAAAATAAAAATAGCCAGGGCAAAACAAATAACCCCCTTTAAAGATACAACAATAGAACTTAAGATTCAAAAATTCTTAAAAACATTAGGTATAGATTTCTTCACGCATCAATATATAAAAGAGATTAACCACGCCTATCAATGTGATATATTTATACCTTCTAAAAATTTAGTGATTGAGTGCGATGGTAACTACTGGCACAGTTATCCAACTGGAACAGAGACAGACCATATTAGAACTAAAGAATTGATTGAAAATGGATTTGGGGTTTTGAGATTATGGGAAAGTGAGATTAAAATTATGAACATAGAAGATTTTAGAAATAAATTAAATTAAAACATAAAGGAGGAAAAAAATGAGGTGTATTAATTGTAATAAAAAGATAGATATTAATTTCTATAAATCTCAAAAGTTTTGTTCTGCATTTTGTTGTATGCAAAACTATCAGAAAAAACAAAGGGGGTCGCATAATTGCATGGCATGTGGTTGTCAATGTTACAGTCATCATCGAATTTGTTTGGCTTGTTCGAAATTAAATCGTTTAGAATTGCGTCGTCGATTAAAAATGCAAAATAATAACATTTAAATAGTCTAATAATATTAATATTATTATTAAGATTAAATAAAAAGATAAAAACACAAAAAAATGACAACACATATAGGACATGTAACAGCAACATTTGATAAGAATGGTGAAAGAGGATATAGAATTAAAACTCAATATATCGATGACTGGTTTTTGCTAGACGAAAAAAGCAAACCAAATTATAATCCACTTCTAAAAAATCGTGAAGTAGAATTCGACTTTGTTGTTCTCAAAGATAAAAAAGGAAAAGAAAAAAATATTCTTATATTTATTCAAATAGAAGGAGAAGTAAAAGTAGAAAAAATAGGAGAAGGAAAACCTTCTTTTTCAAATGAACACCAACAATCAATCTCGCAAAGACCAATTTTACCAGGAGAAGACCATCAAGAAAATTATACTAGTAAAGAATCGAGAGAAATGGCTCGTGATTTTGCAATGATTAGACAACAATCTATTCAATTAACGCTAGAGCTAGCAAAAATAAATGGAACAAAATACGATAACTTTGAAGATTTGAAGGCAGATAGTAAGAAGTTTGAAGAATATATTAGACGAGGAGAATAAACATGAGAAAAATCAATATTATGCTTTTCGATAAAGCACAAAGAATAGTAGAAGATTATCAAATTAAAAATGATATTGGTAATTTAGACGAAACTCTAAACCAAATGATAGAAGAATTTGATAAATTAAAAGAAAAGAAGGAGAAGAAGGAATGATTAATCGTATTAAATACAAGGTGTTGTTAGAACAATCAGAAGAAGAATTTGAAAAGGAATTAACTATTCTTAGAGAACATCATTGGTATCCTAATATGGAAACATTTAGAGTTATAAATAAGGGAGATTTTAATGAGTTTGTCATAGTTTTATTTAACGATGATTTATTTGGAGGTGCAAAATGAGCCACTTAGGTTTTATTAATGACGATGAAAAGAGAAGAAGGCGAGAGGAAGAAATAAAAGAATCTCTTAGAAGAAAAAATAATACTAAAAAAGAAAAATTACGTACACATAATTATTACAATTCTTCATTCGATGAAGATGAAGACGATGAAACAGAAGAAATAAAAGTAGAAAAATATATTAAAGAGGACAAACCAATTGCCATTGAACATCATAATACCTCTTTTACCCCAAAATTAAACGATGAATCGTCTGTTTATAAGATGATGAGTGTAGTTCTTGGGGTCTTATTAATATTATCTACAATGATGTTAGTTTTTGGTTCGACTTTTGGATTCTACAAACAACCCCAATTAAATCTAACAAATACATGTGAACCATCATTTTTAGAAGGCAACACAAGTATTCATTGTAGCGATGTGAGTGCACCTTGTACTTGTCCAGCAATTAATTTATCGACAACATGTGGGAGTATTTACAATCTGAGCAATTACACCTATTATTACAACTATACTAATCATACATAAAATGAGCGATATAATAATTACAAATAAAGATTTAGCAATTACATCTCTTTTTACAGAACTTGTTTGTTTTGTTTTATATATAATTTCGATGTCAATTCATATTAAAGAAATGAAATTAGTCAGTTTGATTGGTGTTTTTGTATTTTTTATATTATATTTGATTTTTCAATGGAGGTCGCAAAATGAGTGAATGTACCAATAAATTATGTGGCGGTCGGGGTTGGTATTTGAAAACAGAAGGTATATCCACAATAGTAGCAGAGTGTCTCGATTGTAAGTATCGTAAAGATGTAGAAAAACACCCATCTCTGAACTCACCCTTCCAAGAAATATATGACAAAGCAAAAAGAATAGAAGAAGGAAAAGGAGTAGAAAAAGGAACAGAAAAAATTAATAAAGAAGAAGAACTATTATTAATTAAAATAGAAAAAATTAAAAAATTAAGTAAAAAAGATAAAGAAGAGTGGTTAGAATTTAACAGACTTCAAAATAAATTTAAATATTTAGAATGTAAATAAAATGAGCGAAATAGAAAGAACAATCAATCGCGGATTAATGCACATGAGTGCTTGCGTAGATAATATTGAGCAGGGTAATAAATATACAGCAATCGCATTTTTTAAAATAACGCAAAGCATTATAAAAGAATATCCAATGCAAACAGAATATTTATGTTTAAAATATCAAAAAGCAAAAGAATTGTTCGAAGCTAAATTTGGAGACCTAGAAAAAGAATTAGGGTTTAAAACAAAATGAATAAATTTAGTGAATTAATATATTTATTGCACGGATATAATCAGGATATTACGATAAAGGAATTAATTAAATTCATTAGTCCTTTCGCAGAATTAGAAAAATCTAATGAAGAATTGGCTCAAGCATATGAAGTTAGGAATGACGATGCACGCGATTATGAGCAAAATTTAACCGAATTGGAGAAACTTATAACAACGGTTAAAGGAGGAAAAGTAGGAGAAGGAGAAGAAGGAGAAGAAGGAGAAGAAGTTGATGAAGAAAAAGTAGAAGAAATTAAAAAACCATATAAATTAACTCACGAAGAAAGAATTAATTTGCTTGGTGTAGATAAAGAGTTAGATAAACAAATCACAGAAGCGAGAAGTAAGGTGCTCACATTCGCAGAATTAGATAGAAAAAAGATTAATAAATTGACAGATGATTATTATGAAGAACATCGGTGTGAAGAAACTGATGAAGATTCATTAGAAGATGATGGGTATGATAGAGATACTCCAGAAGAAG
>Ga0208958_1001758_pt1 | contig 20384 bp, 21 predicted proteins | sample RifOxyB1_FD_184032 | JGI IMG/M metagenome (GOLD analysis project Ga0208958, IMG submission 184032) | Soil microbial communities from Rifle, Colorado - Rifle Oxygen_injection B1 (SPAdes) | ecosystem: Environmental > Terrestrial > Deep subsurface > Rock core/Sediment | place: Rifle, Colorado... | reverse complement strand
CGACTTCATCGTTCGGGGCGAGAGTTCCAAATCGTCAATTCGCGTTTTGAGCGCGTCTGTCTTTTGTTCGTCAGGCGCTTCCTCTCCGCCATTGTCGAGATTATCACCCTCATTTTCGCCCGTCAAACGCTCGGGCACATCATCCTCGCGGAAGCCGACCACTGCTTTGAGCTGATTAATCATGATGGCAATCGATTGCTCGAGCGCCTCGCGCGGAGCGACAATCCCGTCGGTCTCCAAGGTAATCCGGAGCCGATTATAATCAGTGCGATTGCCCACGCGCATTTGCTCCACTTCGTAATTAACTCGGCGGATTGGGGTAAAAATGGCGTCAATCGGGATGATGCCGATGTCCACTTTGTCTTTCTGTAAAATTTCTTTAGCCACATAACCGAGGCCCTTCTCGATTGTAATCTCAATGTCGAGATTGGCGCTTTTCTCCGTTAGAGTGGCAATAATTTGGTCTTTGTTGATAACTTCTACCTCACCGGAAGTCTTAATTTGACCGGCGGTTATCACCCCCTCGCCCGAGGCTTTAAGAGTGGCAGTTTGGTCGCCATCGCCAACCACTTTGAAGCGGACTCGTTTCAGGTTGAGCAAAATAGTAATGACATCCTCTTTAATTCCCTTGATGGTTGAGAATTCGTGCGGGACACCCTCAATCTTGACTGAGGTGACAGCAAAACCCGGCAGGGACGAGAGAATAATCCGCCGGAGCGAGTTGCCGAGGGTATGACCGTAACCGGGGTAGAGACCTTCAATCTCGTAGACTCCGGTGAATTCGTCCTCGCTGACAATAATCGGCTTGGACGGCAAAATGATATTGAAATCAGGCATAATGTTTAAATATTTTTTAAAACAAGCTGGTAATAATAAATTTTAGACTCGACTATAAAATTCTAAAATAGAACTGAATTGCAAAATCGGCTCACCTTCCTTCACCAACGGTTCGCCCTTAACCTCGCCATCGCCGGTGACCGGGTCCACTACCATCCACGCCGGGGCGGTATACTCCTTCATCTTTTCCGGTAGCTCGCGGAAGATGCCGTTATCGCGGCTACTGGTGCGGATGGCAATCTTATCACCAATCTTCACATGATATGACGGAATGGTCAGTTTGCGACCGTTGACGGTAATGTGGCCGTGAGCCACCGCTTGGCGAGCAAAGGCCCGCGAGCGGACCAGGCCCATACGGAACACAACATTGTCTAAGCGGCTCTCGAGCAGTTGGAAGAGCTTCTCGGCCGGATTGCCGCGACCGCCGCGGGCCTTGGCCACATAACCCACAAATTGCCGCTCTGACACACCGTAGGTGTATTTGGCCTTCTGCTTCTCTAATAGTTGACGGCCGAAGTCGGACATCGTTTTCCGGCGCTTGCTCTTGCCGCCCTGATTGCTCTGGCTCCGAGCATCCATACCGGAAACGACAAACTTGGTGGTTTGGGTTTTGGGGAAAATGCGTTCCCCGAGGCGTCTGGCAATTTTGTATTTTGGTCCGATTCTCATGGTAATGGTATTTTAAAAGCTAATTGCGGCGCGGTTTCTTGGCTTTGGGGCCGTTAAACGGGATTGGCGTTTGGTCTTGGATTGAGGAAATGGCGATACCTTTGCTGGCGAAGGCGCGCACCGCCGACTCGCGACCAGCGCCCACCCCGCGGATAATCACTGCCGCTTCCTTCAACCCCATCTCGAGCCCTCGGTCGGCCATTAATTCGCCCACCTTGCTGGCGGCGAAGGGGGTCCCCTTCTTGGAGCCTTTAAAGCCAATGCTGCCGGAGCTGGCTTGGGAAATGGCCTTGCCTTCCGGGTCAGTCAACATCACAATCGTGTTGTTGTAAGTGGCCCGAACATGAAGCACACCAATCTCCAACTTGCGTCGAGTCGCCTTCTTGGTCGTCTTCTTGCCGCTACCGGCGAGGTCGTGGCCGGCCTTCTTGATGATTCGTTTTTTACCCATAAATTATTTATAGTGAATTCGTTGAACTATTTCTTTTCCACTTTCTTTTTACCCGACCCCATTGTCTTTCTGATATTGCCGCGCCGGGTGCGAGAATTGGTCTTGGAGCGCTGGCCGCGCGAGGGTAGGCCCCGGGCGTGCCGACTGCCGCGGTAACTCTTAATGTCTTTCAAGCGCTTGATATTGCCGGAAATTTCGCGCTTAAGGTCGCCCTCAATCCGCTTGGCTTCGACTAATTGGCGGATCTTCTGCTCATCCGCTTCCGACAAATCCTTGGTTTTGGTGCCCGGGTCAACCTTAACTTCAGCCAAAATTTGTTTGGCTTGGGCTCGACCAATGCCGAAAACCGCCGTTAAGGCGATTTCCATTCTCTTGTCATTGGGTAAAGTGATACCGGCAATACGCATATAATCAATTGGTTAAGCTTGCTTCTGCTTGTGCCTGGGTTTGGCCTTGCAAACAATATACAAATGGCCCCGTCGACGGACGAATTCACACTTGGCGCAGCGTTTTTTAATAGTTGACCTGACTTTCATAGTTTAATTTCGCCTGGTAATTCGCCCTTTGCCGCCATACGGATCAAGAGTGACGGTCACTTTGTCGCCGATTAAAACGCGGATCCGATGGAGTCGCATCTTGCCGGCCAGGTAACAAATAATCTCCGGCCCGGTCTCCAACTTGACTCGGAACATGGTATTAGGCAAAGCCTCAGTCACCACGCCGGCCACAACTGAACTATCCCCAAGTTGGGATGGGTTATTATCGTTTTTTTGGTCCGGATCAGACATTAGTTTGTACCCGGACTATGGTAGCAAAATCGCCGCAAGTCGTCAAGTTTTAGTCAGTAGTAATGACCTCGACCTTGATTTTATCTCGATTGGCAGGAATTTTGGTAGACCATGGCGGGAAGAAAGACAGGTTGGCCTCTTTAATACCGGGGAATTGGGCGAAGACCGTCGGGTAAAAATCTTTAGTGGCTTGGCTAAGCTTGGTAATCATCTCCTCTTGATTAAATTGCCATACCAGATGAGCGTTGCCTTCGAGAGTAAAGGAGATTTGGCTTACTTCCGGGCCGGTGATATCTTCCCGGTTGAGGAGGGTGAATTTGATTTGATCCAAATTTTTGATTAAGAGTGGCCGGCCGTTGAAGTTGGGAATTTGTTCTTCGGCCACCTTAAAGCTTAACTCTTCGCGGTTGAACAGAATGCCGTTGAAGGTGCCCCGCAGCGCGACCTCAGCTTGGCCGGCCGGGATGCCGGCGCTAGCGGTCTCGTTCAACACTTCCTCGTAAGTAATGAAATAAGCGTCGTCGAAGAGAATAAAGTTGGCTGGCGATTGGGTTTTGGCCGAGGCGATTAAGCGAGTTTTGAGGATTTCCTCCAGCTCGCGGATAGCTTCGGCTCGGTCGGCCTCGGAGACCTTCTTTACCTCGCCCTCGAAGCCGCCCGCCATACTGGCGGTGGATCGGGCATAAAACTTATCAAAGCGCGGGTCGCCCTTGAAGCCTGGGATGGTAAACTCAGCTGGGCCGATGTTGTAGGCGCTGCCGGCTTGGTCGGCATAAACTCGGACTTCAATTGAACCGGGGACTTGTTGGCCGTTTGCCATTTTGGCGCCAGGCACGGTAATCGGATCCTGAATGCGGAAAATCTTGCCATCGGGCGCCTCAAAGCGGGTGTTGACGATTAACTTCTGCGCTTGTTCGTTGTAATTATTGTAGATGGTAACGAGGCCGCTCGCCTTCCGGCTCACTTTTTCCGTCCCGCTTGCGGGGACGGCCTTCTTCTCGGTGTCGTTAATGTCGGAGACCAAACTGAAAGCCAGCTCGCCCTCGGGCGCCTCGCGGTACGCATCGAAGGTGTGATTAAGGAGCAGTCGGCCTTGGACTGGGATAACCTTGACCGTTACTTTGGAGAAGTAACTAGTGACGGCGATGGCGCCAAAAATGACGATGACCAACAAAATCAAGGTAACCAGGAATTTGGAACCAAAGCGCCGGCGGGGGTGCCAGTCGATGTTTTTGGGCCGAGGCGCCGGCGAGTCGTTGGGCGGCAAATGATTGGTATTGGTCCGCGAGCCAATGTCTCGCGGCAAAACCTCCTTAAGACTGCGTCGGCTTCTGATGATATCGGGCATGGTCTTATTATAAAGGGCCTTTTAATCCTCTGCAACTCCGGATAAATAAAGACTAAGTGGCATTACTCCGGGATCGAAGCGGGTCGCGGTTAGGGCCGGCGCCGACTGGCAGACCTTTTGCCAGTCGGCGGGCTTGAGAATAGCCGGCCGGAACCCGGCCGACTTGAGGGCTTGGGCGAAAAATTTCTCTCCGGTCGGTTCCGTCAGGAGGTAAATCTTTTTAGGTAGAGTGACCTCGCGTTTGAATCGGGTTAAGGCGCGGTTTAAATTGTCGAGCCACTCGTTTTGGCGGTCGGCCCAAGCTTTGGTTAGGGCGCTGGTTTGGGATAAACCCGAGAACTTGGCTTCCGGCAGAACTCGGACTAAGCCACGGCCCGACATTGGGAAATTGGCTTGAGTGAGGAAAACGCCTTCACTCACCAAGCCGAGATCGGCGCGCTCGCCGGTGACATCGGCCACCAGGAAGGAGCTATGCTCGCCGGCCAATTTGCGCGCCGCTTGGGCTAAAGAGAAAATGAAGGAATGGAACTGGACTTGCCGGAAGTGGCCGGCGCCGATTAGGACCTCGCGCAAGCGGCTGATGATTGCCTCTGAGCCGACGCTTGAGTATTGGATCAGCTCCAGCTCTTTGATTGGCTGGTTAGGCAAATGCTTGAGTCGGTAGCCGTCGGCCTTGAGCGAGAGAATGTCGTATTCCAAAATAATCGGCTGGTCGTCGGGGATGTCGTAATAAGGCTGGGGCAACTCGGTGGCCGCCGCCTTAACCTCGTCGTGTTTAATGGAAGCCAGAATTCGCTCGTCGAGCGTAAATGGCTTGTCCTCGGCAAAGGCGGTGATGGAAGTTCGGGCCTCATACCACGGCGAGGCCAAAATGCAATTAACTGTTTCAATCCGGTTGGGCCAAGCGGTATGAAGCGCCTCGGCCGTTTCTTTAATTGCCTCAAGAGTTTTGGCGAGGAGACGCTTTTGGTCCGGGTGAGAGGTAAAATTAATAGTAATGGCGTGTTGCCAAACGATCACCGGACACTCGGTCTCGTTGTTGGGCAACTTAATAACCGCCGCTGTAACCGTGCCGGTGCCAATATCGACCAGCGCAGTGAAAGTATTTTTTGGTTTTTTCTTAAACAACCAAGACATTGCTTTTATTATATCAGGAAATTTTTACTTATGACGCGTTTTGAGAATTGCTAGACTAATACTACTGATTATCGATACTAGAATAACTGGTAGCATTAAAGCAAAAAGGACCAGTACCCCATCTCCAGAACAACTTTCTGGGGTTATAACCTTACAAATAGAGAACGGGATTATAGCCAGTAAACCAACTGAAATAATTGTTAACCACTTGAGTAACTTATATAAAAACTGAGACCCTTGAGAAGATCCGGTGATTAGAAATATTATATAAAACGGGAAACCAAACAATAAACCCAAAAATAGTTGTTGGTTTATAATCATTACGCCCAACAAGCCGGAAAAAATCACCGAAACTGGCACTAATAGTATTGATGTTATTAAAGCTAATACATAAACAATTGAAAGCAGATAAAAAATATTACGCCAACTCATATTGAGGGTTTAAATTAACTAGTAATTTCTAGATCTATTTAATTATATCACTTGAATAGCGAATCTTATTGGTAGGCACTTAGTCACTTGTTGATAATCAACTTACACTTCTCTGACGACCGTCTATAATGTGTAAGTGATGACTGGAGAAAAAACCGATTATCAAAAAATGATTTTAGGGATATTGGCGATAACTGGAATGCTGGCGGTGGCAGTAATTGCTCCAAACTGCATGCAATTATTAGACTTTATTCCCAAACAGAAACATCGTCGGTTGAATTATATAAATAAAGTTGTTGCTCAATTGGAAAAACGAGGCCTTCTTAAGGTAGTCAAAAATAAAAATGGAGTTAAGATTGCGCGTTTAACAGATCTTGGTAGGAAAAAGTTAAAGGAGTACCATTTGAAAGACTTGCAAATCAAGCGACCTAAAAAATGGGACGGTAAATATCGAGTTATTATTTTTGACATTAAAGAATGGAAACGTTCTACCCGGAATAAATTACGGCACTGGTTTGAACAACTAGGCTTAATAAGGCTACAAAACAGTGTTTGGGTTTACCCGTATGACTGCGAGGAGATCGTCGCCTTGCTTAAGGCCAATTATCATATTGGTAACGAGGTCTTATATATGGAAGTTAATCGAATTGAAAATGATCGGCGCTTGAAGGAAGCTTTCGGTTTGATTTGAATTAATTATCTCTATTACACACCCTTATTACACATCGTTGACGGTCGTCTATGAAGTGTAAGCATACTACTTCTTAATGACTTGATGACTTGTGGCCGGTATTATTCCAACACTGCTTTAATTCGCCTTATCCCGGCGGCGATGGACTCCTCTTTAACAATTTTAAACTTGGCCGCTTGGGCTGAGTTGGTCGAAGCCAGCTCGCCGGTGCGGGTAACATGCGGTCCACCGCAAAATTCTTTAGACCAAGCGGTGGCTAAATCATTACCAATGTAATAAACACTAACTTCATCGCCGTACTTCTCATTAAACATATGCCGGGCGCCGGTCGCTTCCGCCTCGGCTTTGGGCAAAATCACTTGCCCGACCGACAAATCAGCCTGAATCTGTTTGTTCACAATCGCTTCCACTTTTCGCTTTTCTTCATCAGTCATTTTGTTTGGGTGGGAGAAGTCAAAGCGCAAGCGCTCGGCCGTGATGTTGCTCCCCTTTTGCTCGATTCCGTTTCCCAGCACCTCGCTTAAAGCTTGATTCAACAAGTGAGTGGCGGTGTGGTATTTAATCACCTGCGGATCAGCGTTATCAGCCAAACCGCCGGCGAACTTTTGCTCGGCGCCGGCGCGGGAGAGAACTTGGTGCTCGGCCATTCGGGCGTTGAACTTCCTCAAATCTATTTGCTCTCCCTTTTCCATCGCCAATTCTTGTGTTAATTCAAGCGGGAAGCCATAAGTGGTAAAGAGGATAAATGGGTCGGTCCCCTTCTCAAACTCGCGTAAGCCCTTGACCAAAGTTTGACGGAATTTGGCCTCTTCTTGTTTAATCTCTTCCTTAATTTTATTTAAACTGTTCTTGATTTCCGGATAAGAGTCATTATAAATATCGGCAATGACTTTAGTTAAATTGACCAAATTGCCTTCCGGGATACCCAAAATATCAGCGTAACGCACAGCGCGGCGGAGCAAACGGCGGAGGATGTAACCGCGGTCGGTGTTGCTCGGCAGCACACCATCAGCGATAAGGAAAACGCTAGCCCGCAGGTGGTCGGAGATAATCCGTTTAGCTTTAAAATCAGCTTGATTTTTGGTCGCCAATTTTTCAATTTCAACAATCACTGGCGCAAAGAGGTCAGTTTCAAAGATGTTGCTCTTGCTCTGGATTACCGCGGTTATTCGCTCGAGGCCGGCGCCGGTGTCTACATTGTGCTGCTTGAGTTTGCCAATCACTCGGCCTTCTTTCTTCTCATATTCCATAAAAACATCGTTCCAAATCTCAACCACTTTTTGCTCATCATCGGCTTTAATAAATTCTTCTTTATTCTTTAAATTAAGACCGCCAACGATGTCGTAGAACATCTCGGTGTCGGGCCCGCAAGGACCGTTGTCGCCGGCGCTCCACCAATTGCTCTTGGCCGACATAAAGTAAATCCGCTCCTCGGGGATGCCAAGGGAGAGCCAAATCTGCTTAGACTCTTCATCGCGCGGCGCGGTCTCATCGCCTTCAAACATCGTGATATAAAGTCTATTAACATCAAGACCAAGCCCCTCTTCTTTGCTAGTTAAGAATTCGTAACTCAACTTAATCGCCTCGTCTTTAAAATAAGCGCCAAGCGACCAATTGCCGAGCATTTCGAAGAAGGTGGCGTGAGTGGCGTCGCCCACATCATCAATGTCGGTGGTCCGGAGACACTTTTGGGCGCTGGCCAGTTTATCGCCGGCCGGGTGAGGCTCGCCCATCAAATACGGCACCAAAGGTTGCATCCCGGCCGAGTTAAAAAGAGTAGCGTTGGTGACGCCCTTCTCATCCGGCGTCACCAAACTGGCCGAGGGCAAAATGGCATGCCCCCGCTCCTTAAAGAATTTAAGAAACCGCGCCCGAATCTCATTAGCTGTCATCTCTCCAATCTTACCCAAAATATAGCCAAAATAAAAGGCCCAGACGCGCGAAGCGTCCGGACCGGAATGGTATCTACCGAAGTCCTTTTGGTTTAGAATCGTTTGCGTCCCGCCTCATACACTTGAGTCAGGACTTGTTCAAACATCTGGCCAAAACCCTCGTCATCAGAGATGTTCATCCAAACAAGCGCCGACAACGCCATGAGGGCAGGATCTCGATTGTCTCCCACCTGAATAGGGATGAAATCGATAACTTCTTTATTCGGTTCACAAATGTGGTATTCCTCCTGACATCTCTCAAGAGAATTAGACCAAGCAACCACAACCGAATCTTTCCCATCTGAATCCCTAACAATAATCAGATTGAGCGAAGCTTGATCGCTCCGCTTGGCCGGATCATGCTGCTTGTTTTGCTTAGCCTCGACCGGAGGTAAAGCGGTCACATCATGTACACAACTATCCGCCGCAGTCAATCGAAAACTGACGTCCAATCCCGGCTTTAAATTTGTGCCAACATGGACAGATCCGACTCTGCGTTTTTGGCTATTCCATTGTGGATCTTTGTCCTTAATTCTTACGAACCACTCGTTTCCTCCGCGATTGGAACCTACTACATAACCGCGAAAACCGTGACTTAGAGACATACCCGTCTCTCCCTTCTGGCTCAACCGAGCCAACCTTGGCTGCCTGTCCGGCAACCGACCTTGTCAAACACCTATTCCTATTCGGTATAACCCATACCGATCTGCTTTTGTTACTATCATTTTTGTATGTTTTTGTCAATAATCGGGTAAAATCGGGTAAAATAAAAGCCCCGAGTGCGCGAGCGCGCTCGGGGCTAGACCTCTCGGTCCTGTTGGAGTAGATCATCTTTTGGGAGCGAGGGCGATGCGCACTTGCTCCCGGGAGAGACAAAAGAAGAAGCTTTCCGAGTCGTCCGTTTGCCCAACTGGCATTCCGGCAAAAATCAGCAGTAAATTGTCTGGGCCTTCTTGTCCTTTCTTTCTGATTGGACATGGGATTGATTCAATGAAGGTCCCTCGCCGGAACTCTTTCCCTTTGGACAACGGGCAAGGAGACTCCGAACAACTGAACTGACAGACCGACGTGGCCAGCGATTCAACTTTACTATTGAAGGCCACCGACTGACCTCGACGCAATCCCAATCCTGTTTCTTCTTTAGTCGTCCCGTCTATTGGTCTCTTCTCCCGCTTTCTGCTTTTATAGCGGGTCTCCATTTTTTCTCCTTATTCTCCACCCCTCCATCCACGATTCTACGACAATATGATTCCGCCGGCAAGGACTTGGTTATCCCCACTGTAGATAACTACCGATTGACCTGGTGCCAAGTCGGTCCGTGGTTTGGCAAGTTTGATGGTGTTGGGCAAGATAAATTGCGCCGGCAGTAATTCGCCCAGATGCCTAATCCGGGCGAAAATTTTCCGCTTATCTCCCAATTTCGCTTGAGCTAAAATATTCAGTGATTCGAGTTTAATCTCGGTTTTCACTATTTTGCTTTCGGCCGGATTTTGACTGGCAACCAAAACATTTTTCTTAATCTCTTTGGCGATGACATAGTATGGCTTGTCGGTCGGCGTTTTAACAGTAATAGTTAAGCCATGACGCTCGCCGAGAGTGTGGAAAATAGCGCCCTCATGGGTGCCGATGATGTCTCCTTTTTCGTTTAGCACCTTGCCCAGACGGCTCTTTAAATATTTTTTCAGAAACTGTTTGAAATCAATCTGACCGATAAAGCAAACCCCCTGACTGTCGGGCCGCCCGGCATTGGGTAGTTTAAATTTCCGGGCCAATTTTCTCACTTCACTCTTCTCCAATTCGCCAACCGGAAACAAAGTATGTTGGAGGATTTCCGACGTCAGTGTCCAGAGGAAATAGCTTTGATCTTTGGTTTTATCTTTCCCGGCAAACAGTCGCTCGTCTTTTACTTGCGCATAGTGCCCGGTGGCGACAAAATTCGCGCCTAACTGACGCGCTTGATTGTAAAATAAGCCGAATTTAATCTCTTTGTTGCACATCACATCCGGGTTAGGGGTGCGCCCGGCCTGATACTCGGCTAAACAATAATCAATCACCTTCTCTTTATACTGTTTAGCCAAGTCCCAAGTCACGAGCGGGATATCCAAGTGGGCCGCTACCCGCATCGCCTCACGGCGGTCATCTCGCCAAGTACACTTAATATCTTCGGGCTCCCACGCTTTGATAAACACTCCCACCACCTGATAGCCTTGCTGTTTAAGCAAAGCGGCACTAACGGCCGAGTCTACCCCGCCGGATAAACCAATAAAAATCCTTCGACTATGCTCAGGATAAACCTTCTTCTTCATTACTCTATCTCTAACACCTTTTTGTAAATCTCGAAAGTCGCCCGAGCGTCAGCGAGGGCGGTGTGGGCGTTTGGATTTTCCACGCCATAATGCCGAGCCAAATTTTCCAACCGGTAATACTTCAGGCTGTTATCGTGATAATTTTTAGCAAAAGCCATTGGCAGGATATCCAATTTATGAAAATGCAGTTTATTCTCTAGCCCGCATTTTTTGAACGATTCATTAACAAATCCCCAATCAAAAGCGACATTTTGCGCCACCATAATACAACCAGCCGTCTTCCCTTGAACAATCTTCATCACTTCGGCCAATGAGGGGGCAAAGAGCCAGTCGGCGTCGTTATAACCGTTAATTCGTAGCGCTTCGGGATTAGCCGTTTCTAACCGCTCGGGTTTGATTTTAAATTCAAACTCGTCGATTACTTCCAATTTGGGCCCTCGGCCAGGCACCGGGATTTGGCGAACGATTAAGCCGCCAATCTCAATCATCTCGTTCTCGACCGGGTCGAAGCCGGTGGTCTCGGTGTCGATAAACGCCAAATTTTTGTCTTTCATAATTTCCTATCCTACCACAAGTACTGGCGCTTGTTCTCAACATGATCCTCAAAGTTGACCGCGTAATGGGTCACGCCGTCAAAGTCGGCCAAATAGAACCAATAGGGCGACTCAATCGGCTTAAGGGCGGCGGTAATGGCGTCTAAGCTCGGACTGCCGATTGGTCCGGGTGGCAAGCCGGCGTAGCGGTAAGTGTTGTAAGGCGAATCATAAGCCAAGTCGGACTTGGTCAGTTGGAAAGTGTTTTTGCCCAAGAAGTAAGGGAAAACCGCGTCCACCTGGAGCCTCATCCCGGCCTCAATCCGCTTCCACAACACCCCGGCAATTAGCCGGCGGTCTTCGGAATCGTAAGCCTCCTTCTCTAAAATTGAGGCCATCGTTACAACCTCGTGCAAACTTTTGTCGGACTTGAGGATATCGGCGCGGAGCGAGGCGGTTTGCCGGTCGAAATTCTCCCGCATCTCCTCAAGGAAGAGCGAGGTCGAAGCGGTGGGTAGGAAGAAGTAAGTGTCGGGGAAGAGGAAGCCTTCGGAAGTGGAAGCGATGGCCAAAAATTCCCGCTGATTAAACTCTGGTATCCGATTTTTGAGGATAATGGAGATATCGAGCAAGGTAGCGCCTTCCGGAATCCGCACTTTAACCGGCTCAATCTCAAAGTCGCCGGTTACCAAGCGGTAAGCCAAGCCGAAGGGAGTCAGCCGCCGATGGAGCATATAATCGCCGGCAATAATTGGCGCTCGGCCGGGCAAACCCAAGACCGCCAGTTTAAAAACGAGCGGCGACTGGATTACCTTCCGCTCCTTCAAATAGGCGCCGGCCTCGCCGATACTCATCCCCTTTTCAATTCTCACAATTCGCTCGGTGGGGAAATTGGCCGGCGGCAAAATCCACAAAATTGCCAGCAAGGTAATTGCCAACAGAAAGATCACCGTTTTGCGTCGCCGGCGGTAAAAGTTTTTGAAGTTGGTTCCAAAATAAGTCAGCATAAAACCAGTGGTTGTTTAAAGGCCAACCGGCAGGTTGACCGGCGGTTCGCCGCGTTTGGAAGGGATACGGCCCAAAGTCGGTGTTTTGGCCACTTGACCGGGAAAGTGGTAAATGGTCGCCAACTCCTCGGTGTTCATGACCATAAATTTGCGGCCCTTAAACGGCCAATAAAAGTAGCCACGGCGGCGATAAGCCTCAAACATTTGCCGTTTAACCATCGCCGCCCGCGCGCCGGACGGGTCTTGCCATGGATACTCAAAGCTCGACACCCGGAGCGGCTTGAAGCCATTTAAGTTTTGCGAGCCGAATTGTTTGAGACCGCCAATCATCCGCGGGATATTGGTGCCGACAAAGTGCTCACCGGGCGCCAAGTAAATGGCCCGGATACCGCAGTCAAAACCGTATTTGGAAATATTGCGGTTGATGGCCTCGATTACATCTTGTTCGGCCTTGGGGATACGCGGCACTTCCAGAGATTTTTTGCCAGTCTCGTCCACTTTGGCATATTTCTCGCCAATTTCTTTGATTAATTGCTGGCCATGCTCTTTCCAGCCTTCCTTGCCGAACCAGGTGCCAGCCTTCTTCCGCCGATCGACTGTGGCCATCACCGGGATTTGAATCCACATTTGTTCCTCCCGGCCGAGCGAGCCCAAAAGCTCAAGTATCGGGGTGAGCGGATCCACTTTGTACTCCTCCTTTGGATCCTTATCTAAGCCATAATCGATGTAAGTCTTAATTGGGTACGGATCGGGTTTGGTAAATTGGAACTCAAGCCCCCAAATGCTCCAAGTGGAACCGGGCGCGCCGTAAGGCACAAATTGGGTGTAATCGTCCACCTCGTAAACTTCAGCCGTTGGGTACTGCGAGTAAATTTGCGATTCAATCGCGTTTTTAAATCTGTCTTGGGTGTAGATATAAAAGTGGACTGCGCCGCCCAGTGAGACTAGCTCGAGGGAGAACCAGGGACGGACTCGGCCATCGGCGTATTGGTCTTTAAGATTGCCGGCCGCCGGCTGATGGAGAGCAATCAGCACCATCTCCATGGCGGCCGGCGACTTGGTCACCTCGGCCGGCAATTTAATCTCCAGCAAGAGCCAATTGAGTTTAGACAAGTAATCAGTGCGAATATAAAGGAGATATAACTTCCAAAACAAGATGGCCAATAAAATCGGCAACAAATAAAGAGCGATCAGGCCTAAGCCGCCCCATAAACTAACTGTATTCGCCAGCAAATCTGTCATAAAGATTCGCTGTTAATTATATATCAAAATTAACTATAAGCTAAGACCTATAAGCTATAAGCTATACGAGAGAGTATCTGCCATCTTTGGCCTTCTTGAAGAGTTTGCTGTTTTGGAGGTTAACCATAATGGTGTTGTCTTTGACATAGCGCTCCTTCTTCACTCGGGTAATCACCTCGTCTTTGGCGAGCGGCCCGTCTTTCTTGAGAATATTCTTAATCACTTCCGAAACAATACCACGACTGTAACCCCACTCGGTGAGGGCGTAGAGGCCGCGACCGACGAGAACAAAGCGTTTGTCTTTAATCAGCTCGTTGTGGCAAGTGGCCGGGTGAGCTTGTTTGCCGAACATTTTGGTAATCTCTTTGGCCACTTCGGTAAAGTGCATCGGCGAGCCGTGCTTGCGGAGCACCAGGAAGGCGTAATCGCGGATACCGCGCATGTGGACATTGGGCGATTGAGCGAGACCCCACTCGCCGAGGGGATTCTTGCCAATCCGCTTGGAGAGAGAAATCCAGCTCTTGGCGAATTCTTTAACCTCTGGGTCTTTGGTCACATCCTTCAGCTCGAGTAAAAAACTGGAAATGAGGTCCGGTTCCGAGACCAAATCCTTTTCGGAGAAGTTTTGGCATAAATTGCGAATTGAGTTGTGGACTCGGTCGGCCAACCGGGCATCAACTGTCCAGCGATGATGGAATTCCTCATCCTCCTTCAATTTAGTAAACGCTTCGCCAATCACCAGCATAAAGTGGATATGATTTTCGGTAGACTTTCCGCCCGAGGCGGATCCGCCTTTGGCGGAATCTTTAGTAATTGCGCCTAAAAACTCGTCTTCATGGACAATACCGCCGTGGGCGTAAAGCACCTGCTTCAGTTCATCAAAAATAGGGTCGAAAGCTTTAAATTCCGATGACTTCTTAATCGCGGCCAAGGCCGCGTTTTCAATTTGGCGGACCCGCTCGCGGGTAATGCCGTACTTTTGGCCAATTGATTCAAGGGTTTGGCGTTTACTGCCTTCCTCCAAGCCGTAACGCTTGGCCACCACCTCGCGAGCGCGAGGCGCCAAAACGGCCAATAATTTCTTGGTAACATCCTTTGGTTTAAATGTGAGGCCTTCGCCGATTTTTGTCATGTTATTATAATACCAATTTACTAATAAAAAGTCAAATATTGGGGCGCCTAGGTTAAGAAATTAATCACTCGGCCGGCCACATAGATTACCCGTTTGGGCGCTTGACCGGCCAGCCATTTGGCAATCTCCGGTTCGGCTTGGGCCTTATTGGTCGCCGCTTCTTCCTCGGCGTTGGGCGAAATTTGGATGGTCCCTCGTGTCTTGCCATCAACTTGCACGGCGAGCGTAATGATGTCGGACCCGACCTTGGTTATATCATATTCGGGCCATTTGGCAAGATGGATAGATTCCCGCTCCCCTGTTTGCTCCCACAACTCATCGGCTAAGTGTGGCGCAAACGGCGCGAGTAATTTGAGAAAAGTTTTGAAATCATCAAGATTAACCACTCCCAGTTTGTCCCAAGTATTAACCTGAATCATCATCGTGGAGATAGCCGTGTTGAAGCGGAAGTTCAAAATATCTTCGGTTACTTTTTTAATCGTTTGATGCAATGAGTTGTCACTTGGAGGTTCGACCTCCAAGTCGGTAATTTTACCAGCCAAGCGCCAGACTTTTTCCAAAAATCGCCGCACGCCAATGACACTATCTGTTTGCCAAGTAATCTCATCAGCAAATGGCCCCATGAACATTTCATATAAGCGCAAACTATCAGCGCCGTAGAGCTCCACGATTTCATCCGGATTGATCACATTGCCATAGCGCTTACTCATCTTTTTGCCATCCTCGGCCAAAATCAGGCCGACATTATGGAGCTCAATAAATGGTTCAGGATTGCCGACAACACCGATATCTTGGAGGAATTTGTGCCAAAAGCGGGCATAAATGAGGTGGCGAGTGGCGTGCTCGGCCCCGCCGACATAAACGTCCACTGGTTGCCAGTAATCCAACTTATCTTTGGCCAATAAATTATAATTAGCCGGCTCACCTTTAATTTTTGGATCTTTACAAGCATACGCCAAGTAATACCAAGACGAGCCGGCCCATTGCGGCATGGTGTTAGTCTCGCGTTTGCCCTCCCCGCCGCACTTGGGGCAAGTGGTGTTGACCCAGTCGGTGATATTAGCGAGCGGTGACTCGCCCGTCCCGCTTGGCTCATAATGAGCCACCTCCGGCAACTCAACCGGCAAATCGCTCTCCGGTACCGGGATGGCGCCACACTTATCGCAATGGATAATCGGAATCGGCTCGCCCCAATATCGTTGGCGACTAAACACCCAATCTTTAAGTTTATACCGCACCGTCTTTTTACCCCCCACTTTTTTAATTACTTCATCACCGTCAACTAAACCAGCTTCAGAAATTGGCAGGTTAAATTTTTCCGCAAATTCCCGGTCGCGCTCGTCGTGGACGGGGACGGCCATAATGGCGCCAGTGCCGATGTCTCCCAAGACATAATTGGTAATCCACACCGGAATCTCTTCCTCATTAGCCGGATTAATAGCGTGGAGACCACTAAAGACACCCGTCTTCTCGGGATTATCTTTGTAAGTTTGCTTGGCGCGAGTGGCCAAAGTGTCAGCCACATACTTTTTAACTTCCTTACTCGCTTGCCAATCTGCCTCGAGCCACTCGTCCGCCAACTCGGGCGAGATGGCCATAAAAGTGGCGCCGTAAATAGTATCCGGCCTCGTTGTAAAGACAGTAATAGCTTTTAGCTTTCCTGCCCGACGGTCAGGCGGGTGGCTTTTAGCTTTTAGCTTGAATTCAATTTCCGCGCCAACAGATTTGCCAATCCAATGGCGCTGGCTCTCTTTAATATGCTCGGGCCACTTAAGCTCGGGTAAGTCTAAGTCAGCCAGCAATCTGTCCGCATAATCGGTAATTTTAAGCACCCACTGGCGCATCGGCTTCTTCTCCACCTCGCTCCCACACCGCTCGCATTTACCGTTTTCCAAATCCTCGTTGGCTAGGCCGGTTTGGCATGACGGGCACCAATTAATCGGCTCATGGCTCTCGTAAGCCAGACCCTTTTCAAATAATTTTAAGAAAATCCACTGGGTCCATTTGTAATACTCCGGGTCAGTGGTGTTAATCTCGCGCTCCCAGTCGTAATTAAAGCCGATTTTTTTGAGCTGGCTTTTGAAGGTGGCAATATTCTTCTCCACCGCCACCTTGGGGTGAATTTTATTTTTTAGCGCGTAGTTCTCGGCCGGCAAACCAAAAGCGTCCCAGCCCATCGGGTGCAAGATATTGTAGCCCTGCATCTTCTTCATTCGCGAGTAAATGTCAGTCGCGATGTAACCTTTAGGATGACCGACATGCAAGCCCTCGCCGGAGGGGTAAGGGAACATATCGAGGACATAGCACTTGGGCTTGGTCGGGTCAGAGCCGACCTTATCAATATCGGCATCCCACCACTTTTGCTGTTGTTTGGCCTCAACTTTTTTATGGTCGTACTTTTCCATAGGAAAATATCAGCGCTAGTATAACACGCTAATCAAAATCAGTCACTTTCTTAATTTTAGCTCTAATCTCTAATCTTTTTGACCCCGAGCCAGATGAGGGCAACGAGGGCGAGACCGAGGATGATGACACGCAAGTAGTCATCCATGTCGCTCCAATAACGCACCGAGCCGACGATGAAGGAGATCACGCCACCGAGCGAGAGGCCGAGCGCCACCGAGCTGATATTAGCGAGGAAGAAGCCGGTGATGAGCGAAGCGAGGCCGGCCACAATCAACACGATAAAGACGTTGCGGTTATAAAGCTCGTTGGCCGTTTCAAACTCCTTCTGACAGGTAAAGTTAACATCGCACCAGCCAGCCGGTACCGGCTCGCCGGGAACGCGCGGGGTTTTGGCATAATTGGCGTCATCGGTCCAAGCGCCACCTTGCTCCACGCAAGCCGCTTGGTTATCGGGCACCACTGTTACCTGCTCGCGCGGGCAGAAAGTTTCCCATTCCGGTGTGTCGTAAACCAGTTTGATGGCAAAGTTAAAAAACAAGTTAAGCACCACTACAATCCCCACTACGAGGATCCATTTAAGAATATGGATGTTTTTCATATATCTAAATAATAGCACTTTTTTGTAAAAAGGTAATCCCACCGTTCGCTTGCGCTACTGGGTGGGGTTGTTGATCCTATTTTCTCATTGCTTTCTGATTAGCTTTGATTGTTCTAATCTCGGCCCTATCGGCTAAAATAATTTCCTTTAGCCTCTTTGAGCCAAGGCTTCGGCGCATGCCTTCAGCAATAAGACCTAATTCGTACTTGCAAGCATTAATCTCCTCTTGGAGATGCCTGATTCGGCCATAAGGACCACTGCCAGCTATCCCAAGGGTCATAATAATCACCTCCTTCTAGAAATAGATTATCACGTTTATCCTAAATTTAAAACTCTATGAGACCTCTCTCTTCATAAAGTTCAACCCCATCGGTCACCTTTCGGTTACTGGATGGGGTTTTGAGTTCAGCGCGGCAGTACAGCATGTAGGATCGCCACGATAACGGAAATCCGACCAGCTTGTTTAAGACGATAGGAATTTCGTTGCTTTCCAACAAAGTACATGAGTACCCCGACTGAGGCCACCACTATGGAACCAATAGATATCATAGTGTACTCCTTTCATTTATAGGATATCACAATTATATGATTCGTCAAGTAGCCTAAATTTTAAACTCAACAACATCACCATCTTTGACGATATAATCCTTGCCCTCGGTGCGGACGAGGCCAAGCTCGCGGGCTTTGGCGTAACTGCCCGCTCGCGTCAGGTCGTCATAAACCACCACCTCGGCCCGGATAAATTTGTCGCGGAAGTCGGTGTGGATGGCCATGCCGGCGAGGGGCGCCGTACTCCCCGCTTTAATCGTCCAGCCGCGGGTCTCATCCGGGCCGGTAGTAAAGTAGGTCATGAGGCCAAGCAGGTGGTAAGCGTGGCGGATTAAATCATTAACGCCGTCATCGCTAATGCCATATTCTTGTTTGAAGACTTGCTTGTCGCCACTATCTAACTCTGATAATTCTTGCTCAATTTTGGCATCCACCCGCACTGATTCGGACTCGGATTTTTTTATAAATTCATTCAATTCTGCTGTATCAGCATCAGGCACGCCCGCTTTACCATTTAAGACGTATAAAATCGGCTTGGCTGACAGTAAATTGAGTTGTTTAACAAATGGCTTCTCTTTATCATTCAACTCTACCGCATTGGCCATCTGGCCGGCCTCGAGCACCGCTTGGATTTTGGCCAGCGCTTCATCTTCCAGCATCGCCGGCTTGTCGCCCCGCTTAACCTCTCTGGCGATGTTGCCGCGGCGCTTGGCCACCGATTGCAAGTCAGCCAGGATAAGTTCCAGATTAATCGTTTCCACATCATCCATCGGGTTTAAATCACCCGAAACATGGGTTACATTTTTGTCTTGGAACACGCGCACCACCTCGGTAATGGCATCCACCTCGCGGATGTGAGAGAGGAAGGCGTTGCCCAAGCCCTCGCCAGCCGAGGCGCCTTTGACGAGTCCGGCAATATCCACAAACTCAATTGCCGCCGGGATGGTCTTGGCCGATTTGGACATCTCGGCCAATTTAGCTAGCCGCTCATCGGGAACAGCAACAACCCCAACAGACGGATCTATAGTGCAGAAGGGGTAATTCTCCATCGGCACGCTTTTGCGCGTCAACGCGTTAAATAACGTCGACTTGCCGACATTAGGTAAACCAACGATACCAATAGATAAAGACATAATGAGTATTTAACACCAAGCCGAGCAAATAAGAAAGCCCCGCCACTCGCAAGTGGCAGGGCTTTTATCCAACATCAAGCCAAATCGGCGCCAATATCGCTCCGGAATTGTTTACCGGGGAAATTAATCGCTTGGGCGCCGGCATAAGCCACCAGGCCGGCACCGCCCAAGGTGTGATTAACACCCACACAACTTAATACCCGACCGGCGCGATTGGTGCCAAAGCACTCTCCTTTGCGACCAGTCTGTCCGTGGAAGACGAGCGTGCCAATAGCATCGGCAGCGGCGATACCGACGATATCTTCGTTCTTGTTTGACCGATTAGGGTAATCACTGGCCGCCAGGACCACACATAAAGCCTCGTAAACTCTCTGGGGCGGCAAGGTTGACGGGCTACCCAATAAGTCGCCTAAAGCGGCTGCCAAGCACCAATCGGTTAAATCGCCGTCGATGCTCGGCAGGATCACCTGCGCTTCGGGGTCGCCCAACCGGCAATTGCACTCCAAAATCATCCAACCGGCGGCGGTTCGCATTAAGCCGAGGTAGATAAAGCCGCTGTAAGCGCAGCCTTCTTTCTCAAGGGCCGCTAAAACTTCAGCAAGGATTATGCCTAGCTCGCCCGCTTCGTCTGGTTGGAGCGAGATGGTGTGCGCGCCCATCCCACCGGTGTTTGGACCTTTATTGCCATTCTTGAGACGCTTGTAGTCTTGAGTGAACGGCAAGATTAAAGATTGTTGGCCGTCGGTTAAAGCGATCATCGAGCGCTCTACCCCAACCAGACGGTCTTCAATCAACAACTTGCCTTTACCGGGACTCGAACCAAACAATGACTGGAGCGCCGATTCGGCCTCTTTGTTGTTTTCGGGGAGAAAGACGCCCTTGCCACCCATCAAGCCATCGGCCTTAATGACAACCTTCTTGGCGCCGCGACTAATGACATCGCGCAGGGCCTCGGCGTAATCATCGTGGATAGAAAAAGGCGCGGTGGGCAGACGATTATTAACCAGCAGTCGCTTAAACCAAATCTTACTGCCTTCAGCTTGCGCGGCAGCGGCCGTTGGGCCGCAGATTAGCAAGTCGGCCTGACGGAATTGGTCCACAATCCCCGCGACCAAGGGCGCCTCGGGGCCGACAATCGTCAAATCGATATTCTGCCCGATGGCAAAATAGATTAGTCCGGCAATGTTGGTGGCT
>Ga0208958_1001752_pt1 | contig 20412 bp, 18 predicted proteins | sample RifOxyB1_FD_184032 | JGI IMG/M metagenome (GOLD analysis project Ga0208958, IMG submission 184032) | Soil microbial communities from Rifle, Colorado - Rifle Oxygen_injection B1 (SPAdes) | ecosystem: Environmental > Terrestrial > Deep subsurface > Rock core/Sediment | place: Rifle, Colorado... | reverse complement strand
CTCCGGCGCGCAGCAGCAGGGGATCCAGCGCGCCCTGGATCGGCTTGATCTGCTGCACCCGTCTGCCGACTTCCAGCGGACAAGCGGTGTCCAGGGCGACGGCGTCCACCTCGACCTCCTGCGCATATCGCTCTGCAAGCGCCGCAGAGCCCCGTGGGAAGCCGATCAGGGGCACGGCGACCCCGAGCTCCCGGACGCGCCTCACAAGCGCCTGGTGGGGCTTCAGGACCAGTCTTTCGAACAGGTCGTCGGGCAGGCCCTCGGCCCAGCTCTCGAAGATCTTCAGAACCTGGGCGCCGGCGTCGGCCTGCATCTTCAGATACCGGGCCGTGGCCTCGACCAGGACCTCCAGCGTCTCGTCCACCCGCCTGGGATCGGCATAGGCGTAGGTCCGGGCCTGGGCCCGCTCGCCCTTGCCGATGGTCCTGTGCTCGCCGTCCAGCATATAGGTGGCCACGGTCCAGGGCGCGCCGGCGAAACCGATCAAGGCCCGCTCGGGCTCCAGAGCCGCGCGCACGATGGACAGGGTCTCGCCCACGGCAGACAGATGCTCGCCCGCGCCTGCGGCCAATTCCATCATCCGGCCGGGGATCGGCATCTCGCCCAGACGCGGTCCCTCGCCCGTCTCGAACCACACGTCCTGGCCAAGGGCCCGGGGGATCAGCAGGATGTCCGCAAAGACGATGGCCGCGTCGAAGCCGAACCGGCGCATCGGCTGGAGCGTCGCCTCGGCCGCCATCTCCGGGTTGAGACAAAAGGCGATGAAATCCGGCGCCTCGGCCCGGAGCCGTCGATACTCGGGCAGATACCGTCCCGCCTGACGCATGAACCAGACGGGCGGCCGATCCAGCGTCTCTCCTCGGAGAGCCCGGATCATCACGGGCGTCTGAACGGCGTTCTGGGTCGGATCGGTCATGCCGGACGATTAAGGTCACAGCCCCCCGCTCTCAATCCCTAATCAAGTTAAGAATTAAAAGATTCGAAGTGGCAGGTAGGGCGGTGGAACGGCGGGGATGAATGCCGAGGCGACGGCGGAACAAAAGCGGATATCCACGCAGGTCCGGGCCCCACGGGGGACGCGGAACGGTATTATGCGGCCAGTGGACAATCCCTAACGAAAGCTTAACGCCAAAGGCTTTGCGGGAGGGTCGGCCTGTGAACGAGGTAAACCGGCGTTAACCCTTCATTAGGATTTTCCACAGCCGAGCCTGAACCGGTTTTCCGCCTTGGGATGAACCGGCGCCGGACGCGGTACGTCGTCCACCCTGATCCCCGCTCGCCGACGGATCGATCAGGCGTTAAGGAGAACGGCGCCCTGTCGGTCCCCCGCCGTCCCCAGGAGGCGCCCGGTCTTTCAACAGGGAGTCTTGATCTCGCATGAGCCCCGCCCGCTCCGGTCCTGCGCGTCTGGCCACCTATTTTCACGTCCACCTGGTGTCGGACTCCACCGGCGAGACCCTGAACGCCATGGCCAAGGCGGTGACGGCCCGGTTCGACGGGGTCATACCCATCGAGCACATCTACGCCCTGGTCCGGTCCGACAAGCAGATGGACCGGGTGCTCCAGGAGGTGGCGGCCGCGCCCGGCGTGGTGCTGCACACCCTGGTGGACCGGGAGCTGCGCGAACAGCTGGAAGAGGGCTGCCGCCGCCTGGACATGCCCCAGATCGGCGCCCTGGACCCTCTGGTCGGCGCCATGTCGCGCTATCTGGGCGCGGCCCTGTCCACCCGCGTCGGCGCCCAGCACGCCCTGGACCACGACTATTTCAACCGGATCGCTGCTCTCGATTTCGCCATGGCCTATGACGATGGCCAGGGCACGCTGGAGCAGCTGGAGGGCGCCGACGTCGTCCTGTGCGGGGTCAGTCGCACGTCCAAGACCCCGACCTGCATCTATCTGGCCCACCGGGGCATTCGGGCGGCCAATGTGCCCCTGGTCCCGGGCCAGGAGGACGGCGAGCGTCTGACGCAGCTGAAGAATCCCCTGGTCATCGGCCTGACCGTCTCGCCCGATCGGCTGGTGCAGATTCGCCGCAACCGGCTCGAAAACCTGAACGCCGGCCAGGCCTCCGCCTATACGGATCAGGACGCCGTGCGCGAGGAGACGATCAAGGCCAAGCGCGCCTTCACCCGGCGGGGCTGGCCCACCATCGACGTCACCCGGCGATCGGTGGAGGAAACCGCCGCCGCCATCACCAATCTGCTCAGCGAGCATCGCAACCACCGGATCGGGACCAGCTGGTAGACATGGCCGAGACCCTCATCCTGGCGTCCAAGAGCGCCGCCCGCCGGGCCATGCTGGAAAACGCCGGCGTCCCCTTCGCCGTCCGCGTCGCCGACGTCGACGAGGAGGCGATCAAGGCCGTCTCGACCGATCTGGACCCCGCCGCCCTGGCGGTGCGGCTGGCCGAGGCCAAGGCCCTGGCCGTCTCGCGCGACGATCCCGCCGCCTGGGTGCTGGGCTCGGACCAGACCCTGGCCTTCGACGGGGGCCTGGTCTCCAAGGCTAAATCGCTCGACGCCGCCCGCGCCCGGCTGGAATCCATGCGCGGCCGCACCCACCATCTCCATTCCGGCGCGGCCCTGGCGGTCAAGGGCGAGATCGTCTGGTCGGGCGTGGACACGGTCGAGATGCGGATGCGCGACTTCTCCGACGCCTTCCTTGACGCCTATCTGGCCGCGGAGGGCGAGGCCCTGCTGGCCTGTGTCGGCTCTTACCGGCTGGAGGGCCTGGGCGCGCAGTTGTTCGAGACGGTGGACGGCGACTATTTCACCGTTCTGGGCCTGCCCCTGTGGCCGGTCCTGACCGAGCTGCGCCGGGCCGGGGTCCTGTCCGCATGAGCCGCCATCGCATTACCGGCGCCGCCTTGGTCGCCGGCATCGCCGGCAATCCGGTGGCCCATTCCCTCAGCCCCGTCATCCACAACGCCTGGCTGGCGGCCGGGGACATCGACGGCGCCTATGTCCCCTTCGCCCCCGCCGATGCGGCGGGGTTCGAGGCCCTGGTCGCCGCCGGCCGGGCCGGTCTGATCCAGGGTTTGAACGTCACCGCCCCGTTCAAGGAACAGGCCTTCGCCCTGGCCGACCAGGCCACGGCGGCGGCCCGGCTGACCGCGTCCGCCAATATCCTGACCTTCGAGGACGGCCGGGTCTCGGCCGACAGTTCGGACGGGGTCGGCCTGATGCTGGGCCTGGAGGAACAGGCGCCGGATCTGGCGCTGAAGGGCCGTCCGGTCGTCCTTCTGGGCGCGGGCGGCGCGGCGCGGGCCGGGGCCGGCGCCCTGGTCGAGGCAGGGGCCGAGGTTCGGATCGTCAACCGCTCGCGCGACCGTGCCGAGGCCCTGGCGGCCGATCTCGGCGCCTCGGTCCGCGTCATGCCCGCGTCTGAGGCCCTGGACGGCGCCGCCCTGGTCATCAACGCCCTCAGCGTCCAGCCGGATCTGGATTTCGACGCCGTCGCCCCCGGCACGGTGATGATGGACATGACCTACAAGCCCCTGACCACCCCCTTCCTGGCGGCGGCCCGGGCGCGCGACCTGCCGACGGTGGACGGTCTGGCCATGCTGATCGGCCAGGCGGCGCCGTCGTTCCAGGCCCTGTTCCGCCGTCCGCCCCCGCCGATGGATCTGCGCGCCCTGCTGACGGCCCATCTGGATCAGGCCGCATGATCCTGCTCGGCCTGACCGGCTCCATCGGCATGGGCAAGTCGACGACCACCGCCATGTTCGCCGACCTGGGCGCTCTGGTCTGGAACGCCGACGAGGCGGTGCACCGCCTCTATGCGCCCGGCGGTGCGGCCGTCGAGCCGGTCGGCGCCGCCTTTCCCGGCGTGGTCGTGGACGGGGCCGTGGACCGTACCCGCCTGGCCGAGGCCCTGGGACGGGACGAAACCGCCTTCCGTCGGCTGGAAGCCATCGTCCATCCTCTGGTCGCTCAGGGACGGGCCGCCGATCTGGAGGCCGCCCGGGCCTCCGGGGTGAAGCTGGCCGTCCTCGACATTCCCCTGCTGTTCGAAACCGGCGGCGACGCCCATGTCGAGGCCGTGGTCGTGGTGACCGCCGATCCGGACATCCAGGCCGAACGGGTCCTGGCTCGTCCCGGCATGACCCGCGACCGGTTAGACGCCATTCTTGCCCGTCAGCTGCCGGATTCGGAAAAGCGCGCCCGCGCCGACTTCATCATCGACACCGGCCGGGGTTTGGAGGCCGCCCGGGCCGAGGTCGCCGCCGTGGTCCAGACCGTGCTGGATCCGGCGTGGATATCTCCGCGACGCCGCGCCCCGACTCTTTTCCCAGCCGGCGAACGGGGCCATTAAGGCGCGATGGCGCGCGAGATCGTTCTGGACACCGAAACCACCGGCTTCGACCCTAAGACGGGCGACCGGCTGATCGAGGTCGGCTGTATCGAACTTCTGGATCTCCTGCCGACCGGCCGCACCTTCCACCGTTTCGTCAATCCCGAGCGCCTGATCCCGCCGGACGCGATCCGCGTCCACGGCATTACCGACGAGAAGGTCAAGGACGCTCCCAAATTCCACGAGATCGTCGACGATCTGATCGAATTCATCGGCGACGCCCCGATGATCGCCCATAACGCCGCCTTCGACCGGAACTTCATCGACTTCGAATATGCGCGCTGCGGCCGTCCGATCACCGGCGAGGCGCGGTGGATCGACACCCTGAAACTGGCCCAGACGCGGTTCCCGGGCATGCCCAACTCGCTGGACGCCCTGTGCAAGCGCTTCAAGGTGTCCCTGGTCGAGCGGACCCTGCACGGCGCCCTGATCGACGCCCGTCTGCTGGCGGAGGTCTATCTGGAGCTGCGCGGCGGCAAGGAGCGGGTGCTGGACCTGTCGTCGACCCCGGCGGCGAGCCGCGGCGCGACCGGCGCTGTTCAAGCGGCTGCTTACGGCCCCCGCCCCCGCCCCCTAGCTCCGCGTTCGACGCCGGAGGAGCAGGCGGACCATCTGGCCTTCCTGGCCGAGACCCTGAAGGACCGGTCGCTCTGGGCGGCCTACGGCGTCGGGGCCGACGAAGAGGCGGCGGCCTGATTCCACGCGCCTCGGCCGAAACGAAAAAGGCGGCCCCTCTGAGGACCGCCCTTCCCTCGTCAATTTGGGTTCGGCTCAGGCCTGGCCGGTCTCGACCGGCTGCTGGGCGATCTGCTGCTGGCGCGCGATATAGATGGCGGCGAAGTCGATCGGGTCCAGCATGAAGGGCGGATAGAAGCCGCCGTCGGCCGTGGCGCGGGCGACGATCTCGCGCGCGAACGGGAACAGATAGCGCGGGCATTCGATCAGCAGCATGGGCTCGATGTCCTTCTCCTGGACATTGGCCAGCTGGAACAGGCCGCCATACACCAGCTCGACATGGAAGACGGCCTGGTTCTCGTGGCTGGCCTTGATCGACAGCTTCAGATCCAGTTCGAACAGGCCGTCCGGCCGGCCCTGCGCCGCCATTTCGACGCCCAGGTCGATGGCCGGCTTGCCGTCGATGCGCAGGGATTCCGGCGCGCGCGGGTTCTCGAACGAGAAGTCCCGAACATATTGCGCCAGGATGCGGAAGCCGGGACCGGCGGGCTGGCCCTGCTGGGGCTGAGCCGAGGTGGCGGGATCGGCGGGCGGAGCGGCGTCGGTCATGGGCGTCTTCAATGCGAAAAAGGGGCCGATTGGGCCGGAATAAGGCGCCGCGACTACCACGGCGAGACGCTTGGCCGCAACGTCACTCGCTCGCCAGACGCGCGCGCCGCCTTGCGTCCTCCTATATGAGACCCTAATCGTCACCCCGGCGCGTCTCGCGAGCGCCGACATTCAGGAAGTTCGCCTTGCCCGCCTTTCCGGTCCAGTTCCAGATCGTGGTGTTCGCCGTCATTGCGGCGATCGTCCTGTTCCAGCTCTATAATGTCCTGGGCAAGCGGGTCGGCCGCCAGCCTCAGGAAGACGCCAAGGTCCTGCCGCCCGCGTCGAACGCCGCGCCCGAGGCCTCCAAGACCCCGGCGCTGGACGCCGCCACCCTGGCCTCGATCGCCGGGCTGAAGGCGCGAGACCCGGGCTTCGACCCCCAGCGTTTCCTCGAAGGCGCGCGTCAGGCCTATGAGACCATCGTGCGCGGCTACGCCGCCGGCGACCGCGCGGCCCTGGCCCCGCTTCTGACGCCCAATGTCATGGCCTCGTTCGAGACCGGCATCGCGGCCCGCGAGACGCGCGGCGAGACCGAGACGGTCGAATTCCTCTTCCCGCCCCGCGCCGATCTGGAAGGCGCCACGGTCCAGGGCGACAAGGCCGTGGCCAAGGTCCGCTTCCTGGCCGAACTGCGCAGCCGCGTGACCAAGGCCTCGGGCGAGACCGCCGATTCCGTCACGGGCGAGCCCCTGGTCGAGGAACGCCGCACCGCCGAGCACTGGACCTTCGAACGCACCCTCGGGGCCGCAGACCCCAACTGGGTCCTGGCCCGCGTCGAGCCGGCCAGCGCCTGATGTCGGCCATCCGGACGGCCGCCCGCTGGGCGCCGACGGTCGCTGCGCTTCTTGCGGCCGCCTGTTCGACCGCTCCCATGACCCCGACGGGTCCCGTCGCGCCGGAACCGAGCGGGCCTCGACCCTATGTCCCCTCGCCGACGCCGGACGCCCCTCGGCCTGCCCCGGCCGACGCCGTCAGCCCCGCGGTCCTGCCGGGCTGGAACGACGAGGATCACCTGGCCGCCTTCCGCGTCTATGTCGACGGCTGCGGCGCCGCGCGCGATACGCCCGGTCGGGCGGTCTGCGCCCGCGCCCGGGCCATGGCAGGCCCTGCCCTGACGCCCAGCGACGCCCGCGCCTTCTTCGAAGCCGGTTTCAGCGCCGTGCCGGCCCGGACCCCGGACGGGACGCCCGGCCTGCTGACCTCCTACTTCGCGCCGGAGTATCCGGCGCGCCGCGCGGCCGACGCTGAGTTCTCGGCCCCCGTCCTGCCCCGGCCGGCCGATCCGCGCGGCGCCGGCGACCGCGCCGCTATCGAGGCCGCCGCCCGCCCGGACCAGGCCTTGGCCTGGATGCGGGCCGAGGACCTCTTCTTTCTTCAGATTCAGGGCTCCGGCTATCTGACATTCGAGGACGGGACCCGCGCCCGCGCCGCCTACGCCGCCGACAACGGCAAGTCGTTCGTCGGCATCGCCCGCCCCATGGCCCGCCAGGGCCTGCTGCCCGAGAACGGCACGTCCGGCGACGCCATCCGCGACTGGCTGGCCGAACACCGGGGGGCGGAGGCCCAGGCGGTCATGGCCCTGAACCCCCGCTACATCTTCTTCCGCCTCGACCCGGACGACGACGGTCATCCGCCCGGCGCGGCGGGCGTTCCCCTGACGGAGCGGCGCGCCATCGCGGTAGATCCGTCCCACTGGCGCTATGGCGAACTGGTCTGGCTGGAGGCCGACGGGGGCAATCTGCGGGGGGCCACAGCCTCCTATCGCGGCATGGCCATGGCGCTCGACACCGGCTCGGCCATCCGCGGTCCCGTGCGGGCCGACCTCTATATGGGCCGGGGCGACGCCGCCGGCGCCGAGGCCGGAACCGTCCGCCACCCCTTGCGGATGTGGCGGCTGGTTCCGAAGGGCTGACGCAAATACCCTCTCTCACCGCGAGAGGTTCAGCGATCAGCGGCGACGGCCAAATCTCCTCATTCTTGCGAAGGAATCTGGGAAATTCAGCCGTCGGGCTTGGTGAAACCTCCGCCCGTCAGGCCAGATCCTCGATCTCGGCCTCGGTCAGCTCGCCGGGCACGATGGTGACCGGCAGCTTGCGCCCGCCCAGCTGGGCGCCCTGTTTGATGATGGCCGAGACCAGGGGTCCCGGTCCGCGCGAGCCGGCGCCGGCCGCCAGGACCAGGATCTTGATGTCCGGATCCTCCCCGACCACCTTCCGGATCGCGCCCTGTGCCTCGCCCGTCTCGATCAGGAAGACCGGGGGCGCGCCGGATCGCTCCATCGCCTCCTCGCCCAGCCGGGTCAGCAGGGCCTCGGCCTCTTCCCTCTGCTGGCGCTCGATCTCCTCGCGCACCCCGGACCAATGGGCGTCGCTGTTGGAGGGCAGGACGCGCAGCATGACCACGCGGCCCCCGGTCGAGCGCGCGCGCCGACAGGCGAACCGCAGGGCGGCCTCGAACTCGGGACTGTCGTCCACGACGACCAGGAACTTCCTCGGCATGCCGGCCTCCCCGCCTAAGGGCCGAAGAGGCCGCGAGACGCGGCGCGCGTCAAGCGCGTTCCGCCGCTGCGGCCAGGTCGCGGATGGTGGCGTTGGCGATGGTCAGCTTGGCGAAGGACCAGCCCGAGCCGGACTGTTCGATCTCGTCGACCGAGGCCCGCACCCCCTCGACCACCGCCTGCTTGGAGCCGATCCAGGCGTCGACCGCGCCCTCGGCGGCGTCCTCGCTGGCCCCGACCGACGGATCCGACCGCTTGGCCACGGCCCGGGTCAGGGTCGCCTGTTCGTTCATCAGATCCTCGATCAGACGGCGCACCGCCAGCCGGTCGAAGTGGTCGACCGACGGGATCGAGCCCGCCGCCGCCCGCAGCCGGTCGAAATCGAAGGCCGCCCCGACCTGGTGATACAGCCGGGCCATGGCCGCCACAGGCCAGCCGGTCTCCTGGGCCAGATCGCCGATATCGGCGGCGGCGACCAGGGGCCGCATCAGGCCGATCCGGCGCGTCAGATCCGCCGGCGCGCCGTTCTTGGCGAAGGACTCGACCCGGCAGTCCAGCCGTCCCTGCTCGAACCGCGACAGGACCGGCGGGCCCTCGGCCTGCAGGGCGTCCGCGACCGGGCGATAGCGATCGATCAAGGCCTGGACCGAGACCCCGGCCTTGGCCCGACGCGCCAGCCAGAAGGTCTGGCGACGCAACACCACGGCGATCTCCTGATACAGGGCGATCTGGGCCTCGGCCGAGATCTTCAGGTCCAGGGCCGACACCGCGTCCCAGGCCTCGTCCAGACGGAAGACGCGCCGCGCGGCCTCGAAGGCGATGATCAGGGCGGTGGTGTCGCACTCGGCCGAGCCGCGCAGCCGGTCCGGGAAGGTCGGACCGCACATGTTGACGATCTCGTTGGCCAGGACGGTGGCGATGATCTCGCGCCGCAGCCGGTGGCTCTTCATCTGCGGCTCGAAACGGGCCAGGGCCTCGGGGAAGTAGCGGACCAGCACCTGTTCGAAGAAGGGATCCTCCGGCGCCTGGGAGGCGACGATCTGTTCCGAAAGCTCCAGCTTGGCGTAGGCGGTCAGGACGGCCAGCTCCGGCCGCGCCAGCGGAATCCCGGCGGTCATCATCTCCTTGATCCGGGCGTCGTTCGGCAGGCCCTCGACCTTGCGGTCCAGCTTGCCGCGCGCCGACAGGCTCTGCATGAACCTCTGCTGGGCGTCCAGGCCGCCGACGCCCTCCGCCTGTTGCAGGCTCAGGGCCAGAGTCTGGTCATAGTTGTGGGCCAGCACCTTCAGGCCCACCTCCTCGGTCATGGAGGCCAGGAGCGGCGTGCGCTCTTCGGCCGGCAAAACGCCGTTGGTCACGGCCGAACCGACCAGGATCTTGATGTTGACCTCGTGGTCCGAGGTGTCCACGCCCGCCGAATTGTCGATGGCGTCGGTGTTGATGCGCCCGCCGTTCTGACCGAAGATGATCCGTCCGGCCTGGGTGAAGCCCAGATTGGCCCCCTCGCCCACGACCTTGACCCGCAGTTCGTCGGCGTTGATCCGCAGGGCGTCCGTGCCCTTGTCCCCGACCTGGGCGTCGGTCTCGGCGGCCGACTTCACATAGGTGCCGATCCCGCCCAGATACAGCAGCTCGGCCGGCGCCTTCAGGATGGCGCGGATCAGGCTGATCGGGTCCAGTTCGTCCTCTGAGATGTCCAGGGCCGCCTTGATTTCGGGCGTCAGCTGGATCGACTTGGCCGAGCGCGAGAAGACGCCCCCGCCCTTGGAGATCAGCCCCTTGTCATAGTCCTGCCAGGAGGAGCGCGGCAGGTCGAACAGACGCTTGCGCTCCTTCCAGCTGATGGCCGGATAGGGATCGGGATCGATGAAGATGTCGCGGTGGTCGAAGGCGGCGATCAGCTTGGTCGCCTCGGACAGCAGGGCCCCGTTGCCGAAGACGTCGCCCGACATGTCGCCGACGCCGATCATGGTGAAGGGCTGGGTCTGGATGTCCTTGCCCATCTCGCGGAAGTGGCGCTTCACCGCCTCCCAGGCGCCGCGGGCGGTAATCCCCATGGCCTTGTGGTCATAGCCGATCGAACCGCCGCTCGCGAAGGCGTCGCCTAGCCAGAAGCCGTAGGCGGCCGAAACCCCGTTGGCGATGTCCGAGAAGGTGGCCGTTCCCTTGTCGGCCGCGACGACCAGATAGGGATCGTCCTGCTCCCAGGCGATCACCTGGGCCGGCCGCGTCACCGCGCCGTCGGCGGCGATATTGTCGGTGATGTCCAAGAGGCCGGACAGGAAGGTGCGATAGGCGCGGATGGCCTCGCCCTGGATGGCTTCTCGGTCGGTCGTGCGGGGCAGTTGCTTCGGATAGAAGCCGCCCTTGGAGCCGACGGGCACGATGACGGCGTTCTTGACCTGCTGCGCCTTGACCAGGCCCAGGACCTCGGTGCGGAAGTCGTCGCGGCGGTCCGACCAGCGCAGGCCGCCGCGCGCCACCGGGCCGAAGCGCAGGTGAACCCCCTCGACGTGCGGGGCGCAGACGAAGATCTCGCGATACGGCTTGGGCAGGGGCAGGTCTTCAAGCTCGCTGGAGGCGATCTTGATCGAGATGTGCGGCTTGGGCTGGCCGTCGGCGTCCGACTGGAAGTAGTTGGTCCGCTTGATCGCCCCGATCAGGGCGGCGATGCGGCGCAGGGCGCGGTCGTGATCCAGGCTCTTCACGTCCTGCAGCAGGCGCGTGATCTCGGCGGTCTGGGCCGCGACGGGGGCTTCGCGGCTCTCGACCGGGCCGCCGGCGGGGTCGAACTTCGCCTTGAACAGGGCCAGGAGGGCGCGCGAGACCTCGGGATATTCCCGCAGGGCCTCTTCCTGAACCGCCTGCGACGGATCCAGGCCGGCCTGCTGGCGATAACGGGCAAGGGTGCGGATCAGGGCGGCCTCGCGCCATTCGACGCCCAGTTCGATGACCAGGCGGTTGAAGCCGTCGCTCTCGGTCCGGCCGTTCCACACGGCGGCGAAGGCGCGCTCGAACGGCGTCTTCACATCGGCGAAGACCAGTTCCTCGCCGCGCGGATCCTCCATCAGGAACTCGTGGACGTGGATTTCCTCCTCGCCCAACGGCCGGATCGGATAGCCATATTCCTCCAGGGTCTTCAGACCCATGTCGGCCAGGATCGGGAGGACGTCGGACAGGGGCACGGTGGGGCCCCGGCGATACAGCTTGAAACGGAACTGAAGGGGGCTGTCCTCGGCGTTGCGGAAGGCGCGCACCGCCACCGGTTCGCCAGCGCCGACCTGGCCCGTGGCGTTAAGCCGCTCCATTTCCGCCAGATCGACCGCCGCCTCGTCGGCGTCGTAACGGTCGCGATAGGCGGGACCGAAGGCGCGGGCCCAGCGGGTGCTCAGCGGCCCGACCTCGACGTCGGCGACGCCGGCGCGTCGCAGGGCGCCCTCGAACCGTTCGACCCAGCCGCGGCCCGCCTCGGCGACGTCGTGTTCCAGCTGGGCCGCGTCGGGGGTCGGGTGGTCTCCCGGCGTCACCCCGATGATGAAATGGACCCGAACCAAAGGCGCGTCGGACAGCTGCGGATACCAGGCCGAGATCCGGCCGCCCCAGGCGCGGGCGACGATCTGTCCGATCCGCTCGCGCACGGCTGCATCGAACTTCTCGCGGGGGATGAAGCACAGCACCGAAACGAACCGGTCGAACGGATCCAGGCGGGTGAACAGCCGGATGCGGGGCCGGTCATAGAGGTGGAGGATGCCCAGAGCGATCGACAGAAGCTCGTCCTCGCCCATCTGGAACAGCTCGTCCCGGGGGTAGTTCTCGAGGATGTTGCGCAGACGCTTTTCGTTGTGGCTGCCGGGCGCCTTGTCGGCGCGGGCCAGGACATTGGCGACCTTGCGCCGGATCAGCGGGGTTTCGGTCGCCAGCTGGTCATAGGCGTCCGAGGTGAACAGGCCCACGAACCGAGTCTCGCCGGCCGCCTTGCCGTCCGGGCCGTAACGCTTGACCCCCACATAGTCCATGTAGGCGCGGCGATGGACCCGCGACCTCGCATTGGCCTTGGCGACGGTCACCGGCTCGCTCAGGTCGAGCTGGCGGCGCATCTGGCGCGTCAGGACGGCCGGCTCGGAGGCGCGGCGCAGGACGGTCCGTTCCGGATCGGCCAGGATCCCCAGACCGGCGCCCGACTGGCTCAGCGGCGCCTCGGCCTCGTAATCGCCGTCCGCCGCGCGCGGATAGTCGTAATCGCGCGCGCCCAAGAAGACGAAATGATCGCTCTTCAGCCACTTCAGGAAAGCGATGTTCTCGGCCAGCACCGCCGGATCGACCTTGGGCGGGGTTTCCTCCAGCCGCATCACGGCCTGGCGCATCAGTCCGGTCATGGCCTCGTGATCGGCCACCGCGACGTGGACGTCGGACAGGCATTCGGCCAGGCCCTCGCCCAGGGCGTCCCGCCGTTCCTGGGGGGCGCCGTCGATCACCAGCATGATCACCGACAGCCGCCGACCGTCCAGCTCCACCACCGGGTGGAACAGGGCGCGGACCGACACCCCGGCCTCGGCCAGGGCGCCCATGACGCTGTCGACCAGGAAGGGGGCGTCGGTCTGGATGATCCGGACCAGATCATAGTCCAGCGTCTGACCCTCGGCGCCGGCCAGGGGGCCGACCGTGATCAGGGGCGCCGATCCTGCCGGATAGTCTTTCGCCGCCCGCCAGGACGCGGCCAGAAGCGCCGCCAGGTCTTCCCCGCCCAGCTCGGGGGTTTCGTCGGCTGCATAGTCTTCATGCGCCTGGGCCAGGAAAGACTGTTCGGCCGGGCCGGGCGACGTCCCGAGGATCCGCGCGAAGGAGGCTTCAAGGGCGGCCGGGGTGATCGGCTGGACCAGAGAAAGGCGCGGATCGAGGGCGGTCATGGACAATAGTCTCGGGCGACGCGGCCTTGGCCGCTGGGGCAGGCGCGCGACTGCGCGTCACATCGCTGACTAGGCCAGGTCCGGTCGCGCGTGAAGCCCCTGACGATCAAACAGTCTCCTGAACGGCGTTCAGCTTGGAAGACTTTTGCGTCGCAAAAACGAGAAGGCCGCCGAGTGGGGGAACTCGGCGGCCTGCGCGAACCGACGCTCGGGGAGGGGAGGGTGCGTCGGCCTCGCTGCGCTGCGGTTCGGAGGGGGGATGGTCCCGCAGCGTCGGGACGGAGATGGGAAGCCGCGTGCGGGGTTCAAGGGCGTGGCGAGCGTGACGAGGCGCGGCGGGACGCCGCAGGCCTCAGGCGTCCGGTTCGTCCCGGCCTTTCTTGCCGCGGACGGCCTTGCGCCGGGTCTCGTCCGCATAGGGCTCGCCGTCGCCGGACAGGAGGATCGCCATCCAGCGCGAGCCCTGGAACTCCGCCAGGATGGCCATGGCCATGACCGCCAGCGGCGTCGACAGGAACATGCCCACCACGCCCCACAGCTTGCCCCAGAAGGCCAGGGCCAGCAGGACCACGACCGGGTCGATGTTCTGGTTGTCGCCCTGCATCCGGGGCTGGACCAGATTGCCGACGATGAAGAGGATGGACTGAAGCCCGACCAGCAGGATCAGGGCCGGCCAGTAGCTGGGGAACTGCACCAGGGCGAACAGGGGCGGCGCCAGACCCGCCACGGCCCCGCCCAGCACGGGGATGAAGCCCACGATGAAGATGACGAAGGTCCAGAACTCGGCGTTCTGCAGCCCCACGGCCCGCATCAGGATCCAGGCCGCCAGGCAGATCATGGCGCCGGTGACGGTCTGGACCCAGATATAGCCCTCGACCCCGCCGCGAACCCGTTCGAACACCGCGACCGCCTCGTCCCTCTGGCTCTTCTGCGGGAACATGGCGACGATCTTCCGCCGGAAGCCGACCTGGGACGCCAGTAGAAAGCCCAGATAGACCAGGACGAAGAAGGCGCCGGAAGCGACGCCCTGGACCTGCATGGCGACGGAGGCGACATAGCCGCGGATATCGACGCCGTTGATCAGTTCCTGGGCGGTGGGCGGATTGTCCAGCCGCGCCAGGCCGTAGACGTCGCGGAGAATCTGGTCGATGCGCGGTCCGATGTTCTGCGACACGCCCGAGGCCTCGCCGAAGAAGCCCGCCGCCCCGTTCACGATGATGGCGATAGAGGCGAAGAAGGCCAGGACCACCAGCACCAGGGCCGCGATCCCCGCCCAGTGATCGTTCAGCGGGGTTCGCGCGGCCACGGACCGCTTCACCCCGTCGATCATGATCAGAAGGAACAGGGCCATCGCCAGAGGCGTCACTATGTCCCGCAGCCAGTAAAGGGCGGCGCCGGCGGCCACGGTCGCGATCAGGGCGGTGGCGTTCCGCGTCACGGCCGAAGCCTGCATGGTGATGGGGCTGTTCATGGCCATCCTTGTCGGCGGCGCGGGATGCGGCGTCAACACGCGCCGACAGCGGCGGTTCCGGCCGGCCGGCGTCTGGGCTAGACCTGCGTCATCCCTCTGGAGGCCTAGCGATGTCCGACACCCCTTCCGGTCTCTTCCTAGGCCAGTCCGATTCGGGCCAGGAGACCCTGCTGTTCCACCGCGCGAACCGTCACGGCGTGATCGCGGGCGCCACCGGAACCGGCAAGACCGTCACCCTTCAGATCCTGGCCCAGGGCTTTTCGGACGCCGGCGTCCCAGTCTTCTGCGCCGATGTGAAGGGCGACCTGTCCGGGATTTCCCAGGTCGGCGCGCCCAACGAGAAACTGCTCGCCCGCGCGGCGGAGATGGGCCTGAACCTGTCGCCGCGCGCCGCTCCGACGGTGTTCTGGGATCTGTACGGCGAGAAGGGGCATCCGGTCCGCACCACCGTGTCCGAGATCGGCCCCGTGCTGATGTCGCGGATGCTGGATCTGAACGAGGTCCAGGAGGGGGTGATGACGGTGGTCTTCCATGTCGCCGACAAGGAGGGCCTGTTGCTGCTGGACCTCGACGATCTGCGCAGCCTGCTGATCTACGTCGGCGAGAACGCGGATCGGATCGGCCGCGAGGTCGGCCACGTCGCCCCCGCCTCGATCGCCGCCATCCAGCGCGCCCTGCTGCAACTCGAACAACAGGGCGGTTCGGCCTTCTTCGGCGAGCCGGCTCTGAGGCTGGAGGACATGATCCGCGTCGGGCTGGACGGACGGGGCCAGGTCAATGTGCTGGATTCGACCCGGCTGATGAACAGTCCGCGCCTCTACGCCGCCTTCCTGCTGTGGCTGCTGTCGGAGCTGTTCGAACAGTTGCCGGAGGTGGGCGACCCCGAAAAACCGCGTCTGGTCTTCTTCTTCGACGAGGCCCATCTGCTGTTCGACGACGCGCCCCGCGCCCTGCTGGAAAAGGTCGAACAGGTGGTGCGGCTGATCCGGTCCAAAGGGGTGGGCGTCTATTTCGTCACCCAGAACCCGGCCGACATCCCCGACAGCGTGCTGGCCCAGCTGGGCAATCGCATCCAGCACGCCCTGCGCGCCTATACCCCGTCGGAACAGAAGGGCTTGAAGGCGGCGGCCGGCAGCTTCCGCGCCAATCCCGCCTTCGACACGGCCGAAGCGGTCCAGGCGCTCGGCGTGGGCGAGGCCCTGGTGTCGGTGCTGGACGAGAAGGGCGCCCCCACGGTCGTGGCCCGCACCCGGATCCGGCCGCCCGCCTCGCGTCTGGGACCAGCCACGGACGCCGAACGCGGCATTGTCATGGCCGCCAGCCCGTTGCGCGGGCTTTACGACCAGGTGCTGAACCGTGAATCGGCCGAGGAAATCCTGGCCGCGCGCCATGCCGCCGAAGTCCGGGCCGAAGCCGAGGCGCGAACGGACGAAGCGCCCGCGAAACCGCGCGCTGCGCCGCGGCCGCCGCGCTCACGCGGGTCCAGCCGCCAGACGCCGATGGAGGCCTTGACCAAGTCGGTCCTGCGGACGGCCGGCTCCACGATCACGCGCGAGCTCTTGCGCGGCGTCCTCGGCGGGCTGCGACGGCGCTAGGACCGGTCAGAGGCTTGCAACCCGCCGCGGGTATGCGCATCTCTCGCCCATGTTCATCCAGACCGAACCCACGCCCAATCCGAACGTGCTGAAATTCCTGCCCGGGCGCGACGTCTCGCCGCTCGCCGCGCGGGAGTATCGCACGATAGACGAGGCTGCCGGCTCGCCTCTGGCCGAAGCCCTGTTCGAACTCGAGGGCGTCGACGGCGTCTTCTTCGGCGCCGACTATGTGTCGGTGACGCGTCAGGAGCACGGGCCGGACTGGTCGGAGATGAAGGCGCCGATTCTGGGCGTGATCATGGATCATTTCGTCTCCGGCCGCCCCCTGACCCGCGAAGGCGCCGAAGCCGAAGATCATGCGGAGGACGACAGCGAGGTCGTCGCCGAGATCAAGGCCCTGCTGGACAGCCGCATCCGCCCGGCCGTGGCCCAAGACGGCGGGGACATCCTGTTCGATTCCTTCGACGAGGCGACCGGGGTGCTGAGCCTGCGGATGCGCGGGGCCTGTTCCGGCTGTCCCTCCTCCTCGGCCACCCTCAAGGCGGGGGTCGAGCAGATGATGCGCCACTATGTGCCGGAAGTGACCCGGGTCGAGCAGACACTCTAGGTTAGCAGGCGGGATTTTCTTTCTCGCCAGGCGTGCGTGACGGCGCCATCCTCGCTATCCATGCCCCGTTTCGTGCCCGATCCCGAAGTCCTGCGCCTGGGCGAAGCCCTGGCCGCCCTGCGCCGGGAGCGCGGCCTGTCCCAAGCCGAGGCCGGCGCGCGCCTCGACATGACCAGCCAGGGCTGGGGTCTCTATGAGGCCGGCCGCCGACCGGGTCTGTTCCGGCCCGACGTCCAAAGGCGATTAACAGGGGCGCTGGACTCCACGCCCGAAGCCCTGGCCCTGCTCGCAGGAGGCGCGCCCCCCGAGCTGGAAGAAGGCGTCGATCCCGGCGTCGCGAGCCGCGGTCGGGGCTTTCAGGGCGCCGGAACTCCGCCCAACCGGAGGCTTGTGGCGGACGACGCCCTTTTTCCCTGGGCCGCGCGCGGCGTGTGGGTGGAGTTCGAGCCGGGACTGTGGCCGCGCTCCGGACAGGGCTGCGTCGTCGACCTGACGGACGGAAGCTGGCGGGTCCGTCTGTTTGACCAGGCGGACGACGCGCGTCTGTACCTACGCGGCGCCGGCTCGCTTGAGGAACAGGAGGTTCTCGATCGGAGACAGGTGGCGCGTCTGTCCGCCGTCGTCGCCCGCCATGAAAGATGAAACGAAAAGGTTGTATTCCCGTTTGGGTTGTGACATCCTCTCCCTATGAACACCCCGCCTGCTTCTCCCCGTCGAACAGCCCGCGCGGTCGAGCCTTTGGACGTCGAGGTCGGCGCGCGGATCGCGGCCCGACGCACCGCCCTGGGCCTGTCCCAAACGGCGTTGGGCGAGCTGGTCGGCGTCAGCTGCCAGCAGGTGCAGAAATACGAAGGAGGCCAGAACCGGATTTCCGCCTCGCGCCTGCACCATCTGGCCCTGGCCCTCGGCCTGCCGGTCGAGGCCTTCTTTCCGGAACGGCCTGACGAGGAAGGGAATTCCGAACTGTCCCTCATTCGCGCCATCGCCGAAATCCCGGAAGGCCGGGCCATGGCCGCCGGTTTTTCGCGCATCGAGGACGCCTCGGTGCGGCGCGCCCTGACACGACTGGTGGAGGTTCTCGCGCGAGCCGCCTAGAAGGCGGGGCATGAGACTTCTGGTGATCGATACAGCCCTGGGCGCCTGCACGGCTGCGGTGTTCGAAGACGGCCGCCCTCTGGCCCTTCGGTTCGAGCCCATGACCAAGGGTCATCAGGAGCGGCTGGGCGGTCTGGTCCGGGACGTCGTGGCCGAGGCCGGGGGCGGGTTCGATCGCCTGGATCGGATCGGCGTGACAGTCGGGCCGGGCTCCTTCACCGGCCTGCGGGTGGGGCTGGCGTTCGCCCAGGGCCTGGGCGCTGCCCTGGATCGACCTGTGGTGGGCCTGTCGACCCTCGACGGGCTGGCGGCCTCTTCGGAAGGCGAGGGGGCGGCGACTGCCGCCCTGATCGATGCGCGACGCGGCCAGGTCTACGCCAAGCTGTTTCACGCAAGACAGCCGCTGGGCCCCGACGAAGCCCTTTCGTTGGACGAGGCTGCGCGCCGCATTTCGGGCATGGGCGGCGGCGTCCGTCTGGTCGGCGGCGGGGCCGCGGTTCTGACCGAAGCCTTCCCGGACCTCGCCTTCGCCGCCCTCGATCCGCGCGTCGCTCCCGCGCCCGAGGCCCTGGCCGCCCTGGCTCAGGCCGCGGACCCCGCCCTCCATCCGGCCCGGCCGCTTTATCTGCGCGCCCCGGACGCCACGCCGCCCAGCCGCTTGCCCGGTCAGCCGCGGCAGACCGCGACATGAGCCAGGCCGATCCCGATCTCCTGTCCCGCCTCCACGCCACGGCCTTTCCGACGCCGTGGAGCGCTGATGAGTTTGCGGCCTTGCTGGATCAATCCGGCGTCTTCGCCGTGGTCGAACCGGACGGCTTCATCCTGATCCGCGTCGTGCTGGACGAGGCCGAGATCCTGACCCTGGTGGTTCGGCCCGAGGCGCGGCGCACGGGTCTGGGCGGTCGGCTCGTGGGGCAGGCGGCTCTGGCGGCGGCCCGGGCCGGCGCTGTCCGCCTGTTCCTGGAGGTGGCCGAAGACAATGCCGCCGCCCGCGCCCTCTACGACCGCGCGGGCTTCCACAGGATCGGGCGCCGCAAGGCCTATTACGGCGCCGCTGACGGGGGTCGAACCGACGCCCTGGTCCTGGGTCTCGACCTCAGTAAGAATCCCGACACCGCCCCGCTTCCCTGATGCGATCCAAACCCCTATTCTAGGTTTATGGACCGGATCGAAAAACTCTGCGCCGACCGCGGCATGCGTATGACCGAACAGCGCCGGGTGATCGCCCGGGTGCTGTCCTCTGCGGAAGACCACCCCGATGTGGAGGAGCTGTACCGCCGCGCCTCCTCGATCGATCCGCATATCTCGATCGCCACCGTCTACCGCACCGTGCGCCTGTTCGAAGAGGCGGGCGTGGTCGAGAAGCACGACTTCGGCGACGGGCGCAGCCGCTATGAAGAGGCCGGCGACGATCACCACGACCACCTGATCGACACCAAGACCGGCGAGGTGATCGAATTCTTCGACGCCGAGATCGAGAAGCTGAAGACCGAGATCGCCGAACGTCTGGGCTTCGAACTGATCGGCCACAAGCTGGAGCTTTACGGCGTGCCGATCGAGGGCGCCGAGCCGTCGAAGCGGGAAGGCCTGATCTTCAAGCGCCACGCCGCGCGGGTCGCCGCCGCCGACGTGGATGCGGGCTGAGCCTCCGGTCTTGTCGTCGTCGGTGCGGGCGATCATAAGCCCTGTATGACCGAGACCCTGGTTCCCCAAGCCGAGGCCACGGCGACGCCGCCGTCCAAACGCCTCTTCATCAAGACCTACGGCTGTCAGATGAACGTCTACGACAGCGAGCGCATGGCCGACGTCTTGCGCCCGCTGGGCTATGCGGTGACGGAAGACGTGGAGGCGGCGGATTTCGTTATCCTAAACACCTGCCATATCCGCGAAAAGGCGGCGGAGAAGATCTATTCCGAACTGGGCAAGATGCGCGAGCTGCGCGACATCAAGCGCGAGGCCGGCGGCGATCTGACCATCGCCGTCGCCGGCTGCGTCGCCCAGGCCGAGGGCGAGGAGATCATGAAACGCCAGCCGGCGGTCGATATCGTCGTCGGCCCCCAGGCCTATCACCAGCTGCCCGAGCTTCTGACCCGCACTGCGCGGGCGCGGGGCGAGCGGATCGGGGCCGATTTCGCCCCAGACGACAAGTTCGACGCCCTGCCGGCCGCCCGGTTCACCGAGGGTCCGACAGCCTTCCTGACGGTGCAGGAAGGCTGCGACAAGTTCTGCACCTTCTGCGTCGTGCCCTATACGCGCGGCGCCGAATGGTCGCGGCCCCTGGCCTCGGTGCTGGAAGAGGCGCGGGCCCTGGCCGGTCGCGGCGTGCGCGAGGTCACCCTGCTGGGCCAGAACGTCAACGCCTACGACGGCGAACGGCCGGACGGGCGCAAGTCCAGCCTGGCCGAACTGGCCTACGCCCTGGCCGAGATCCCCGGCCTGGACCGGATTCGCTATACGACCAGCCACCCCAACGACATGTCGGACGAACTGATCGCCGCCCACGGCGATCTGGACGCCCTGATGCCCTATCTGCACCTGCCGGTTCAGGCGGGCTCGGACCG
>Ga0208958_1001747_pt1 | contig 20451 bp, 27 predicted proteins | sample RifOxyB1_FD_184032 | JGI IMG/M metagenome (GOLD analysis project Ga0208958, IMG submission 184032) | Soil microbial communities from Rifle, Colorado - Rifle Oxygen_injection B1 (SPAdes) | ecosystem: Environmental > Terrestrial > Deep subsurface > Rock core/Sediment | place: Rifle, Colorado... | reverse complement strand
GTTTAACCCGGTAGAACGCCAGATTGAAAAAGGCGAATCTCATGAGAATCTGGGTAAGCTGGACGTTGGGAGTTCAAAAGAACTTTTCTCTTACCAAGAGAAAACTTCGGAAAAGAGAAGAAAAAAGTTCGGAAAGTCTCCTCCGAGGCAATTTCTTTTAATGATTAAAGTAACCAATTATTGGTTTACGAAGAAAATAAGTTAATTTTGTGGTATAAATTCTTTTGAATATTTTTTGAAAATCATTACTTCCCAGACAAATTTTAACGATAATTGGATGGTTATTCAAAAAATGAATGATTTTTTCATAACTTTTGTTTGTTAAAGAATTGTAGATAACTCTGTTATTTTTACTAACTTTGAGTAAGTGGAGAAATTCTTTTTGCCAGAGTTGATTATAATCTTGATTTAATATAATACTTTGAGCAGCCAGATAGCCTGAACCGAATGCATATTTCATTCCAAAACCTGCTAATGCATCTTGAAAACCAGCGGATTCACCAATTAATAACTGATTATTAAGATTTTTTGAATTAAAACTGAAATCAAAACTAGCAAGGGCTGAGAATTTTTGATCAATTTTTTTTATTTTTGTATTTAAAATTTCTTCAAATTTTTTAATTGTTAAACTAAGCTTTTTTTCATGTCAATTGGATCATTATTTTCATTAAATAAGGCACAAGTAGTGATCTCGCCTACGCGGTCATTAATAACCAAGTAAGTATAAGCACAATAAGAAAGATCATTATCTAAAAGAACAAGAATTTTATCGGGCAAATTTGTTTTAAAGTTTATTCCAGATGCCATTGCATTGGGTTTTATTGGACCTTTTGCGATAATATCTGCCTCTTCTTTTTTTAATTTAGAATTATAAATTATCTTTACTCCCAAATTTAGAGATTGTTTACACAAAGATGAATCGATCGAATCTTTGGATTTCCCCCTTTTGATTAAGTACATTAAAATAGTTTTAGAAGTACCAGTATAACTTTTTAATGAAGGACTTACAATCTCTTGAGAATATAGTGGTTTATTATAAAAATCAATGGCTATTCCTATTCTTTTTAAATATTCTAAAGTGTCTTCATCTGATGTCCAGTTCTCTAAAAATTGAAAATCATTGGTATGTTTTCCACAATATTTTTTTATTTCATGAACTTCAACATTAAAACCTGCTTTTTTTAAGGTAATAGCTGCTGTTAATCCAGAAATACCACCACCTAATATTTTGATTGTTTTCATTTAATTCAGAATAAACTTATCTTTGTCTTTTATTAAAGAATCATAATACTTTTTACCAAGTTCCTTTATTTTTTTAAGGTCATTAATATGCTCTGCAATTGTATGACCTGCTATTGTTTCTGGAAGAATTACTAAGTCAGCGCCATTTTGGTATAATGATATAAAATCCTTGAAGTTCCTGCAGGAAGAGATGAAAGTTATATTCTTATTATGCTTCTTGAAAATATTAAGAAATAATAGGTTATCTTCATAGTCTTTTATAGTTGAAATAACTATTTTTGGAGAAAATGTCTTTATTTTTTCTATTGTTTCTGAATCAGAAATATCCCCAAACAAGACATCAATATTATCTAAGTTTAATTTTTCTGTCTGCTCTGGGTCAAAATCAACAACTATGAAATTCTTATTTAATGATTTTAATTTTTTAATGATATAATAAGAGGTTCTATGAGCTCCTAAAATAACTATATCATAAGTTTTTCTTTTTTGATTTGATAATGATTCTTCTACTTTTTTTCTTTCAAAAATACTTAAATAAGGGCTTAATAGGTCATATAATTTTTGGTTATTCATTATTTTATATGTTGAGAATAATATTGTGATTAAGCTTACTAATGTAATTAATGTTAATGCTTGCTGATTTAATGTTCCTAAGGATACACCCAAACTTATCATAATTATTGAAAATTCGCTTACCTGGGCTAGATTAATTCCTGTTAAGAAAGAAGTTCTTTTTGTATACTTGAATGTTCCCATTAAAACTAAGACTACTAAGGGTTTAATCAATAACACAAATAATGAGAGTAAAACAGCTGGGAGTAATAAAGAAGATATATCGTTTAATTTTATATTTAATCCAATTAAGATAAAGAAAAGAATAAGAAAGAAATCCCTTAAAGGTGAGATTTTGCTTATTACTTCTGAATTATAGGGCAGGAAAGATAATGTTATTCCTGCTAAAAATGCTCCTATTTCTAAAGAGAACCCTAGATATACTGAGAGAATTGAGGACAAGAAGCACCATGTTATTCCTGAAACAAATAACAAATCAGGTGAATTTGAAATAAAATCAAATAATTTGCTTAAAACAAATCTTGAGACTAAAAACAAGATTAATATTAAGAATAATCCTTTTATGATAATTAGGGATACAGAAGAGATTGTAAAAGACTTGTTTAAGTCTAATAAGAACATTAAGATAAATAAAGCAACTACATCCTGAATTAATAAAATACCTATTGTAACTTTTCCATATAAAGAATCTAGGTCATTTTTATCTGAGAGTAATTTTATTACAATTACTGTTGAACTAAATGCTAATGCTACACCTAAGTAAAATGATGTTGTATTTGAAAAATTTAATAGTTTTAAGATTATGAAACCGATTAAAGAGGTTAGAACTATCTGGCTTAATCCTGTTATTAATGAAATAAAACCCAATTTTCTTAAAATTGAAGGGTTTAAGTTTAAGCCTATTATAAAAAGTAAAAGAGAAATACCTATTTGAGAGAATAAATTTAATGAAGTTATGTTTGCATTTACATTTAATTGTGGAAAGAGAAAGGTTCCTAGAAGTATTCCTGCCAAGATATAACCTACTAAAGGTGGCTGTTTTAAAACTTTTAAGAGTATTCCAAGAACTGTTGCTATAATTATAGCTATTGCAAATGAAAGGAACAATGTATCCATTAAAGTAAATAAATAAAAGAAATATATAAGGTTTTTTAAGACTCTTTTTAGTGCAGGTTTTTCTTTAGAAAAAAGTGCTGCGGAAGACAGGGTTCGAACCTGCGTAGGCACTAAGCCACTAGATCCTTAGTCTAGTCCGTTTGACCACTCCGGCACTCCCGCGTAAAGCTTTTCCCGAAAAGCTTTAGAGCAAAAGGGAAAAACTCTAATTAAAAAAATAGAAATTAACTTAAAAGTTTAACCTTTTTTCTTTTTATTCCAATTATAAGTTCTTAGTCTTGGGGATTTGCCAAAACCACATGAAGAACATTTCTGCTTTCTAATATGATAACTAGGTTTTCCACAACGTCTGCATCTGATAAAGTTCTTTTTACCAGATTTCTTACCCATTGATGAAGCGCCTTTAGTCATTTTCTCAAGAAGTTGTAATTAAGATTATTGTGTCTCCTCTTACAAAGATTGTTCCTAATTTTCTTTTTAATTCGCCGTTTGAATGCTCTTCTGAATCTTCTAGAACACAATTAATATGCATGTCAAAACTTTTTAATACGCCTAATAGTTGTTTTCCATTTTTAAGCTCAACCATTATTCTTTTGTTTCGTGCATTGTTTAATGCATCCATAGGTCTTAGTTCCATATCATTTCTTAAAATATACCCTATTTAAGCTTTTTTATTAGTAAGGGTTTAGCACCCTTTACGAACCCGCTTAAAAAAAGGTTACCCTTCACGAACCTGCGCACTTTCTTTAATAAAGAACCTGCACTAAGAAAAAACCTTTACGAACCTGCTAAAAGGATGCATCCTTACACCAAAAGTCTTTTAAATGCTTTTGGGAGAATTAGAATATGGCAACTTATCAAAAAAGGTCAAACAGGAAACCTTCTGGTGGAAGGTTTAAGAAATTAAAAATAAAGAAATTTGCAAACATAGGAAGACAGCCAAGATTTACCAAAATTGATGAAAGAAAATCAAAAATAATAAGAGGAAGATCTGGTGATGAAAGAGAAGTTTTACTTGCAACAAACATGATAAATGTTTATGATAAAAAAGATAAGAAACATAAAAAAGTCAAAATAGAGACTGTTGTTGATTCTCCAGCTAATAGAAACTTTGTAAGGCGAAACATCATGACTAAGGGAAGTGTAGTAAAAACTTCTTTAGGAAATGTAAAAGTAACATCAAGGCCTGGACAAGCGGGTTCATTAGAGGGAGTCTTAATTTAAGCTTTTCTTTTTGAAAAGAATCTTAAGTAAGAAAGTAGAGTAGGAGGAATTTAAAATGAATGGAGTAGTAAAATTTTATAACAGAAGCAAAAATTATGGATTTATAACAGGAGAAGATGGAAAAGAATATTTTGTCCATTTGTCTGGTGTTAAGAAAGGAGTATTTATCCATCAAGGCGATAATGTTACTTTTGAAGTTGTTGAAGGCGACAGAGGCTTGAAAGCTGAGAATGTAGACAAAGTAGGTGGAAGCCAAGAACAACAAGAAAATACAGAAGAATCTCAAGAAAGTGGTTCTGAAGAGTCTGAAGAAGCATCAGAAGAAACAACTGATGATTCTGAAGAAAGCGATGAGTAAAGTTTTTCTTTAATTTTTCTTTTTTTATTCTATGCTTTCAAATCTTCTTAATTGAAATATAAAAATAGTTATTAATGCAGAAGCTAATGCTACTAAATATAAGCCAATTCCAGATGCGATTCCAATTGAAGCTATTGCCCAAATTCCTGCTGCATTTGTCAAGCCCATCATTTTTTTCTCAGAAGAAATTATTGCACCTGCACCTATAAAACCTATACCAGCCATTATTGATGCTGCTAATCTTATTGGGTCTCCTGGAAATAATAAAACACCTATTGAAGTGATTAATGCTGTACCTATACAGACTAAGGTATATGTTCTTAATCCTGCTGCTCCTCTGTTTTTTGATTCTGTTTTTCTTTTTTGCCTTTCTATTCCAATTAATAAACCTAAAAATAAAGCAAAAAGAACTCTAATTATTATTGTTAATTGAATGCTTAAATTTTCCATTTAAAATATTAGTAATATTTAGCTTAAAAATTTATTTAAAGTTAAAATATGAAGAAAAAGTTTAAATAATATAAGATTTATATAATATAAAACAGGAAATATAGGTTATTATACTTTTTACACAAAAATCTTACTTAATACACAAAAGGCACTATTTACACAAAGCCGTAGAATAGTATCTCCGCATGAGTGTTAGTACTTTAAAATTAATCCACAAAATTTAAATACTTAACCTATCTAATAGATAGGTTATGAAAAGAGTGAAAGTTATAGAAAAATCAACACTTACTCTGAAGGGAATTAAGTGTTTTCTTGAGCGAGAAGTAAAACCTTTTGGAACAAGTGGGAGAATAGATTTTCCAAAAGAATTCATTGGTAAAAAGGTATATGTGATAATTGCAAATGGATGAGAATAAAATAAGTTTTAGTCTGGGAATCCTAAAACATTTTATTAATGATTCATTAGGATTAAATTATGAAGATAATAAAATTACAGGATTCGAACTTTTAAATTCGATTATAGATGCTTCGGCACATAATACCTATGTTGAAACTATTGGAAATAAAGCAGATACACTTTATCGTCGGATAAAAGAATCTCCAATAAGCATGACTACTTATGCTTATCTGAATTATATAAGCAGATTATCTGCAAAATTAAAGTTAACTGAAAAAGAAGTTATTCTTGCTTTTGATTATACGGATGAAGATTTTTATGGAGATGTGCAAGGATTTGATATTCATGGATGGACAGGAAAAGATGCTGTTACAGGGCATTTTAAATTTATTACATGCAGTATAATCTCCGACGATATTCCTGAGAAAATACCTTTAATTTCTATTCCAATTAGATTGGGACATTATAAAAGCAGTGTAATTTTACACTGCTTGACATTGATAAAAGATTATGTCAGAAAGATAAATTTAATTTTATTTGATAGAGAGTTTTTTAATAAAGATTTAATGTACGAATTGACAAAATTAAATTATCCTTATCTTATCTTTGTTCCGAAGCACAAAGATAAAAAAGAAATTCTTTATCCTATGAAAATAGATGAACAAGTAGCAATTTATAATGATTTTAAGGTTAATAAAAATCAAAGTAAATATGCTGGAGAAAATATTTTAATTTTTCTTAAACAGATTTATGACCCTAAAAGTGAAAAAAATTATGATTGGGTTTTTGCAACAAATATCGAGGAAGTTTTACTTGAAAACTTGGTTATGACATATAAAAAAAGATGGAGAATTGAAACGCAGTTTAGAGTTCAGGATGAAGCAAGGATAAAATGCAAATCTAAGGAAATGAAAATAAGATATTTTTTATTTATGTTTGAGCAAATGCTTCAAACAATTTGGATTTGTTTCTATAAAGATGAAATAAGTTTTAAGGAATTTTTAATAGAAATGAGTAAAGTTTCAAAGAAATATACGAATGTCCAACAATAAAGAGTTTTCATATGGAGATAACGTTCCATAGGGAAATGCAATGCCTCTTTATTCAAGGTATTTTAGTAGAAGGAAATATCCTTCTACGCTGTTTTAGCGGAGATACTAATTTAGAGTTTAATTATTAATAATATACAATTTACCTTCTCTATTAGTTCTTGTATCTTCACATCTAATGTAAGCATTTCCAGCAATTGTTGCTGTATGCACAATGTTATTTGTAGTTACCATAGCTAAATTTCCATCTTTAAATACAAAATCTTTGTCAGAATATCTGCATCTAGCTTCACTTTCAGTTATGAATGTTAATAAATCTCCTTCTCTTAGAACAGCTTTCATAGCAGCAGCAGCCTCGCTATTTATAGTATATTTAACCTGATAACTATCTTTCTTATAATTATCAGTGCAAGTAATATTTAATGTATAATCCCTATCATCCAAACCTTCTATGCTTCCATTATATACAGTATATTCAGAAGTTTGTTCAATAACTTGTCCTAATTGGCTTCCTGTTCCTAATGCTCCATTGGTTCCAACCTGATTATAACTACAAACAGATTTTCCATTTCTGTCTACTCCGCCAGCAACTTTAGCATTAATATTAAATGAACTAGCATAAACTTTAGAATCAGTTGCAGGAGTAACATCCAATATTTCCATGTCAGGTGTTGTTGTATGGAATTTCACAGAAGTATTTGCCTGGTTTCCAGCTTCATCCTGGCAGAAGATATGCATAGTATAATCTTTTTCATTAGGTAATACAGTTAAAGTTGAATGTTGATTTGAATTAGTATTTGTAAACTTAATTCCATTTAAATCAAAAGCTTTTGTCTGGCTATAGAAACAATTAGATTTTCCATCACTAGCACCATTTGTAGTAGTAGCTTCTAATTCAACAGTTGTATTTTCAACATTTCCAGAAGGACCAGCATTAGATATTTGTAATTGTCTCGTTCCTATTAATTTATACACTTCACTTTGTTGATTAGTATTATTCAAAGGACTTCTATCCATGCATCTAATATAAAATGTATTTTCTTCATCTTTTAAATTTTTGAAACTAAATTCACATGGATAATAACTTGTTCCAGGGAATTTTGTATTTAAGCAAGTAGAATTAATTTCCATTCTTTCATAAGCCTGGTTAATTACAGAAGCCTTGCAGCCATTTAAAGCAGGAGCAGGTTCATTTAGTAAAACCTTGACATTTAACTTGCTTGTATTAAATGGGATTTTAGCATTATTTTTAATACTAAACTCTCTTATTATTGGGGCAGAAATATCCTTTCCTTTTTCAACATTTATTTTAATGTAATATGGAATAGTATTTACTTTGTCATTTGTAGCTTTGCATGTTACAAAAAATTGATTTAATTTAGTTGCATCAGGATCAGTAACTAACTCAATCCTGTCTTCATCATCTTCAATTCCAACTTGTGCAATTGGAATAACCATTGTATGATTTCTGCTTAATCTTCCATTTCCAAAAACTTTCATTTCATCAAACAATTTATTGTTAAACCTGGATATTTTACATTCAGCATATTTATCAGTTGTAACTCCAACTTCAATTGAAGTCAATGCTTTATACAATCCATTAAAACTATAACCTGGTGCTCCACTTGGTTCTCTGTTTTCTATAAAATTATTTCTTTCTAAAGGAGCAACAGCCAATAAACTAATAATAGGTGCATTCATATCATTTGGATTATCCCAATAACATGTTCCATCGCTTCCATCACCAGAATTAAATTTACATTGCTGTCCTAAACTTGCACATTTGTATGCAGTGCATAAAGGATATTTTGATTTGTCCATGCATTTTCCACAATCACTTCCACCAGTAGGTGCTTTGTATGGCATGCATTTAATTTCATAATGAACTTCCCTAGTATCAGAACCCCAACTTAATATCCATTTTCCCAAGAAATATGCAGCAATGCCTATTCCAATAACTGTAATTGCTGTTGATAAAGTTGCCGCAGTACTTGCAGATATAGTCCCCAATGAACCTGCAGCTGCAGTTCCTCCTGTCGCAACACTTCCTCCGGCCGCTGCAGTATTTTGAATAGCTAAGAAACCCAAAAAATTTCCAGAGGATGTAGTTAACAAAGAAGTTAAACCTCCTAATTGAACACCACTTACTGAACTAATACCTAAAAATCCCGTTGTTGTTGCTCCAGTACCACCAACTAAAGTAGTAGCACTAGTTCCCACACTTCCCAAAATTCCAGCACTCATAGCACCAAGACTAATTTGGCTAGTTGCAGCAGCTAAAATTCCAGCAATACCAACATATCCTAAAACAGTAGCACTACCAATACCAGGGCTTACCCAACCAATTCCATCATTATTATCTTGCATATCTCTAATTATAATTTGACTATAAGCATCAAACAAAGCACTTCCATTTAATTGTCCTGTTGCTTTATTTACAGAAGTCCATGCAGGAACTAAATCAGTTACTCTATATATCTTTAATCTGCTGTTTTGTCTACCATCCTCGCCTCTAGTGCCCCAATCAGGACCAGTATGATCAAAACCATCTTTTGTTAATTTTCCTTCAACATTATAATAAGCACCACAATCACCTTGGCTAGCACAAATTGTATTCCATGCATTTGCAAATTCTTTTGTGTTTAATTTGCAATTATATTTGCAGTCCCAATCATATAGATATCCTTCTTTCACCCAGACAGATGTAAATTCCATATCACCAATACTATCACATTGGGAAGCTTCCAATATTCCCTCACTGCCAGCTTTTCCTCCAGGAGGAACAGCAGGAACACATGCTTTAAATCCTGCATTATCTCCTGTTTCAATAGGATTTCCAACATCTGTTTCATCCAGCCATAAACAATCATTTGCTGTTTTACATGCTTGTTCTCTGCAAACTTGTTTTTTACAGCATTCTTCTCTGTTTTCAGCAAACTCACATTCAGCTTTGCAGTTTAAATCCATATCAGCCCATTCAACATCACAAGAAGTTGTATCAACTAAATTTGCTTTAACACATTGTTTATATTGATTTTCTCTTGGACCAGCACTATCAATAAGTTTGCTTCCAACTTGCATTTTTCCAGCAATGCAAATTTTATTTCGAGCATCTCCAACTAATTCTATAGTCTCTTTTCCATTAAAACAAGTAGCTCTATATTGTTCACTTCCAACTAAATCCAAACCTTTTCCAGTCATGCCTTCATAAATACACCATGATTCTCCATTTTCTCTTAATACACCTGTCCATGGGCTTCTATCAAATTTAGTTGTAGTTGGACAAAATAAAGGAGTGCACATGTGTTTTACTTTTTCTTTATTTTCAATATTAGAACTTTTTATAGCTCTTAAAAAATCAGCAGATGCAGTAGTGCATTTGCTTCCCTTTGCAAAATCACAATTTCCATTAGTAATATCAAATTTTTTATCTATAGAAAGAGAAACATTATTCATTGTTTCTTTTTTTACTCTTTCACCATCTTGATTATAAACAGCACCATAAATATTCTCAATATTCCCAGCAGAATCAAACCAATAAACTTCATCTTTATTAGGCAAGCAGCCAGTTGTATATTTAGGTGTAACAGAACATCCTAAATCAGGCCATGAACAAATTTTATTATAATTAAATTCACCTGCTTTTTCATTGCAAGATTTTCTAGAACCAAAAGTACATTCATTTGTTGAAACACAGCATCCTTCTTCTGTTCCCAAACTCTTCTCTAAGCAAGTTTTTTCATCATTAATAGAAGCATCAAAAACTTCTTGTAATTTAACATCTCCTTCAGCTAATAAAGCACACCCAGCTCTTGAAATTAATTTAGCACCAGTAGGTAAATTACAACACCCAGTTTTACACTCCTCAACTTCTTCCTTAGCACCTTGCTTCCAGATTCCACCATCAGAAATACATTGTTGTTTGTAAACATTAGAACTGCATTGTCCATTTACAACACAAGTTCCTAATGTGCAGTAATTAGTTTGTTCACAAGCTACTTGCTCTTTTTGTTTATCAGGAACACAATTACCAATGTCAGTATATATACATGCGTTTATTCCACCTAAATTAGAAGTAGTCTGTTCACAGCAAACATTTGTACTAGCTTCAACTTTAGGAATATAAATAGTAAAGACACTAAATATAATTATAAAAATCATCAAATATGCTTTGCAAATTAGTGTTCTCTTCATTTTCTCTTTTTTATTTCTTCCTCATTTCGCTTTTCTTTTATCGTAGATTTTCTTTTGCAAAAGAAAAGCTACCTTACTAGATTCCTCACTGCAAATTTAAACTTATAATTATTTTGCCATAAATTAATAATGTAAATTCTTGAATCTTCTCTTGTTTGTTTCTCAATTTCTACTTGTCCATGAGTAGCAATCATATAAACTAAATTTTCAAAAGAACCTACATTTATTTCACTTTCAACAATATCATAAACAACTTTTAATATTTCACCCAAAGGAACATTAAACTCTTTCACAAATTTATTCTCCTTAACAACAATATCCCCTTTAGCTATTGTTAAAGGATAATCCAAAGTAATAACAACTTTTTTATTATATATAGAAGTATTAACATTCATTTTTCCTTCTTCAACTTTGTAACCAGCATCTTTAAACAAGCTCAAATCAACACATTCTTTCATTTTCTTAGAAATATAATCATTTAATTCAAGAGTAATAGTTCCTTTCAAATTAGGATACAAATTAGCACATACAGAATTATCAGTTTCAGCATAACATAAGTAATTTACTTTATCATTTTCATATAACCTATAATTAACAGGAGTAATAACTCCTCCCTGTTTTCCAATTAAATTTAGAGCATCATTGCCTGTTTTTTCCAGGCAATCACCAACATAATTTTTTAAAGGCTTAGTTTCAATATTTACTTTTTGCTCACTTTGATTTACTAATGTGTTGCCAGTTAAATAGAATACCAGAACTATTGCAGCTAATATTATTATGCCTAAAATTATGAAAACTGTTACCTGCCCTCTTTTATTCATGAAAATTCTATCAATCTTTAATATATAAATTATTCGTTTGTTTTCCGAAGCTTTCATAAATGTTTTCTTTTGGTGAAACTTTTCTTTTCAAAAAGAAAAGTTCATATAAATTATTCGTTTGTTTTCCCAAGTCTTTTTTTCTTTTTCCGAGTTTCATCAGGTCTTTCTTTTGCTGAAGATTTTCTTTAATAAAGAAAAGCTCATTTAATAAAATTCTATTTTTAAATCCGAAACTCTTTGAAAATGTTTGTCTTTAGTCAATATTGCTTCCTTGTTTGTTTTAACTATTCCTATAATCATACAATCTTCTGGTCCAATAGTTTCACCTTTTTTTTCTAAACTGCCATAAATTATTCCAGCTTCTTTTGCAGATTCAGAATCTAAACTGTATACATTTGTTGAATCAAATAAAAATTTTATTTTTTTGATTTTTTCTTCATTTTGCATGTCTTTTATCCCATTCCAAATTTCAAATACTGATATTGCTGTAAATGAAAATGTCATGTTCTTGCTTTCCATTTCTTTAACTTTTGCAATAATAGTTTTCTCTCCTCTAAGAATATCAATAATCGCAGTTGTATCAAAAATCATAGTTTTCTTTCTCCTATGATTTTTTTGCTTAGCATTCTGTTTTCTTTTATTCTTTTGTTAATGCTTTCGCTTTCGCTCGCATTTAATAATCCTGCAAATTCAAGAAAACTTGTTTTATTGGTAATCCTGTTTATTACTTGACTAAAGCTCTCTCTTCCTAATTTTTTTGTAGAAAGCCTTTCATATGCCTCTTCTGTTATAGATATTGTTTTGGTTGCCATATGTGTATGTATGTGTATGCATTATATAAACTTTTCTATTTGCTTTCAATGCAAATTTAATATAAAAACTTATTAACAAGTAAATCCTATTAACTTCATGCAATGTGAACTATGCGGTAAAAACACTGCTTTATTCAAGGCAGAAATTGAATCAGTTGAAATGTCTGTTTGTTCTGATTGCACAATATTTGGCAATATTTTAAATAAAATCCAGACTTCTGAACCTTCCTTAGTCAAACTAATCCATCCATCCAAAAGAAGATTAGAAATAAGAGAAGAAATAGTTGAAAATTATGGCAAGTTAATAAAACAAGCAAGAGAAAAATTAAACTTAAACCAGGAAGAACTGGCAAAAAAACTAAATGAAAAAGAATCATTAATTACAAAATTAGAAAATAATTCAATCTCGCCTTCAATAGAATTAGCAAGAAAAATAGAAAAGCAATTAAACATAAGTTTAATTTCAGTATCAGAAGAGGAAAATATAATTTCAAAAAATAAAGACGACTTTTTTACAATAGAAGACTATATGAAGAATGGTAACAAAAAAACAATTAGGCATTAGTTTATCTAAATTAAATAAGATTGAACAGCCTAATTTACTTCTAGAGCAATACCAGACAGATTCAGAAATAGCTTCAGAAATTCTATGGACTGCCTTTTTAAATGGAAATATTGAAAACAAAACAATAGCTGATTTTGGCACAGGCAATGGAATCTTTGCATATGGTTCTTTATTATTAAATGCAAAGAAAGTCTACGCAATTGATATTGATAAGATTTCATTAGAAACAGCAAAATCAAATATTAAAGATAAAAATGTTATTTTCTTAAATCAGGACATTAAAGATTTTAATAAAAAAGTAGATACAATAATTCAAAACCCTCCTTTCGGCACAAAAGATATCCATGCAGATAAATTATTCCTAGAAAAAGCATTTACATTAGCAGATAATATATACAGCTTGCATAAAACTATAACATCTCAATTCATTGAAAACTTAGTTGAAAAGAACAATTTTAAAGTAGAAGCAAGATTATCTTTCAATTTTCCTATTAAGCATTCTTTCAAATTCCACAAAAAACCAGTAAAAAAAGTAGAAGTAACTTGTTTTATCTTAAAAAGAATCTAATCTTCTGGAAAATAAAGTAATTTATTATATTTTTGAACAGTAAAATAAGTCCAGTCTCTTATTTCAGGAAACTCATTTCTTAATTTACTCATTAATTCTAAGAATTCTTTTTTTCCATTAATCTCCACATCAAATTCAAAGTCACTTCCACCTATTGTTTCATCAATATAAATTATATTAGGATTAAGATAGCAAAAAGTAATTAAACTTGGTATTCTTTTAATATCTTTCAGATTAAGATCAACTTTAAAATATTCATAATTAAATTTTTCAAAATCAAAAATATGTCTATAAGCCTGGATGATTTTTTTCTTTTCAAGTTGTTTTATTCTAAAAGCAGCTGTTTTAGCAGCAATATTTAATTTTTCAGCAATTTCAATTGTTTCAATCTTAGCATTTTTTGCTAAAAGTTTTAATATTTCAAGGTCTAGGGTATCGTAATCTTCTTCTTTTTCTCTACCAACTGTTTCCGCTTTAATCTCATCCTTTTCCTTTTCTAATAAATAAGCTCTGTGGAAATGATGCGCTTTTGTAAAAATAGAAATGAAATCTTTTCCGATATATTCCTTAAAATTTTTTTTAAATTCTAAATAAAAAGATTCAAACTCATAAATATTTTTTACCCATGTTCCAAAGCCAATATCAATATATCCATCAGCTTTAAACACAAAAAATACTTTCCTGCTTTTTACCAAAAAATCAATAATTTCTCCTTCTTTTTTAGGAGAAGTATCAATCAACTTTAAATAAACCCTTACACTAATATAGCCTAATTTATAAAAATCCAAAACAGTATAATATCCTTTTATGATACCCTCTTTTTCAAGTCTTTTTATCCTGTAATTAACAACCTCTTTACTTAATCCAACTTTTTTAGCAATATCTGAATTTGATTGCCTGGAATTAATATCTAAATAGTACAATATTTTTCTGTCCTTTAAGTCCAGATTTTCCATATTTTATCAAAATATACTTAGATTATATAAATATTTCCCATTTAATAAAAATATGCATAAAACATTTTATTAAAGCTAACTACTGGAAGATAGTAATTAAAAAAGAAAAATGACAAAACTAAACATGCTCCCGGTAATCTTGCCCCATAGAGAGGTTCCTATTTACATTAGTGGAATCTCTCAGGATTTTTTATATCCTCTAATAGGAGAATTAAAATCACAAGATGATTATTTCAGATTTCAGCATGAAACCTCTGCTGTTATTGATTCAATCAAAGAAGAAGAAATAAGAAGATTTTATTCTAATTCAAATTTTCCAGAATATAATCCTTCTCTCCAATTTATCCATGAAAATAGAAAGGATAACGTTCGTATTAGGGGAGTTCATTCACGTGTTTATGCATTAGCTTTAGGAAGCATAGAAGATTCATTCTTGCCAAGTATAGGAGCGGGCATAGAATTTTTGTTAGAATATATGTATTACCTAAATCAGATTTTTGATAGTAAATCTAATCCAAATCCATGTAAAAACTCAGTTGCAGGCGCCCATAGTTTAGATATGGCTTATAGATTAATTACTGGTTCTTCTCAAACAGGGTCTCTTAATCCTTTATTTAATAAAATAGTAAATGGTTTTCTTTATGGAGAACTTTTTGATTGTAACCATAATACATGGCAAAAATTAAGAGAAAGTTCATTAGAGCAAAAAATTAATTCATGTGATAAAAGAACTTATTATATTGATGCTTTATTTTTTCAATTAATTGCAGAAATTGCAGATACATTTGCAAAATCTCAAGGAAGAGAAGTTAATCCTAAAAAAAGAGATGCTTTGTCAGCATATGCTCATTATTATGGAATGGGATTACAAGTTGTTAATGATATTGCAGATTTTGTTCCTCCATCTTTAAACAGAGGTACAAGTGAAAAAACACCTGATGATTCTTATGCGGATATTAAAAATGGAAAAATGACCTATCCAATTATTATGATGTTGGAATTAGCTAATCAAGATGACAGAAAAAAAATAATATCAGCTTTAGAAGGAAATTTGCAAAATGAACAATATGAAGATTTAACTAAAATTTTTGTTAATTCAGGTGCTTATGGAAAATGCAAGGCATTAGCAAGAGATTATCAAAGAAAAGCATTGGACATGGCAAGAGAATTTCCAGAACCAGCAAGTTTCTTATTATCCCGGTTATCTATAATGCTTGCTTCAAATAGATATTATGCTACATTCACCCAAATTAAAGAGATACAGAAATAAAAAATTAGCTCATTCTTTAAAGAAGAAGTTCAACAATTATAATTCCTTCTTTCTCAAATATATTCTTATTAACAAAATTTAGAGGTTCTTTATTTTCAGTTATCCAATTTTTTATAGTTTTGATATTCTTTTCGCCAATACCATGAACATGTATAAAATCTAAACCATACTGTTTAGATAAACTAATTTTTCTCTTTAATTCATCTGTTATTTCATTTTCTTCCATTAAACTATGTACAAAAATAGCCATTGCAGATTTAGAGATAATAACATCATAAACTTTTTTAAAATCTTCTTCTGAAGAATTAAATAAAGGCATTAAAAATTTTTCAAAATATCCAGCACTACATATATTAGCAATATTATTACCTCTATCCCCAAATCTCTTTCTGATATCTTCTTTCAACTTCCTTATGTCGTGTTTTTCTATAAATTTTCTTCTTAAATAAAGAGAAGCTTCAAGTGCCTCTAAATCTTCTTTTGAAATAATCTGAGAAAAGAAATCCAAAACTTTTTTATCATCCCCTTTTAATTTTTGATAGTTATATAAGTCTTCTAATAGGATATGAGTATTTTCTTCTAGAATTTCTCCACCGCTTTCTACCCTATCTTTAAAAATATTTGCAAGATCTTTCTTTTTTTCTTCAGACAATTGGTCCTAGTTTATATATAATCTTTTGTTTTCTTTATCATAAAGATATTCATTATCATTAGTTTTATTATTTGAATTTTTAATGACATTTATTTTTATAATAGGTTCATTTATTTCAAAATTAAATAAAGCTTTAAATTTATCAAACCAACCCATTTCATCGCTTTGAAAGTCTCAAAAGAGAAATAAGGTCATTTTTGATGAAAACCTCAGAGCCTTTCTTAATACCTCCAAACTCTTCTATCTTCACCTCTTGACCATCTACACTTAGTACATGTTGGGAGGGATTTGCTCTTTCTACGATTATCCCCTCTTGATTAACTTCTTTTTCAAAAAAACCCAATACCTCTTTTTTAAGAGAAGAACTAAAAGTTAATATAATTTTTTCTTCCATTTAAGTATAAATATTAGTCTATTTAAATATTTTACGCCTTAATACATTAAAAAGAAAGCTTTAAAAAACACCTGAAAGTAAAGTCTCTATGGAAATTAAAGTAATCAAACAGGAAAAAGACCTATTGGAATTTGAATTAGTGGGCCAGGATAGCACATATTGTAACTTATTAAAAGATGCTTTATGGCAGGATAAAGATGTAGAATTCGCTGCATTCAAAGTAGACCATCCTTTAACAAGTTCTCCAACAGTAATTGTAAAAACAAGAAAAGGCTCTCCAAATAAAGCTGTTTTAGATGCAATTGAATCTTTAAAAAAGAGATTCAGTGAATTAGAAAAAGAAGTTCTTCAAGGTATTAAAAAGTAAGAAAAACTTATAAACAATTTCACCTTTATTTTACATTATGGATGATCAAAAAGAACTTTCTTTTTTAGTATTAGTTTCTTTTATACTTCTCTTTTTTGTATTTGTATTTACAGTCTCTCCCTCAGCAGAAGAATCAAAGATAGAACCAACAGGTTATGTAACTTTAGCAGGATTTTCATTTGATTTTTCAAATTTTTACCTTATCTTGATAAGTGTTTTATTATTAATACTTTTAGCAGTTGTTTTTATAATCTATAAAAAAGTAAAAAACAGAAAAAAAATAATTGTTCAGGAACCAATAATCAAGCAAGAAGAAGCAAATCAAATTGGGTTCGTGAAGAATGATGGCAGGTTCGTAAAGGGTGCAACCCTTACTGATGAAAAAGCAATTGAAGAAGATAAAAAATTATCCAATAAAGACATAGATGAATTATTCTCAATAGATGAAAAAAAACAAGAAGAACAAGTAAAAGAAGGACCAATACAAGTAGAACAAAACAATAGCGGGTTCGTGAAGGGTGCTAAACCCTTACAAGTAGAACAAAACAATAGCGGGTTCGTAAAGGGTGCAAAACCCTTACAAGAAGTAAAAATTGATTTAATGCCATTAAAAAATACAATATTATCATTGTTAAAGCAAGACCATAGCAAGCAGCAAATATTAGTTTACTTAAACTCAAAAGGCTGGAAAACAGAAAATATAAAGCAAGCATTAGAATTAATCAATGAAGATAATTTAAGAGATTATATCAAAAAAGCACTTTCTCAGGGTTTTAAAAAAGAGCAGATAATTGAAGCACTAACAACAAAAGGCTGGAATAAAGAAAAGGTATTAAAACAATTAGAATGAAAATTAAAAAAATCTGGAATTTTATATGGCATGATGATTCATGGTTAGCCTGGTTTGTAAATTTAATATTAGCTTTTATTATTGTAAAATTCATAATTTATCCTTTATTGGGATTTGCCCTGGCTACAAATCTTCCAGTAGTTGCAGTCATTTCAGGAAGCATGGAGCATCCAGGTAGCTTTAATGATTGGTGGCAGTCTCAGGAATCTTGGTATACTCAAAATAACATTTCTTTAGAAACTTTCAAGTTTTTTCCATTAAAAAATGGATTCAACAAAGGCGATGTAATTTTTTTAACAGGCCATGGAACTATTGAAGTAGGAGATGTTATTGTTTTTCAAGGTTATTCAAATAATCCAATTATTCATAGGGTAGTAAAAATAGAAACAGAAAATAATAAGAATTTTTACACAACAAAAGGTGATTTTAATAGAGATTCTTCTTTTGATTTAGGTGAAGTAAATATTCCAGAAGAAAGAATAATAGGTAAAGCAGTGTTCAAAGTACCTTATTTAGGCTGGATTAAAATTTTATTCTCTGATTTAGTAAATAGTATTTTTTAATCAGGTTAGTGAAAGATAGTAATTATTATAAACAATTAAGTTATGCAGAAACTATGGAATTTTGCCCACGCTGTAATGCCCTAATGTTTCCAAATCCTAAGAATCCAAAGGTTTTGGCATGTAATTGTGGCTATAAATCAAGAAAAACATCTGTATTAAAGATTAAAGAGAAGTCAGAAAATTTAATTAATATAGAATTAATTAACAAAAAAATAGAAACAATGCCAAAAACAGAAAAAGAATGTCCACAATGTGGTCATGAAAAAGCTTTTTACTATTTAGCCCAGACAAGAGGAGCAGATGAAGCAGAAACTCAGTTCTTTGAATGTGTTAAATGTTCTTACAAATGGCGTGAAAGCAGATGATACCCTATGTTGAAACTCAAGTAAAAGATATTAAAGCAGAAGATTCAAAAATCTCAGTAACAGGAATGATTGTTGAAAAAGGTCCTGATTATTTAATCTTAGATGATAGTACAGGAACATTATTAATTAGAACATCTTCTTTTATAGAATCAGATAGCGGGTTCGTAAATAGTGACGGGTTCGTAAATAGTGGCGGGTTCGTGAAGGGTGCAACCCTTACTGCTAAACCCTTACTTGTAAAGGTTTTCGGCAATCTCTTAAGGTCTAGTGAAAATCTTGAATTAAACTCTCATTTAATTAAAGACATGTCTGAAATTGACAAAGAACTATTTAAATCAGTTAAAGCTCAATATATCAATTAAATAACCAAAATAGATATAAATAAAACCCTAACTTTAAGTTTATGAAAGTCGTTTTAGCAGAACCAAAATTTCTAAAAGAGCCCTTATTTATTATCGGTGATTTAGTCAATGAAGTAACTTTTAAATTTACAAAGGAAAAATTAGGAATTATAGCAATGGACCCTGCCAATGTAGCAATGATTGTCTTTAATTTGTTAAGCACAAGTTTTGTTGATTATAATGTTGAAAAAGACATAGACTTAGGAGTTAACTTAGATAGTATAAAACAAGTATTAAGAAGAATCAAGCCTTCAGATACCTTAATGATGGAATTAAAAGATAATAGATTAAGAATTACATTAAAATCAGATAATACAAGAACATTTAACATTCCTTTAATAAACTTAGAAGACCAAAAACAAGAAATTCCAAAATTAGAATTTTCATCAAAAATAGAAATGCCTTCTTCTTTGTTTGAAGAAGCAATTTCAGATATAGAAGTTGTTTCAGATGCACTAGATATTAAATTAGATGATAATAAACTAACATTAGAATCAACAGATGCAATAAATCATGCTTTAGTTGAATTAAGCTCAAGTGAAGATATTTTGATAACCTCAAAAGACAAAAAAACCCGTTCAAGATACTCAATAGATTATTTAAAGAAAATAGCAAAAGGCGGAAAACTCTCTGATAATGTTGTTTTAAATTTCTCAAATGACTATCCCTTAAGAGCAGACTATAAAATTACAGATAAGTTAAGTTTATCTATGATTTTAGCACCTCGTGTTATTAATGAATAAAACAATAACTTTAAATTATAATAATTATTAAGTAGTAACAAAAACAAAAAGCTTATAAATACAAATATTCTCTAATTTTTATAATATTTAATCGGAGGCAAATTAAAATGGTATATACAAAACATTACAATCCAGATTTTGCAGTTGCTTTAGAAACTGCACAAAAAGCAAGAAGAGTCTTATTCATGCCTGAAATAGCAGATGCAAAAATAAATGATGATTCATTATGGAGAGAATGGTATTCTTCAGTTAGTTTAAGAGCAACAGGAAGAACTAAACAAGGAACTCCTGTAGTTGTATATGCCCATGTTCCTAATTTTTATTCTAATCCTGAAAACATAAGACAAGCAAAAGTTCAAGGATTAGTAAATGGAGCAGGTATTTTACCTAAAGAAGAATTTCAAAGATTATTAAGTTTAGAAGGACAAGGTGTTTTTGTTGTTGATTATAAGGCTCTTAAAAATAGTCAATCAGATGTTATTCCAGTAGAAAGAGCATTAAATCATCCTCAAGTAATTCCA
>Ga0208958_1001746_pt1 | contig 20458 bp, 28 predicted proteins | sample RifOxyB1_FD_184032 | JGI IMG/M metagenome (GOLD analysis project Ga0208958, IMG submission 184032) | Soil microbial communities from Rifle, Colorado - Rifle Oxygen_injection B1 (SPAdes) | ecosystem: Environmental > Terrestrial > Deep subsurface > Rock core/Sediment | place: Rifle, Colorado... | reverse complement strand
CAAATCATGCATGAGTCGGGCCGCTTAGCCTACGTCAAAGAGCTATGGGGGCCGACTCCAGCGCAAGCAAAATATGAAGGCCGCGCAGACCTTGGCAATATTGAGCAGGGAGACGGATTTAGATTCAGGGGGCGCGGGCTGATCCAGATCACAGGACGAGCGAACTACAAGTCAACCGGTGATGCGCTTGGCCTTGACTTGATCGGCTTCCCTGAGCTGCTGGAAGCACCCATCAATGCCGCAATATCTGCCGCATGGTTCTGGGGGCGGCATGGCCTCAATGAGTTGGCCGACTCTGGCGACTTCGTGCGCATCACGAGGCGCATCAACGGCGGGATTAACGGGATGAAGGAGCGGGAGTTGTTTCATAAATTGTGCCTATCAATCAAATGAGATTAGCCATGCAGGTTTTCAAGTCAAGAACCATTTTGTTTGCAATCTGATAAGTAATGGTCTTGCTCCCATCAATGCTCTATGGCGATCCGGCAAACTGCGTAGACTATCTGCGCAAGCGTAGCGAGATCGAAAAGAGGTTGGCAGAGCGCGAACGGCAGAAAAAATCACGCCGACACAGGCGGCAGGTTAAATTGGCAAAACAGGGGAGGCGGTAAATGTTTAGGTCGGTAGATCATGCCATCCGGTGGGCGTCGCAGGTATCGAGTATCCCGGTAGTCAAGGGGTCGTCGGTGTTCGGGATGATGGCTGGCGGTGGGAAGGTGGAAATGAGCGCGCTCGATAAGCGCGGGCAGGCTGCGCTCATCTGGTCACTGGTGGATCGCACCCTCGACTCTGAGGTCGTCGGACGTGCCTATGTTATGGCTCGGTATTGCCACGCGCTGGATTGCCGCGACGTGATTGTGCGCGCAGAGTTGCGGGAGGAGCAGCGTTCGCGCGTGATGATGTCAAACGCCGTGGCGGAGGCGCTGACTGTCGCGGTGATCGCTGCGCTGCCTACCGGGATGCACTCTCGCCGAGGCTATGCAGGGCTAGTGCGCAGCTACTTCGGGCAGCCTATCGGGATGCACTCTCTACGCGCTGATCTTAAGTGCCGCCTAAGTGCGATACCGGAATACCGGAAGCAGGCTTACGATGCGCTGGATCGGATCGGAACGGGAGTGTCTGCGAGGCTGGAGGAGGCCATGCTTGAGCATGGGTTGCTGGACGTGGATTTCACATGACACAGGAAGAAAAGTGGCGACGGCTAAAAAAGCCTGAAACGGTAGCTGATTACGGGCTAGCCATAACAGAGAGCGAACTTGAAACCTTCCAAGAGGGTAGGGAATATTTGGAAGAATTGCGCGTCCTGACTGCAAGCATAGGCCTAAAAAAACTCAACAACATCGCAGTTGTATTTGTGATGGTTATGCTGTAGCATCGTTTTTTGTAAGCTGCGGTTTTGTTTCGTCGCAGCGCAAAAAAACACACCAAGCCCGCTAATGCGGGCTTTTTTACTTGGGCATCAGAGATGAATCCAATCACAATCGCCATGGGGCTAGCGCAATTTGTGCCGCAGATAGCTAAGTGGATCACCGGCAGCGATAAGGCAGAGCAGGTAGCGCAGACGGCCATCGACATCGCCAAAGGCATTACAGGCGCGCCTACCGGCGAGCTGGCTATCACGGCGCTGGAGGATAATCCCGAGCTAATGTTGCAGTACCGCAAGGCAATGATGGCGCAGGAAATCGAGATGCGCAAATTGCAAATCGACGAGGAAAAGGTATTCGTGGCAGATACCGGAGATGCGCGGCACACCTTTGGCCAGAATGAGCGCGTGTTTTGGCTTGGTGTAGTGGTGCTGCTGGCCTTTGCCTTATTGTCGGCGCTTGCACTGTACGGGTGCTACCAATTGCTCACTAAGGGATTGAGCGGTGTCGATGCCGGGACGGTGGCTGCGGTGGCGACCTTTGTCGGTACGGTGATCGGATACATGGCCGCTAATGCGCAGCAGGTGATTGGCTATTTTTTTGGGAGCAGCCAAGGAAGCAAGGATAAGTCTGATGCGATGGCGCAGGCAGTCAAGGGGCTCGGCGCAAGATGAACGAATGCAACAACAATGCGGTACTCGACCACCGCGTAACCAATCTTGAGCGCGGCTTTGAGCGAGTGTCTGCCGCAGTTGAGAGCATCGCCGAGTCGCTAAATACGCTGACTAGGCTAGAGGCGCACCACGAGGAAACGCGCGCAGGCGTGACTCGCGCATTTATCGCAATTGAAAAATGCGATCTCAAGATTGATTCGCTTAGTAATATCCGAGTCAAAGCGCTTGAAGATACTCGCGTAAAAGAATCTGATTGCCATATGTGCAGAGACGCACAGAAGGAGATCGCCGACAAGCATGGCGAGAAGATATCCGCCATCGAATCAGAGATGCAGTCGCTAAAGATGGTGCGCGGCTGGGTACTCGCTGGAGTGACTGGGATCATGGGAATTTTGGGTGCGGCTGTGCTGCATCTGGTGATGAAGTAATCAACGAGGGGTGAGGCATGGACGGCAATATGATGGCAGGGATGGCAGGGATGGACGATGGCGCTGATACGCCAGGTGGATTTTGCATTGAAATCTGCGTGAGCGCAGAAGGCAAGATCACCGTAGAGTCAGGCCCGCTAGATGCGGATGAGAGCGGCGAGGAAGGCATTCCCGTGGAAAGCATCGACGCCGCGCTGGCGAAGGCCAAAGACCTGTATGCCCAAGGTGGAGGCACAGGAGATGAGGCATTCAACGAGGGGTACGGCAAGCCTGCGCCATCCCCCATGCTGGTGCGCACCCGCGAGGGCGAGTAAGTGCTGAAGCTGAAGATCAGCGTCCATGAGTTCGAGACGCCGGACGGGAAATTCATTGGCATGAATGCCGGGGAGTACACGGGCGTATTCGCACCTCTGCCTATCTCGGATGAAGATCGTGCCGGGATGGTGAAGGCCGTCCAAGAGCGCGCCGAGTACCTGTTGGGCTTGCCGGATGATGCCGTACCACCGGAGGGTGTGGACATCACCCTGGCTGAGATCAAGGCCAGCATCCGCGAGAACATCGTGGAGGATGAAGAGGTAGCGGCGTGACCGCAAAGGCAAAGAAGTCGGCTGCAAGCAAACAATGGCGTAAATGGGTAAAGGGGGATGGCGGCAAAATGCGTCCTACCGAAGAGATTGTTGCTGAATTCAACCGGTACGGAGAATCAATAACAGCAAACGATTTTGCATATCAAGGCGGAACGATGCGGATATGGCACATCGAAGGCAAAAATGACGTAGGGTTTTCAGAGGTTTAATCATGGTAGCCAAGAAGAAGCCTGACAAGAAAATGCCAGCTATGGGGCCGGATGGTACCGTACCACCGGAGGGCGTGGACATCACGCTGGCCGAGATCAAGGCCAGCATCCGCGAGAACATCGTGGAGGATGAAGAGGTAGCAGCGTGACCGCAAAGGCAAAGAAGCCGACTGCGAAGAAGTCAAAGCAAGGCAACTCACAGGATGCAGCAAAGGCGCGTAAGGCAAACTTTGTTGAGGCATATATCGCCAATGGTGGTAATGCTACAGAGGCCGCCAAGACAGCCGGATACAGCGCCAAGACAGCGTATAGTCAAGGTGGGCGCTTGTTGAAGAATGTTGAAATTCAGCGTTCAATTGCTGACCGCTCGAAATCTGTGGCAAAAAAGTACGAGCTGACGACTGATTTGGTGGTCAAGAGCATCGTGCAGGAGCTGACGTTCGATCCGGCAAAGTTGTACGCTGCTGGAGGTCAGCTCAAGGACATCACCGAGCTTGACGAGGATACACGCATGGCGCTGGCCTCGGTCGAGTTCGAGCAGCTAGGCAGCCAGGACGCTCCGGTATTCGTGCGCAAGTACAAGTGGGCGCAACGCCAGGGGGCGCGCGAGCAAGCCATGAAGCACTTGGGCATGTTCGAGAAGGACAACGAGCAGAAGGTGAACCCTCTTGACGCGCTGCCACGCGAGATGTTGGTTGCGATTGTTGATCGATTGAGTGCAAAGAACTGATGGATTTGAGCTGGCTTGATAGCCTGCCCGAGTCTGCGCGCGATGCGCTGCGAAAAGAGGCGGCGCTGAAGTTAAAACGAAGCAAGCTATTCGACTATTACCCTGAAACCGGATCGCTCCGACGCGAGCTGTATCCGAAGCACATGGAGTTTTTCAGAGTTGGCGCGACGTACCGCGAGCGGTGCTTCATGGCGGCCAATCGAATCGGCAAGACAGAGGGCGCGGGCGGGTATGAAACAGCTTTACACCTGACAGGACGGTATCCTGGCTGGTGGGAAGGTTCGATCTACGACGCTCCGGTGAAGTTTTGGGCCGCAGGCAAGACCAACGAGACGACGCGCGACATCGTGCAGGCCAAGCTGTTCGGGGCCATCGAGTTCGACGGCCCGCGCAAGGGCGTTTCCGGTACTGGGCTGGTTCCGGGCGATGACATCGGCAGCATCACATGGAAGCAGGGTGTGCAAGACCTGATCGACACGATCAAGGTAAAGCACTACACCAATGGCGAGTTTGATGGTTGGTCGGTGCTTGGGCTGAAGAGTTACCAGCAAGGGCGAGGCGCGTTTGAGGGAACCGAGCAGGATGGCATCTGGCTGGACGAAGAGCCGCCGCTGGAGATATACGGCGAGTGCCTTATCCGTACCGCGACCACGGACGGGCTGATCTACATCACGTTTACCCCGCTGGATGGGATGACGCCCACGGCGCTGTCGTTCCTGCCGGGCGGGAAGGTGCCGAAATAATGCCGCAGATAAGCGAATCGAAATACCTGGTGATGGCGGGCTGGGATGATGTCCCGCATTTGACCGCGACGACCAAGAGAGAATTGCGGGCATCAACGCCTGTGCACCTGCGCGATGCCCGCTCCAAGGGTATCCCGACCTTGGGCAGCGGGGCAATCTTCCCGGTGGATGAAGAGTCGATCAAGGTATCTCCGTTCCAGATTCCGAACTTCTGGCCGCGCATCAACGGGCTGGATTTCGGATGGGATCACCCGACCGCTGTAGCTGGGTGCGCATGGGATCGTGACAACGATGTATTTTATGTGACGCATGGGTACAAGAAGAGCGAGGCTATCCCGGCCATCGTCTCCGCAGCGGTCAAGCCGTGGGGCGCATGGGTGCCGGTGGCTTGGCCGCATGACGGTTTGCAGCACGACAAGGGTTCCGGTGAGCAGTTGGCGCGGCAGTACAAGTCCGCAGGGCTGAACATGCTGCCGGAGCGCGCGACCTTCGAGGATGGTACGAACGGCGTAGAGGCTGGGCTGATGGACATGCTTGAGCGCATGGAAACAGGACGCCTCAAGGTATTCTCGACTGTTCCGGAATGGTTCGATGAGTTCCGACTGTACCACCGCAAGGACGGGAAGGTTATCAAGGAATTCGATGACCTGATTTCTGCCTCGCGCTACGGGCTGATGATGAAGCGTTATGCCAAGGTGCATACGCCGCAGAACACAGTGAACATCCCGACCTACAGAACAACCGTCCCCGGCATGGGGCTGTAACGCCGCCTCCGGGCGGTTTTTTATTTGGAGCCGAACAATGAAATCGACCATACAAGTGATGGATAGCGCCGCTGCTGCGACGGCAGGCTTTGCTGCTGGCGTGACGGGTGCGACGTTTGCCATGGCAACTACGGCTACATCTGACGGACTCGGCCATCTGGTGACGGTGCTGAACAATACCGCCACAGATCATTCTGCCAAGACGATTGCGCTGGTCGGCACAGACGAGAACGGCAACGTGCAGACAGAGACAATTGCGGCCCCCGGCACGTCCGCAACCGTCACATCGACCAAGTATTTCAAGACACTGACCAGCGCGACACCTTCAGCCACCATCGGCGCGGATACTTTTGACATCGGCTGGGCGGCTGGCTCGCGCGGCGCGTGGTTCCAGCCAGACCTGAACAGCGGCGGCGAGTTCAATGTTGGCATCGGCTGTACGGTGGTTTCAGGTTCCCCCAACTTTGGCGTGGTGGTGAGCTACGACCGTTCCGCATGGATCGCACACGGCACCATCGCCGGCAAGACGGCTAACTTTGGTGGTCAGCAGGTTGTACCGGTGCGGGCAATGGCGGTGCAGTTCACCGCGGCCGGCGCGGTTACGGCAACCTTCCTGCAACCGAACGGGCGCGACTAAGCGATGGCGATCCGTCGCAAAGCCTCCGAGAAGGATCAGCAGGGGCGGCTGGATGCTATCAGCCTGATTATTGCCAAGAAGCGTGACGAGGCGGTACAGGCGCGCAAGGAATCTGGCATTGAGGACATCTGGCAGAAGTGCGAGGATGCTTACCTCGGCATCGACGACGCGAATCGGCATGAGTTCCAGGGCGCGAAGTGGGCCAAGTCTCGTTCCATCGATGGCCCGGTATCGACCAGCGACATGCAGCAGGACGATACGCGCTCAACAGCATTCGTCCGCCTCACCAGCCGCTACGTTGATTTTGCCTCGTCCAAGCTGTCCGAGATCGCTCTACCGATAGACGACAAGGCATTCGCGTTTGATCCTACACCGATCCCTGATCTGGTGAATCGAATGAAGGACGAAACGCCGGTTGCTGCGATGGATCAGAGCGGCAACCCTGTACAAGTCCCGGCTAAGACCATCATCGCTCAGATGCTTGAGCAGGCACGCGATGCCGCGAAGAAGGCAGAGATGCGAATCTTCGACTGGATGGTAGAGTGCCGCCATACGGCTGAGTTGCGCAAGGTCATCCACGACTCTGCCCGTCTTGGCGTTGGCGTGCTGAAAGGCCCGATCCCGGACAAGAGCAAGTCGCAGGCGGTGAGCCGCGATGGTGATGTGATTTCGCTGGTGATCGAGGAAAATACCGTCCCGGTGACGCGCCACATTGATCCGCAGAATCTATTTCCTGATCCGGCTTGCGGCGAGAACATCCACGACGGCGACTATGTATTCGAGCGCGATTACATCTCCGGTAAGCGTCTGCGCGAGTTAGCCAAGCGCAAGGGCTGGAGCGGCGCGCAGATAGACAAGGTGCTCATCGAAGGGCCGGGCAAGTGCTATCGGGAAGACGGACAACAAGAGGAGAAGTCCCGGCGTCGCCGCTACGAGATGTGGCAGTTCTACGGCATGTTGACGCGCGAAGAGCTTGAGGCTTGCGGAATAGATGGCCTGCCGGAAGATGTGGATGAGGCTCATGCCATAGTCACGCTGGTGAACGAGTCCATCGTGCGCTGCATTATGAATCCGCTGGACTCTGGCAAGTTCCCGTACCATGTATTTTCGTGGAGTCGCCGGGCTGGACATTGGGCCGGTGTCGGGGTGGGTGAGCAGGTATCTATGCCGCAGCGCATGGTTAATGCAGCCACACGCGCCGTGCTGGAGAACGCCGGTATATCTTCAGGGGTGCAGATTCTAATGGATCGCGGGCTGGTCGTCCCGGCTGACCAGCAATGGGCCATCACCCGCAACAAGATATGGTGGAAGGCTGCTGACGCAGTGATGGACGATGTGCGCAAGGCATTCCACATCTTCGAGATTCCGAACGTACAGGCATCTCTGATGCCAATCATTCAGTATGCGCTGAGTCTGGCCGAGCAGCACAGTTCGATCCCGCTGGTGACGCAGGGTAACTATGCTGATGGCGCAAGTCCGCAGACATACGGACAGGCCGAGCTGCAAAACAATAACGCCCTATCGTTCCTACGTGAGCGTGGCGCGATGCTGGATGACTCGATCACCGAGCCGCTGGTACTGATGTTCTACGAGTGGCTGCTGCTTGACCCTGATGTGCCAATTGAGGAAAAGGGCGACTTCAAGATCAACGCGCACGGAACGTCTGCGCTGGTCGAGAAGGCCATCCAAGAGCTGACCATCACTCAAGCTCTGCAATTGAGTCTCAATCCAGCCTTCGGCGCAGACCCCGAGAAGGTCTACGCGATGTGGCTAAAGACCAAGCGCATCGACCCGAGGGACGCGCAGCTTGACGACGAGAAGAAGCAGGCGATGCAGCAACAGCCGCAGCCGAAAGCACCGCAGGTCGAGGCTGCCGAGATTCGGGCGAACGCCGAATTGCAGAAGGAGCAGATGCGCTCTCAGGCGGCGGTCGAGAAGATGCGCATGGACACCGATAGAGATTCTGCATACGTCCAGCAGTTGCGCGATAATGCGCAGTCGATGGCAGAAAGCCGTTTTGCCGAGCTGCAACTGAAGCGCGAACTGGCTATGCTGGACTACGCCAATAAGCACCAGATCACGCTGGACACGCTCAAGACGCAGTTGGCGCGGGATGCAATGAAGCTGCGCACCACGAAGGAGCTGGCAGCAATTGGTGCGCCAGCCAGCGCTTTGCCTACGCCGCCGATTGAGCCGCCCGGTCGTGCGCCGGATGGGCAGAGCTTTCAGAAATAAGGATGGCAATGGAACAGAGCAAATTGATGAAGTTCGTGAACGCAAGCGATAGAGCGCTGCGCGAGTTTTGCGAACAAAATCCGAAAGCGAACAAATTCCCGCGCCTTAATTTTAATGATAGCGCGGCACAGGAACGCATGATGCGGGTTGGTGTCGAGGCAAGACATTTTGAAGCCAAGTCAGAGGATGATATTTTCATGCTTGCTGTCGCAACGCTGCAAAACGATCATGTTGAAAACGAAAGAAGGCGGCTGGCAGAGGGGCGCAAATGAGGGCATTTTTGGCATACAAGGAAGTGGTTGCGCAGGATGATTGCGGCGATCTGTTCTTCAGTGAGCTGAAGTTCGCAGACAATGATGTTGCTATCGCCTGAATTCAGCGGGGCCGCGCTTTTGCGGACTCCGCTGGAATGACGGGTTAGCCGCACGCGCTCAAAGCTAAAACTATTTTATTAAAACGCTTGACAAACTAAAGCAGTTTTAGTATTATGTTTACACGGTGCATGAAATGCCGGGTAAACAAAAGGAGCTGGATCATGAAAACAAACGCAAAAACAACAGCAGCATACAACCGCGCAATGGCAGCAATGGATGCGCTTGGTGATGCAAATATGGCACTCTTTGAGGAAACCGAAATTGCAAAGACTCGCGGCACATTTGATGCCGAGAAAGCGAAAGCTGCGCGCAAGGCAGTTTTTGACGCTACCGAAGAAATGGTGACCGCGTACGCGGATTGGGACGCCGCAGAAGAAGAGCTTCGCTTAAGCCAGCAATGACCCCAAGCGAACAATGCAAAGCGGCAGGGCTGAAAAGCCTTGCCGAGCTTGCAAAGATCAGCGGGGTGAGCGTGCAGACGCTCATCAATTGGCACAAAGACAAACCCGCGCTGTTTGCGACCGCTCTGGCTGGCGCGGTCGCGATTAAGGCGGCTAACGCCCTGATGATGGGCGCGGAGATGTATTGATGATCGAACAACTTATCCCGCGCGCATTCGCAATCCGAGACATGGCGCACAAGGCGCACTGGAAGACCACAAGCTACGCGCAGCACATCGCTCTAGGTGACCTGTATGAAGAGATCATCCCGGCGCTGGATGTGATTGTAGAGGCGCACCAAGGGATGTTTGGGCTGATTGACCCGGAGCCTACCAAGGGCGGGAAAGAGACGGACATGGCCGCATTCCTCCGAGAAGAAGCTGACTGGATGGAGACAAACCGCGATCTGTTGAGCAGCGGAGTGGGGGCTATCGGCAACCTGCTGGATAACCTGACCGCGGTTTATCTGAAAGCCGCGTACAAGCTTGAGAACTTGAAATGAAGCTGACTGAAGGCGAAAGGCAGACGCCGTTCTGGATCAAGCTGAAGAAGCACTTGCAGGAAGAGCTGGAGTCGGCGCGCAACAAGCTGGAATCTCCGCAGATCACGCATGAGCAATCGTTGCTGCTGCGCGGAGAGATCATGCGCTTGCGCAAGCTGTTGAGTATGGAGAAAGAGGATTTCGTAATACCGAAGTAGTTATTCGCATGGATGTTGTGTCGTGTGGCACAACGACAGGTCTGATCAACCAAACAGCATCCAGCCGAATTACATCTTCGCCGCCCACGCGACGGCAATAAGTAACCCATCCCACGGAAACGCCGGATGAAACCCGACCCGCTCACCAGCGGGTTTTTGTTTTACAGGAGCAAGTAATGAGCGATGTACTGGACGATGTACTGGACGACGAAGGTAGCGCGGATTTCGACGCCGGATATTCCGGCACTCCCACGGCAACGCCGGAGCAGAACGACGCAACACCGCATGAATCCAGCCATGAGCAGGATGCCCAGCAGGAACAAGAGCAGCCTAAGTACCGGCAAATCACCGAAGACGAATACAGCAAGTTGAGTTCCGCCGCCGCCGCAGTCGATGAGCTGAGGGCCACGGTAGGGAAGCAATTTGACACCGCATTCGGAAAGATGGGCGGGCTTGAGCGCGTGCTGAAGCAGTATCAGGAACAGACGCCAGCCGGATCCGCAGTGGAAATCACTGAGGAAGATTTTGCCGAGCTGCGCGACGAGTTCCCGGAGCTGGTAGGCCCGCAACTGAAGGCTCTGCAACGTGTGGCAAGCAAGATGCGCGGCACTGGTGGCTTTGACGAAAGCACCATCCAGCCGCTGCTTGAAAAAGCCACGCCGACTTTGGTTGCAAGCATCCGGCAAGAGCTGGCGGCACACAACGCCAAGGAGACGCTGACCGAGACTCATCCACAATGGGAGTCTATTGTCGGCAACAGCTTGGAGAGCAAGCCTGCCAGCAAGGAATTTATCGACTGGTTCTCAACGCAGCCACAGGAATATCAAGATCGCCTGAACGCGACCATGAATCCAGTGGTGATTGGGAGGGCTATTGATAAGTTCGGTGAGCATCAGGCATCGCTCAAGAAAAAAGCCGAAAGGCGCAATCGTTTCGAAGAAGCCGTCACGCCAAAGGGAGATGGAGGCCACGAGCCGCCGCCCGATGACAACGACGCATTCAACGCCGGATTCAACGGCAGATAAGACAATCGACCCGCCTAGTGCGGGTTTTCCATTTAAAGGAGCAACACCATGGCTATGCAAACCTACGCCTTAACTCCCGCGCGTATCGACAAGTACAAGGGCCGGATTTTGTCCCATGCAATCCCGCAAGAAACCCTTGGCCGCGCAGGTCGTCAAGAGAAGATGCCGAAGAATTCCAGCAAGACTTATGTCGCTCGTCGCTGGTTGCCCTACGGCGCGACCACCGCCAACCCCAACCAGTTCTTCCAGAACGCAACAACGGTTGACCGCACCAATGCGCTGATCCAAGCACACCAGACTTCGGAAGGCGTAACCCGCGCCCCCGAGTCCATCGTGCCGCAGGATGTAACGGTGGTGATGAAACAATACTCTTGCCTGTACGGCCTGACCGACCAGATGACCGACCTGTACGAAGATGACGCCCCTAGCGCCATGAAGGAACAGATCGGCGAGCGCGTTACGCTGGTCAACGAGCAGGTCATTTACGGTGAACTGAAGGCATCCACCAACCAGTTCTATGGCGGTACTGGCACATCGCGCGCCACGGTGAACGGCCCGATCTCGCTGAACATGATCCGCAAGATGGTACGCTCGATGCGCGCCAATCACGGCATGGCGGTAACTACGTTGCTGAAGGCTTCGAACCTCTACGGCACGGATTCGGTCGGCGCTGGCTTCTTCGTATATGGTCATACCGACTTGGCCGCAGACATCCGCGATCTGCCGAACTTTACCCCTATCGAGAAATACGCATCCGGTACGCCAGTTCCGAACGAGATCGGTAAGTGCGAAGAGTTCCGATTCGTGCTGTCGCCTGACTTGCCGAGCATTCAAGACGCTGGTGCGGCTATCGGCACTTGGGCCGGTACTGGCTCTGCCTTCTCCACCACAGGCGTAAGCATGGACGTGTATCAGTTCGTCGTGCTGGCAAAGGATGCCTTCTCGCAGATCAGTATCCGTGGCAAGGACGCGATTGACATCACCTTCATCGCGCCAAATCAGAAGGACAAGTCTGATCCTCTGGGTCAACGCGGCTATGCCGGTGCAATCTGGTACAAGGCGGCAATGCTGGAGAACTCGGGGTGGACGGCAATCGGGAATGTTGGCGTTAAGTTCCTGTAACCAGTGAATGAGGCCGCCCATCGCGGCCTCGTCTTTTAAGGAGAAAAAACATGATCGGAACTATCCGTCAATGGCTGGCTAGTATTGCGCCATCGCAGACGAGTTACGCACTGCAAAAGGTGCTTGACCCGATTGGCGACCGCATTTCTACCCACGCCTTAACCACTGCTGGACTGGCAATCAAGGCAGGGGCTTCTGCAATCGTCAAGACCGGGGCTGCGGCCTGCATCGTGTCCGTCAAGGGCAAGTTGCAGTCAATCGGCGCTGCGACTGACCAAGCCGCACTATCCGGCACTGTGCTCAACGCCACCTTCAACGTCTATGCCTTTTTCGTAGATGCGGCAGGTACTGGTACGAGCGCAATGGGCGTAGGTGCTGCGACTTTGCCAGCCGTTGTTTTCCCGGTTATCCCGGAAGGCAAGGCGCTGCTGGGCTTCGTCATCATCAACCCAACCGGGACGGGCAACTTCGTGGGCGGAACAACCGCACTCGATGATGCCACCGTTATCCCGAACGCCGTCTATGTGAATTGCACAGGCCCGTTCGACCCCACCGTACTCACTGCTTAAGGAGAATCAACTATGGATCGTCTTCAACAAACCTCGCTGACCGGCGCACTTGGCAAAGCAACTCTGGCTGCCGGTACTACCTCAACCATTTCCACCACTGGCACGCTGCCTTTCGCCATCCGTGGCATGGCGTATAGCCATGCGGCGCTGACAAACCAAGCCACTCCGACGACCGACGCCAATACTGGCGTAGGCTTTCTCGGAGTCAAGGCTGGCTTCGGCTCGGTGTTCGTGTACGGCTACAATGCGGCTGGTACGCTGCTGTGCGCTCAAGGTGAGGTCATTGCCTTGGACATTTCCAGTACCTATGCGTGGAAGCAAAAGCCGCAACTGCCCGCTCTGCCGGATGACTTCTGCCCGTTCGGCGCTCTGACCATTCTGGCCGGGGCGACCGCCGATGCGGTGACTGGCTGGATACAGGGTACTAGCAACCAAGCGGCTGTTACCGGCATCACCTATGCCCGTACCGACTTTGCGCTGGGTATGCCGGATCAACTGGTCTAACCAAGAAGCAAGCGCAGCAAGCTAGGCCCGGCAGAGATGTCGGGCCTTTTCGTTTCAACCTATACGAGGTGCATCAATGAGAACAGCTAGGAACAACCCAGTCACCCCAAGGGGCGGAGTGCATACAGAAGATTTTGATCTGGCACAGCCAGCGGCAATCCATATTCCAGACTCGGGCGCACTTAACCGCCAGAGCGAGGTGCTCGTGCCAGCCGATGCAACGGCACTTGATCGCAACTATGTCGATGCGCTGAAGTTCAACGAGGACGTGCTGGAGATTCTGCTTGAGCCTTCTTCTGAAGAGAATGCGCCCATGGTCATCGACGTGTCCGTTAATGGCGAAACAGTCTGGATCATGGTCGGACAGAACGTCAGCCTGAAGCGCAAGTTTGTCGAAGTGCTGATGCGCTCCAAGCCCGTTTCGGTGCGCACAGAACACGAAGACATTGGTGCGAAGATCATCAATAACCGCATCATTCGCAACACTCGCGCGAAGTATCCGATGAGCATCTTGCGCGATCCGGCGCAGGGCAAGGGCATGGAGTGGATGCGGCGCATCCGTGCGGAACTGTAAGCCATGACATTCCTGCAACTGGTTCAGCGTCTGCGCTCGGAGTGTGGCGTATCTGGAACTGGGCCAACCACCGTAGTCAGCCAGACCGGCGACATGGAACGGCTGGTCAACTGGACAAATGCGGCTTGGCTGGACATTCAGTCTGCGCACCGCGACTGGGACTGGTTGCGTACTTCGCTTACCCCGTTCGCCACGGTGGCTGGGCAGCAAACCTACGCGCCCACGACCGATCTGTCGCTGACAGATTTCGGCATGTGGGACAGAGATTCGTTCCGGGTGTACGACACGGCGGCAGGCATCGGCTCTGAAACGCCGCTGACCTACATGCCGTATGACCTGTGGCGCGATAGCTTCCTGATTGGAGCGCTACGGTCAACGACCAGCCGTCCGACCATCGTGACGGTTGCGCCCAATAACTCTCTGGGGTTCGGCCCGATAACTGCGGCTGGCTACTCCATCGTTGGTGACTACTACAAGATCCCCACCGAGATGAGCGCCGACGCGAATATCCCAGTGCTGCCGACGCAATACCATCTGGCCATCGTGTACCGCGCCATGATGCACTATGGCGCGTACTACGGTGCAACCGAGGTATATCAGCGCGGCGAGATTGAATTCGCCAAGCTGATGCTGCGCATGACTTCGGACAGGTTGCCGGACATGCTGTGGGGAGGCACTCTCGCATGATTAGTCTGCCGCAGGCCCGTTTTGATGCCATCTCGCTTTCGGGTGGACTGGATCAGGTAACGCCAACCTTGTCGCTGAAGCCCGGCGTATGCAAGATAGCCAGCAACTTCGAATGCTCTGTCTATGGTGGATATACCCGAATCCAAGGGTATGAGCGCTATAACGGGCGGCCATCGCCTAGTGCGGCCACCAATACAATGGTGTTCATCGCAAATAGACTAGCCACGCCAGTTCTTGGCGACACGCTGACAGGAGCAACCTCCGGCGCAACCGGCGTAATATGCTCCATAGAGAACGGCTATCTTGTCATCACCAAGCAGTCATTGACCTTTACGCTAGGCGAGATGGCGATGGTCGGGGCTACCAACATAGGAACTGTTACAGCCTCGACCGGCCCGATCAGTGCGCAGGAAAATGCACTTCACGCGGCGCTGGCGGCAGACACCTATCGCGCTGACATCGCAGCAGTCCCCGGCTCTGGCCCTGTGCGCGGCGTGTTCATATTCAACGACATCATCTATGCCTTCCGCGACAACGCGGGGGCAACGGCGGTCGATCTCTACAAGTCATCTGCGGCTGGCTGGGTGAATGTGCCGTACTTCTACGAGGTGAGCTTTACTGCGGGAACGAATGCTCCGGCAGAGGGCGATACGCTGACGCAGGGCGGAGTAACGGCAACGATAAAGCGAGTCTGTACCGAGTCAAACTTTAACGTCTCAACTGGCGCATGGGCGGCTGGTACGGCTACCGGGCGATTTGTCATTACAGCCCCGGCAGGGGGGAACTTCGCAGCCGGGGCGGCTACGGCAGGCGCGACCACGACAGTCACGCTGTCCGGGGTGCAGACGGCGATAGCCTTGGCAACTGGAGGGAAGTTCGAGACGGTGAAGGAGAACTTCTCGGGCGGGCTTGGTACGTTCAGGGTGTACGGCTGCGACGGAGCAAACCGAGCTTGGGAGTTCGACGGAACTATTCTATCGCCGATCTCGACCGGCCTTGGGGTAGACGACAAGCCAAAGCATATCTACGCACACAAGGGGGCGCTATTCCTTGCGGTTCAAACGTCCGTGGTCAAGTCTGCTCCGGGGTGGCCGTTCTGTTACACGACGATCAACGGCGCGGCTGAGTTTGCCATGGGTGATACAGTGACTGGGATGATTTCTGCGCCCGGATCGCAGACTTCCGCCGCGCTGTTCATTTTCGGACGTAGCAATACATCCATTCTGTACGGCACTTCTGTTTCAGACTTCAACCTTGTGCGATACAACACCGGCACAGGAGCGATCGACTACAGCGTGCAGAACATGGCGCAGACGCTGGCAATGGACGATCGTGGCGCGCTGATGTTGCAGACATCGCTCAACTACGGCAACTTCGATCAGGCCACGCTGACGCACAACATCCGCCCTTTCATCGACGCTCGCCGCACTAGACTAAGCTGCTCGTCGCTCAATCGCAGTAAAGGCCAGTACAGGCTGTTCTTTAGTGATGGGTTTGGCCTCTACATAACCATCGTAAACGGACAGTGGGTCGGCTCGATGCCAGTGTTCTTCAGGCACATCCCGTATTGCTCGATTGAGGACAAGTTCTCTGACGGAACAGAGGCTTCATTCTTCGGCGGCGCTGACGGGTTCGTGTACCAAATAGACAAGGGTACATCATTCGATGGCTCAAACATCTATGCGTACATGACCCTAAATTATGCCGCGAGTGGGAATTCGCGTGTATTGAAGTCGTACCGAAAAGCCGCCGTTGAAGTTCAAGGCGGTAGCTATGCAGAGTTCAGATTCGGCTACAGCTTGGGATACGACTCTGCTGAAATTGCGCAGCCTCAAAATACGACATACGGGACAAACTTCAACGTCCCGTATTGGGGCAGTTTCACATGGGGGAATTTCTATTGGGGCGGACGCTCCCTGCTTCCATCCGAATGTGCTATGGATGGGACTGCCGAGAACGTCGCGCTAGCCTTTTACAGTGACGGCAACTACTTCCAGCCGTTCACGTTAAACACCGCAATCATTCACTACTTGCCGCGCAGAGCGTTGCGCTAGGAGCAGATATGGCAAACAATTTTTACAATCATGGATCCGTTCCGCAGAATGGAACGCCGGGCGACGCGCAGGAGATCGGCGCTGAATTCAACTCGGTTCAGGGCGGCTTCGACAAGATGCCAGTGATTACCGGGAATGGCGGAAAGACAGTGCGCGTTAATACTGGCGGAACTGCGCTCGATGTCAGTAAAGTCACGATCACCGAGCCTGCAACCAGCGCAACGCTGACCATCGCGGACGGCGCAACACTGACCGCCACGGCCAGCGCCTCAGTGAGTGGTACGCATACAGGCTCAAGTTCTGGAACGAATACCGGTGACGAGACTGGCGCTAGTGTTGCCGCTCTAATCAACGCCGCACCTAGCAAAGTCACGCCGGTTGACGCGGACGAGCTTCCGCTCAGTGACAGTGCCGCCGCGTTTGGATTAGCCAAGCTGACGTGGGCAAATCTTAAAACTGCCGTCTCTGTTGGGCTGACGTTTCTGCAAGCAGGTGTTGGCGCAGTCGTCCGAACGATGCTTGCAAAGCTGCAAGAGCGAGTGAGCGTCGGTGACTTCGGCGCTGTCGGAGACGGCGTTACCGATGACACCGTTGCGATTCAGGCCGCAGTGACTTACGTTCAATCCGTCGGCGGAAAGTTGGTGTTCGACGGGTCGAAGACGTACCTGCTATCTCGGCAGGGCGGGATACTCTCATATGATGGCGTAAATCAGAGCTATTACGCTGTCCTCATCACCGCGCCGATTGACATTGACCTTTGCGGAGCATCCTTTACCGTCCCGCAGGACGAGGCCGGGTACTGCACGGCTTTTTTGTGCAACGCGACGACCCGTGTATCTATCTCCGATGGGTACTTCGTCGGCACTGGCGTGAAGACGGCTAAGCACCTATACAACGGCGCAGCGGTTGCGATGAAGAGTTGCACAAGCTCAAGAATACGCGATATTAGGTCGCTCTCTATGAGGGCCGGTGCGCAGCTTTATTCCTGCACCGATTGCCGCATAGACAAGTGCATCTCTGAACAAGACACGACCTATTACGCATTCTCCGGTACGCACTTCGGCTGCTATTCGGGAAGCGAAAATGTTATCGAGAGCTGTACCACTTACGTGTCTTGCGGAGATGGCGACATCTTCCTATACGGTTCTGGGAATCGAAACAAGATCATCAACTGCCAAGCGTACAATTACGTCAAGGGAGATGCGACAAGGACACTGATATTCAACATCGCGCAAGGCATGGGGGCCGACTCTGGTCAGCGACACGCCACCCTACAAGGGAACACCGTTTACGGAATGTATTACGGCATCGACGTAAAGAACGACTCGAATTATACCAAGGTTGTCGGGAATACAGCCATTTGCTGCAAGGCCGGTATCGTCGCGCGGCTTGGCGAATCGCCGGGGCGCAGCTACGGCGTCGTGATTGCCGACAATATCATTAACACCATGACGGGCATGACGCAGTTCACCTATGGATCAGAGGTTACATTTGGCGCCTTATCAATTAAAACCTGCGGGATCTATCTACAAAATTCGATAGGCCATACCGTCACCGGGAACAACATCTCCGTGATGGGTGATACGTCAACAGTCGCCGGGTTCAGGAACGACTTCGTCGGCATCCATTACCAGTTTGATGGGGCGGTAGACGATAGCGTCCAGAAGGGTTCGGTAATCTCCGGCAATATCATCTCGCACCAGACCACCATCGGCGCGAACAACTACTACTCTTACGGGCCGTGCCTATATGTCGTTCCGGGAGTCACGACGACCAACGCATTGCGCGGACTCGTTGTTAATGGTAACAAATTCGACCCAATCTTCGGCACTGGCGCGGTTGAGAATTGCGTTTATTTGAGTTATGTAAACGAGTTGTCCTTTGTCGGGAATTCGTTCTCGCAGTTCAGGCTGTTCAGCCTTCTGGTGCTGAATGTGTGCAACCGAGCAACGGTATCTGGCAATTCTGCCGCATCGTTCAGGCAGTTCGTGAGCGCGACAAGCTGCTTGAATCTGAACATCGTAGGCAATACCCTTGCCGCCAATTCGTCAACGTCTTTCGGTGGTACTCTGCCGACAATCTCACTAGACACCTGCACCTATGTGTCCATCAACGGGAACGTGATGGGGGACGCCACGAGCGGGGACGGCAGATTCGCAGAATCTGTTACGTCAAATTGGATCGCCATGACTAACAATGTGGTGGCTAGTGCGAACTACAGTTCGGCCAATTATTATTCGTTCGATGCCAGCGCAGTCAACACTGTGGTCGGCAATAATCTGGTCAACTAAGCGACGCAACGACACAACAACTTTTCAAACGAGAGGTACGAATGGCTATCACTACTGGCGGTCTAATTGCTGCGCAACCTGTCGCATCTTCTCAAGTGCCAACTACCGCACAGGTCAAGGCGCTCCCTACAGCGAAAACATCCGTGAATGTCGCACAAGCCCCGGCATCTGTCATGCCTTCAGCAACGACATATAACCCGTCGCAAATTTCGATCAACCAGCCGACAGATACCGTTCAGGGGCAGGTTCAGGGAATCGTCAATGCGAACGGGCCACTGATGCAGCAGGCGGCATCGCGCGCCAATCAGGCAATGAATGCGCGCGGCCTAAAGGACTCTAGCATCGCAGTCGGTGCTGCGGAGGGGGCTATGCTTGATGCCGCGCTGCCGATGGCACAGGCCGATGCTGCGGCATACCGGACTACTGACCTCGCCAATGCTGACATGACGAATCAGTCCAGCCAGTTCGGCGCGCAGCAGACCAACGCGATGGCCACTACCGGCGCACAGCTCTCCGCCGACACATCAAAGTTCAATACCAGCCAGCAGAATCTGGCGATCATCAGTCAGCTCGATGCAGCCAACAAAGTCCAGCTTGCCGATATTCAAGCAACATACCAGAACGAGATGCAGGCAAACGCTAGTGCTGGGCAGTTGTTCAACCAAACGATGTCAGCGATCAACAATATTCAGCAGAGCACAACGATGGACGCGGCGACCAAGAAGGCTTCGACAGATCAGCAGATAGCTCTGCTCAAGTCAGGATTGACGTTGGATGGGGCTATCGCCAACCTTAACCTGACCCCGGTCCTAAACTTCAAGGTGTAGCCATGAACGATATGATGGCAGTTCCGCAAGCTGGTGAGCGCCAGCAGTGGCTGATCGACTTAATGGCTGCGCCGTATGGAGCGGTAGAGGGTTCGTTCGGTCAGGCCGATACATTGGACGAACTGATGGCTCAGTACGAAAGCTGCGCAATCGAGCCGATCCGCGATAAGATTCTGCGCATGGAGGACTTCTTGCTGGCGCAGCCGCAAGTCGAGATTCCGCTGAATCACTACATCAACAACGGCATCTATTACCGAGAAATCACCATCCCGGCAGGGGCATTCTGTACCGGCTCGATCTATAGCGAGGCGCATATCCATTTCTTGCTGCGCGGAGATATGACGGTATTGACTGAGGTCGGGCTTAAGCGTATCTGCGGCCCGCAGACTTTCGTATCCCCCCCCGGAATGAAGCGCGCTGGCTATGCGCACGAGGAGACGGTATGGGCGGCGGTGTTCAGGACGGACGAAACCGACCCTGACAAGGCATTTGATGCAATCGAGAAGAGAGCGAGGTGATGCAATGAAAGATTTTTCTAAAAAGCGCGGACGAATTACTGATGACGGTTATTCGATGTATTGCGAGGTTTCCTTGATCGCGGCGGCGACGGGGTTTGCAGCGACTGCGGCGGCGGTCGCCACGGTCGGCGCTGGAGTGATGGCAGCAGGCTCTGTGCTAGGCATCAAGGAGGCCAAGCAAGTCGGCGGACTGATGATGGCCGGAGGAGGCATCGCTTCCGGGTTGGGCGGGCTAGGCATGATCGGGGGCGTGGCTGGTGCGACATCTGTACTCGGCACGTTGTCTGCTGGTGCGTCGCTGGTCGGCGGCGCATTGCAGGGGGTTGGGGTTCTTACCGGCAACAATAAGCTATCGACGTATGGCGGCATCATCAACGGGGCTGGAATGATGGGTAGCGCATTT
>Ga0208958_1001745_pt1 | contig 20458 bp, 23 predicted proteins | sample RifOxyB1_FD_184032 | JGI IMG/M metagenome (GOLD analysis project Ga0208958, IMG submission 184032) | Soil microbial communities from Rifle, Colorado - Rifle Oxygen_injection B1 (SPAdes) | ecosystem: Environmental > Terrestrial > Deep subsurface > Rock core/Sediment | place: Rifle, Colorado... | reverse complement strand
CGCCCGCCTCATCGGCCTGACCATGCGCACCGGCCCCGCCAGCCAGCTGACCGTGTCGCGCAGCTTCGACGGCGCCCTGCGCCTTCGCTCGCTGGAAGAAAAAGTCACCCACGAAACCGTCGTCCTGAAGGGCGAGGTCGAACGCTCCCTGTCCGCCAGCGCCCGCGAACTGGGCGCTACCGCCTCCATCGTCCGCGCCGCCAGCCGACTTTTCGCGACCAAGTTCGATATGCAACGCGACATCCGCGCGTCGGACGAGTTCACCATGGTCTTCGACCGCGACGTGACCGAGGCCGGTCGCACCGTGGGCGTCGGCGACCTGATGTACGCCGAACTGCGCGGCGTCACCTTCTACCGGTTCAAACCCGCCGGGGCCAAGGAGGCGCAGTTCTTCGACGCCTCGGGCAAGAACCTGCGCTCGGCCATGATGCGCACCCCGCTGCAGAACTTCCGCCGCGTCTCTTCAGGCTTCGGTTTCCGCACCCACCCGATCTCCGGCTACAAGAAAATGCACCAGGGCATCGACTTCGCCGCCGGCACCGGCACGCCCGTCGTCGCCCCCGCCGACGGCGTCGTCGTCGAGGCCCGCCGCTGGGGCGGCTACGGCAACTGGCTGCGCATCCGCCACAACAACGGTCTCGAGAGCGGCTACGGACACCTGTCGCGCTACGGCTCGGGCATCCGGGCCGGGCAGCGGGTCAGCCAGGGCCAGGTCGTCGCCTATGTCGGCTCGACCGGCGCCTCCACCGGCCCGCACCTGCACTATGAGCTGTGGCGCAATGGCCAGCGGATCAATCCCGCCGGCGTCCGCACCCAGGAAGGCACCGAACTGTCCGGCGCCGACCTCGCCGCCTTCCGCGCCGAAAAGGCGCGCATCGACCGGATCATCGCTTCGGGCGGTCAAAAGCGCCCCGCCCTGCAACAGGCTTCGGCCGAAGGCCTGCGTTCCGCCCAGGGCTGAACCCGCTCGATTCCCGGCAGAGTCTGCCAAACGCCTGCAGACACGCGGCGAGCCCTTCTTGACGCCTAAAGCCCAAGCCGATCAGGCCGGACCTCGCGCCAGCGGGGCTATGAGGCGGCTTCAGATGGCCCTGAAAACTTGATGGCGACCCCGGCAGGACTCCAACCTGCGACCTCGGCTTTAGGAAAGCCTTGCTCTATGCGGCTGAGCTACGGGGCCACTCGGGATCACCTAGCGGGTCCACGGCGAAGAGGAAAGATGGGGTCGGGTTGAACCGGGTGTTTTTCAACCGCAGCGGACCAGCCGAACCTCTGTTGTGGTTAATCCGCTTTAAGATACAACATGTTGTCGTGAACAAATCACGAATCGGAGCGAGTCGCCGATTCGGTCCTGATTCGTTTCATCCCTGTTCCGCAGAGTGGTGATCGGCGTTAACCGGGCTGATGCGTGTGCTGGACGACGGCCCGCAACCCCGCCAGGAGCTCCTCTATGGCTTCGCTCGTCTGGCAGTCGTTGGCCAGGATCAGGGTCAGGGCGTGGGCGTGGACTTCGACTTCCGGCCAGGACCAGGCCTTTGCGGCCGTCATCTGGTGGGCCGTCTCGCACAGGCTGTAGGCGGCCGTATAGAAGGGCGGGATGTCGAGGAACCCCGCCATGTCGACCAATGCGGAGCCGAGGGCGTAGACCTTGGCGTCGGCGCGGGCCGGGCGGCGGCGGCACAGGCTGCTGAGCAGATCCACCTGGGCCTGAAGCAGCTCCATGATCCGGTCGCGCTGGCTCTCCAGGCCCTGCTCCGCCCGTTCCACCGCCTCTTCGATGGTGATGCCGCCCGGACGCGCCATCTGGCGTTGCAGCGAGGTGCGGATCTTGCGGATGCGGGGCGCTTCGGACGGGGGTTCGGGGGAGACGGTCATGGGGCGGTACTCACAGATTGACCTTCATCGGCTTCAGCATCATGTCGATCGAATCCTGGTCCATATTGGCCTCGACGGCCTCGCCCAGTTCTCCCGACAGATCGGTCGAGCGACGCCCCTCTTCGCCCGGAGGCGGACCGTAGTTGCGGACGCGGCGGTCGGGCCCGACATAGGTCTCGACCTCGACGAAGTCGCGGGGATGGGTTCCCAGCCAGGCGATGCGCTTCAGCAGGACCGAAGGGGTGAGAGGCTTGGCCACGATATAGGAGGCGCCGCAGTCGCGCCCCTTGGCCACCCGCGCGTGGGCCGCATGGCCCAGGATCATGATCACGGGGGTGAAACGCGTCGGCTCGACCGCCTCGCGGCGCAGCCAGCGGACGAAATCATAGCCGTCCATCTCCGGCATGGCGCAGTCGACCAGGATCAGATCGACCGAGCGCCGCTGCAACAGATCGACCGCGTCCTTGGCTGAGGGACATTTCAGCTGTTCGCGAACGCCGAACCCCTGGACGATGGAGCTGAGGAGATCCAGCGATGTCGGCTGGTCGTCGACCAGCAGGACCGTCGAATGCGCCAGATTGATCCTGTCCGGCGTCTTCGTCACGAGATCAGAACAACATCAGATCGCCCGCGTCCTGCGCAGCGGAGGTCTGGACGCCGGCGGCGGGACGCAGGCGACCCGCCATGTCGGCCAGGGAGATGCGGCTGACCGATTCCGCAGGCGTCGCCCCGTTGCCCAGCATGCGCAAAACGCCGGCAAGGGCTTCGAGCCTTTGGGTCAGGGCGTCGAGGGCCTGGGCCTCGGTCAGAGCCTCGGCGCGATCTTCCGGCGGCGCACGACGCACCAGTCGGCTGACCAGGGCCTCTACGTGATCGATCCCCTCGCGCACGCCCGTGAGCTCGTCGGCTATGGCGGCCAGAAGCAGGGCATGTTCGGGGGGGGCGTGCATCAGAACAGCTCCAGAGCGCCTGTATCGACGGGGGGCGGGGCGACGGGCGCCGGCTTGGGCGCCACGGTGTCGGTGACCGCGCGTTGCATGGCCTTGCCGGTGACCGGCCAGTAGTGCAGACGACGACCGCCGTCGCCGCGCAGGCTGCCGCCCACGACCGGGATGCCTTCGTCCCGCAGGAATTTCTCGGCGAAGTCGGCGTTCGAGCGTCCGACGTCGCGTAGACTGTCGAACATGCGTCCGCCGCCGAACAGCTTGGCCTCAAGCCGGTCGCGCCGACCGCCCGCCTTCAGCAGATCGTTGATCAGAAGCTCCATCGCATAGGCGCCGTAGCGACGCCCGGCGTCGGTGCCGGCGCCCGAGCCCTCAGGCAGCAGGAAGTGGTTCATGCCGCCGATGCCCGCGACCGGATCGCGCAGGCACATGGCGACGCACGAGCCGAGAATCGTGCTCAGCACCACGTCCGGATCGGAGGTGATGTGGTGCTCGCCCTGGCCGACGTGCACCCGCTTTTCCTTGCTGTCCTTGAGAGCCGCGAAGGTCATGTCAGCGCGCCGAACACGGCTTCCAGCTTCCCCTTGAGCTGGGCCACGGTGAAGGGTTTGACGAGATAGTTGTTCACCCCGAACTGCACGGCGCGTTGAACCAGCTCGCGGTCGGCCCGGCCGGTCAGCATGATGAAGGCGGTCTTGGAGGTCGGCGGGTGGGCGCGGACGGCGCGCAACAGGCCCAGACCGTCCAGGTTCGGCATATTATAGTCGGAGATGATCAAATGGGCCGGCTTCTGGATGATGTCGCGCAGGGCGATGTCGCCGTCGGCGGCTTCGCGGATCTCGCGCACGCCCAGTTGTTGAAGGCTGGTGCGGACCAGAGAGCGCATCGTCATCTGATCGTCCACGACCAGGCAGTGAAGAGAGGCGGCTGCGGGCATGGGGGCGCTCCCGGGTTCAGGCGATGGACCGTGCGCCCGTTTCAGCGCACAGTTCAAGAATGGCGGGGGACAGGCGGTGCAGCGGCAGTTGCCGCTCCACGGCGCCCATTTCGAAGGCGGCTTTCGGCATGCCGTAGACGACCGAGGTCGCCTCGTCCTGACCCAGGGTGCGGCCGCCGGCGTCACGAATGGACTTCAGCCCCTTGGCGCCGTCGCGGCCCATGCCCGTCAGGATCACGCCGGTCATCGGGCGCTTCAACCGCACGACGGACTCGAACATGACGTCGACCGAGGGGCGATGGCCGTTGACCGGATCGCTCTGCACCAGGCGACAACGCGGCGTCAGGCCGGGCGTGACTTCAAGGTGGGCGGCGCCGCCGGGCGCGAGATAGATGTGGCCCGGCTTCAGCTGGGCGCCTTCGTAGGCCTCGGTGACCGTCGGGGCGCAGACCCGGTCCAGGCGCGCGGCGAAGCTGGAGGTGAAGGTGGCGGGCATGTGCTGGGTGATGACGGTCGCCGGGCAGTTGGCCGGAAAGCCGCTGAGCACGGTCAGCAGGGCCTCGACCCCGCCGGTGGAGGAGCCGATCGCGAGAACATGGTTGGCCGCAGGACGATAGGCGCTGGGCGCGGCCGCCGCCGTCGGCACGTCGGTGCGGGCCCGGACGCGAGACCGGGCGGCCGTCTTCACCTTGTCAATCAGATCGTGGAAGGCGTCGACGCTGGCCACGGCCGGCTTGGCCACCGCGTCGACAGCCCCGATTTCCAGCGCCGCCAGGGTCACGTCGGTGCCTGCCGCCGTCAGGGTCGAGACCATGACCACCGGCATGGGCCGTAGCCGCATGATCTTCTCGAGGAACTCCAGCCCGTTCATGTTGGGCATTTCGACGTCCAGGGTCAGGACGTCCGGGTTCAGTTCCTTGATGGCGGCGCGGGCCTCGATCGGATCGGCGGCCGTGCCGACCACTTCCAGTTCCGGATCCGACTTCAGGGCGGCCGAGATCAGGCCGCGCATCGTCAGGCTGTCGTCCACCACCAGGACCTTGATCTTGGCGCTCATCATGCGGCTCCCAGGCGGTAGGTCGTCAGACCCGCGGTGTGAAGTTGACGGGCGGCCGGTCCGGCGACGCGCTCGGAATGGCCGATGTAGAGTGTGGCGCCGGGCTGCATCAGCGGCACGAACCGGCTCCAGACGCGCTCCTGCGTCGGGTCGTCGAAATAGATGACGACGTTCCTGCAGAAGATGACGTCGAACTTGCCCTTCATGGGCCAGTCGCCGATCAGGTTCAGCTCCTTGAACGAGACCAGACGCTTCAGCTGGGGGCCCGCCGTCCAGTTCCCACGGTCGGCGCGGTTGAAATATTTCCGCCACAGGGTCGCGGGCGCCGGCTCCAGAGCCTCTTCTGAATAGGTGCCGTCATGGCCCTGGGCGACCATGTTCGGGTCTATGTCCGTGGCCAGGATGCGGACATCCAGGTCTGCGGCGTCGGGCAGAACCGAAAGCAGGGTCAGGGCCATCGAATAGGGCTCCTGCCCGTTCGAACAGGCCGCGGACCACAGGCGCACGCGTCCGCCGGCTCGGGCGCGATCGACCAGCTTGGGCAGGACCCGGTCGCGCAGGTCGTCGAAATGATGCGGCTCGCGGTAGAATCGGGTGACGTTGGTCGTCAGGGCGGCCGTCATCTTCTGACGCTCGTCGATGCCGTCGACGCCCTCCACGAGGGCGCAATAATCGCGGAAGCTGGACAGACCCAGGGTGCGCAGGCGTTTGGCCAGACGCGAGTAGACCAGAGCGGCCTTGCCCTCGTTCAGCGCGATCCCGGCGTGGGCGTGCAGCATTTCGGCGATTTGACGGAAATCCTCGGCGGTGAAGGCGAACTCGCCCTCGACGATGGATCCCCGTCCGGGAGCGGGGTTCATGCGGCTTCGGCCTCGACCTGGGGCAGGATGTGATCCAGTTCGATCAGGCTGATCATGCGGCCGTCGATGGAGAAGATGCCCTTGACGAAGGTCTTGACCTGGTCGCTGGCCACATCCGGCGTCGCCTGCACCGAGGCGTCGTTCATCTCGAGAATATCCGAGACGGCGTCGACCAGCAGACCCACCATCCGGCCGCCGATGTGGGCGACCATGATCACGTGGCGCGCCGTTGGCTCGGAGGTTTCCAGGCCGAAGCGGGCGGCCAGGTCGATGATCGGCAGAACCGTGCCGCGCAGGTTGATCACCCCCTTCATATAGCCCGGCGAACGCGGCAGGGGGGTGGCGGGGGTCCAGCCGCGAATCTCTCGCACCGACATGATGTCGACGCAGAACTCCTGCCGGCCGATCCGGAAGGCGATCAGTTCGCGCTGGGAATCGTTAGCTTCGTTCATGAATCAACTCGCAAGCTTGAAATCGGGGCGGGGCGCCTTGCGGCGCATGTCGGTGACGAGGACGTCGACATCCAGGATCAGGGCCACGCGGCCGTCGCCCAGGATGGTGGCGGCGGCGACGCCTTCGACCTGCTGATAGTTGGTCTCCAGGCTCTTGATGACCACCTGGCGCTGGCCCTGAATGGCGTCGAACAAGAGGGCCGCCTGCTGGCCGCCTTCGGTCTCGACCACCACGGCGACGCCTTCGGAGGGAACGACCGGCGTGTCGCGGAAGCCCATGGTCATGGCGACGTCGATCAGGGGCAGGAAACGCTCGCGGAACCGGATCACCGGATCGACGCCCCCGACGAAGTGCAGATCGCCTTCCTGCGGCGTCAGGCTTTCGACGATGGCGGGCAAGGGGGCGATCAGGATCTGGTCGGCGGCGGACACCACCATGCCGTCCAGAACCGCCAGGGTCAGCGGCAGGCTGAGGGTGAAGGTCGAGCCCTTGCCCGGGACCGAGCTGATCGAAATGCGCCCGCCCAGGGCCTGGATCGACCGCTTCACCACATCCATGCCGACCCCGCGGCCGGAGATGTCGGACACGACGGCGGCCGTCGAGAAGCCCGGCAGGAAGATGAGGTTGTCGATCTGCTCGTCGGTCAAGGCGGCTTCGGGTGCGATCAGCCCCTTGTCGATGGCGATCTTCTTGACCCGCTCGCGGTTGATGCCCTTGCCGTCGTCGGCGATCTCGATGACGATCCGGCCCGACCGGTGCAGGGCGGCGAGCCGCACCGTGCCCTCGGCCGGCTTGCCGGCGGCGACGCGTTCCTCGGGCGTTTCCAGACCGTGGTCGATTGCGTTGCGCAACATGTGAGTGATGGGCTCGGCCAGGCGTTCGACGACGGTCTTGTCGACCTCAGTGTCTTCGCCGGACGTCACCAGACGGACCTGTTTGGAGACCATGTCGGCGACTTCACGAACCAGGCGCGGCATGCGCTGGAACACCGACTTCACCGGCTGGGCGCGAATGGCCATGACGCTGTCCTGGATCTCGCGCGTCAGCAGCTCGAGGTCTTCCAGACCGAGCGCGATGCCCGACGAACGGGCCAGGCCGCTCTCAAGCACGCGCTGAGACAACATGGCCTGCTGGATGACCAATTCGCCGACCACGTTGATCAGGCGGTCCACCCGATCCAGATCGACGCGGATGGTGACCGGCGCCGGCGCCACGGGCGCGGCGACCTGGGCCGGCGGTATGGGGGCGGCAGGCGCGGGCGCGGGGGCCGGAGCGGCGGGCTTGGCCGCAACGGGGGCAGGCGCCGGCGCGGGGGCGGGGGCGGGGGCGGGGGCGGAAGGCGCGGGAGCTGTCGGCGCAGCCTCTGCAGGCGCCGCACCGCCTGCCGCCTTGGCCAGGATCGCGGCGACGTCGAGCTCGTCGGTGGCCGGCAGAACGGCGGGCGGCTCTTCTTCGAATTCAAGGGCGAGGGCGGGTTCGCCGCCCAGAGGCGAGACCGTCAGATCGCAGTCCGCCTCGACGAAGTCGAAGACCTCGCGGACGACCTTTTCCTCGACCTCGGCGGTGAGGTCGATGGTCCACGTGAGATAGCCTTCCTCGGCGACGAGAATGTCGAGCGTCGGCAGGCTGCTGTCGTCGACGGAGACGGCGATCGGTCCCAGCCGACCCAGTTCCCGCAGCAGCAGCCCGGCCTCGTTGGCGCTGCCGTACATGCGGCCGTGCGGCTTGAACAGGACCCGCCAGCCGACCTGAGCCTCGGGCGCGGCGGCCTGTGCGCCGGGCGCGTCGAGATCGGGCAGTTCCGGCAGGGGCGCGTCGAGGGGCGCATCGAACGCCATCGGCGTGAAGCCGAAATCGTCCTCTTCCTCCTCCTCGGCCGGAGGCGCTTCTCCCCCATGGGTCAGAACCTGAAGTTCGTGAACCAGGCCGGCGGAACGTTCCTCGTCCACGGGCGGGGCCAGGCCCTGAGCTGCCTGGATATGGTCGGCCAGAACGTCGGAGGCGCGCAGCAGGGTCTTGATGGTCACCGGGTCGCAAGGCTTCCGCCCCGCCCGCAGCTCGTCCATCAGGGTCTCGAAGACGTGGGCGAAGCGGACCAGAGCCTCCAAGCCGAAGGCTCCCGCCCCGCCCTTCACCGAGTGAACGGCGCGGAACACGGCGTTGATGGTCTCAAGGTCGGTCTGACCCTGTTCCAGCAACATGAGCTTCGATTCCAGTTCCGCGAGCAGTTCGTCGCATTCCTGGAAGAAGGTGGCTTTGATGGCTTCGAAGGCGTCCATGGCTTGCGGCCCGACCGATCTTTGGGGTTAGGCCGCGACGCGGCGGACGGCGTCGACCAGCTTGACCGGATCGAAGGGCTTGACGATCCAGCCCGTGGCGCCGGCGGCGCGGGCGCGAGCCTTCTTCTCGGCGTCGCTCTCGGTCGTCAGCACCAGGCAGGGCGTGGTCCGATGGTTCGGGTCGGCGCGCATGCCCTCGATGAAGCCGAAGCCGTCCATGCGGGGCATGTTGATGTCGGTGATCACCACGTCCGCGCCCTGCGCGGCCAGGGTCTCAAGGCCGTCGATGCCGTCGACCGCCTGGATGACGTTGTAGCCTGCGTCCTCCAGCGCCATCAGCAGCATGTCGCGCATGGTGCGGGAATCATCGACGGTGAGCACTGTCTTTTTCACGCGAGCGTTCCTTCAATGAGGTCTTGAGCGTTGAGATCGGGCGCGCCGAAGGCGGCCCATTGTTCAGAAAAGCCTTCCGATCGGGGTTCGATCGTCAGATCGGCGCCGTCGGCGGACCAGGTCTTCTTGGCCGACAGCAACACCTGCAGACAAAGACCGCCCAGTCGTTCGACATTGGAGGCGTCGAGAGTCACCGCCTGCCCTCGCTTGGCCAGCAATTCGGCCTTCAGCGGCTCGGCGGCGTTCATGTCCAGCACGGGCGCAAGCACTATGGCGTCGCTCACGGGAACAGCCCTCCCTTCATCTCAAGACCAAGCTTGGCATGCCGTTGGTAAATATGGCTTGAAGAGCGCGGCATCAGAACTCTTCCCATCCGTCGGCTTCCGCCTCGACCTTGGGCGCGGCCCCGCCGCGACCGACGGACTTGAGCGCCTGGATCACACGGCTGACGGGCTTGCTCGGTGCGGCTGCCGGCGTCGGCGCGGCTGCGGCTGACGCTGCGGTCCGACGGGCCGCCGGCGCGATGTCCGCGCCCGACCCCACCTTGAACTGGGCCACCGAGGCCTGAAGCGCCTCCGCCTCCTGAGCCAGCGAATGGCTGGCGGCGGTCGACTGTTCGACCATGGCCGCATTCTGTTGCGTGACCTGGTCCATTTGGTTGACGGCGGTGTTGACCTCGGCCAGGCCGATCGCCTGTTCTTGGGCCGAGGCGGCGATTTCCGACACCAGGCCGTCGATCTCGGCCACCCGGTCCACGATCCGCTGCAGAGCCTCCCCGGTCTGGCCGACCAGCTTGACCCCCGATCCCACCTGCGCCGTTGAGGCCGAGATCAGGGTCTTGATCTCCTTGGCCGCTTCCGCGGAACGCTGGGCCAGGGCCCGGACTTCCGAGGCCACGACCGCGAAGCCGCGACCGGCCTCGCCCGCTCGGGCGGCCTCGACCCCCGCGTTCAGGGCCAGCAGGTTTGTCTGGAAGGCGATCTCGTCGATGACGCCGATGATCTGGTTGATCTGGTTGGAAGAGCCCTCGATGGCCTGCATGGCCTCCACCGCGTCACGCACGATGACGCCGGAGTTTTCAGCGTCGCCCTTCGCCGCCTGAACCACGTCGGAGGCCTGACGCGCCCCGGACGCCGTCTTGTTGACCGTTGCGGTGATTTCGTCGAGCGCCGCAGCGGTCTCTTCCAGGCTGGCCGCCTGCTGTTCGGTGCGGCGCGACAGGTCGTCGGCGGCCTGCGAAATCTCTCCGGCGCCCGAGCGGATGCCGGCCACATTGTTCAGCACCACGCTCAGCGCCTGCTGCAGCTGGGCGATGGCGGCGTTGAAGTCGTCCTTCAGCTGTTGCGAACGCGGCGCCACCTCGACGGTGAAGCGGTGCGTCAGGTCGCCGTTCGACATGGCCGCCAAGCCCGCAGCCAGGGCGGTCAGGGCCACACGATCTTCCTCAGCGATCCGCGCCTTTTCGGCCTCGTTGGCGATGCGTTCCTGCTCAGACATGGAGCGCGTGGCGGCGGCCTCTTGCTCCACGCGAAGCTTGTCGACGGCGGCGTCGCGGAAGGCGACGATCGCTTGGGCCATCTTGCCGAATTCGTCCTTCCGATCGGCGCCCTGGATTTGAACGGACGTATCCCCGCCCATCAGTTTCTGCATATAGCCGATCATGTTGAAGGTCGGCCGCACGATGGCGCGCGTGACGATCAAGCCCGCCACGAGAGCGATCAGAATGGCGCCGGCCAGACCCGCCACAACGGCGATCAGCGCGGCGCGGGACGCGGCGGCCTGGGCGACGCGCGCCGCTTCCAGGGCCTCGGCGTTCTTGGTCTTCAGCTCGTCGATCGCCGCCTCGACGGGCTCGATGTACTTGTCGGCGGTCCCGGTCTGGCCGACCATCTGGATCGCTTCGTCACGACGGCCCTCGGCCAGCAGAGTCTTGCCGACTTCGAAGATGTTTGCGTACCAGCCGTCATTGGCCTGCAAGGCCTTGTCGACAATGGCGCTCTGGTTGGCGGGAAGGTCGGCGCGCGCTTCCTCGAGCGCTTCCCGATATTTGCCCCGGTGAACGTCCAGCCGCTCGGCGTAATAGGGATCCTGCGACAGCAGATAGCCGCGCAGGGAGTTCTCCTGCTTGGAAAGCCGGAACTCAGCCGTGGCAAGAGCGCGGTTGACCTTGTTCTCCACAGTCCGCGCTTCGTCGGCCTTTTCAAGAGCAAACAGATTGACCGTCACGACGGCGCCCATGACGGCGATCGCCGCGAGGACCACCCCGAAAGCAAGAGCGAGCTTGCGCCCGACCGGCATGTTTTCAATGAAGTTCAACTGACTCTCCCAAGGCCAAATCGACGACCCGAACCAAACCCGCGAGGTGGAGCACTCCCTCCCCGCCGTTAAAGCCGCATCTGCTCTTGAAGGATGGAAGGATGATTAATACGAAATCTGAACCGCCGGTTAGGTAAGAATGCGTAGCTTGGCCGTCGCGGGAAAATGCTTCTCGCTCAGCAGGATAGCGGATTGGAGCGGAGCCAGGCGGGCGCAAGACATCAGGCCGGAGTGCTCTTGGGCCTGATCTTCTGCATGAGATCGACCATGGCGATCGTCGAACCGGCGACGATCCGACTGGCGGCCAGGCCGATCAGCAGAGCCAGCAGAATGACGCTGGCGAGTCCCCCCGTCAGGGCGATCACGGCGTTGCGGGCCGCCTGCGTCTGCGCCCTGCGGGAGCCTTCCAGGGCGACGCCGTTCGCATCCTTGAGCGCATTGATCGCGCCGTCGACCGGCTCCAGATACCGCTCCGACTGGCCGATCTCGCTGACCAGCCGCTCGGCTTCGGCCAGGCGGCCCTCAGCGATCAGCCTTTGTCCGGCCACCGCGACATTGAGCCGCCAAGCCTCAGCCGACTGCAGCGCCTTATCGACCTCGCCCCGATAGGCGGACGGCGTGTCCGTCCGCGCGGCCGCCATCGCAGTCTTGAAAGCCTCGCTATGGCTTTCCAGCCGACGGACATAATAGGTTTCGCCGGAGAGCAGATAGCCGCGGTAGGAGTTTTCCTGCCGAGCCATGCGGAACTCGGCGTCCGCAAGCGCCGCGTTCAATCTCTCCTCCCGCGCCACGGCGGCATTGGCCGCCTGCAGGGCGAAGAGATTGGCCAGCACCAAGGCCCCCATCAGGGTCAGAACGGCCAGGGTGGCGGCCCAGGCCATCATCAACTGGCGCCGCGGCGGGACATCGCCCCAGATCTTCATGCAAACACTCCCTCGTTCGAAAGCCAGCACAAACTCACAAGACGACGCCGCAACGACTCGCGGATATCAGGTCCCCCTAGGGGCGCAGTGGGCTTCAAAACCCCCTGCCCCCGACACAGCGCATGCGTCCGGAGGCCACGGCGAAGCATGGAAGGCCGCCCCCCTACGAAATCTGAATTCCCCATTAAGCCTGGGTTGAAGAATGCACACCCAAGCGAAGCTGTGCAATAAACAGCGTTCTTTGCCGCAGCCGATCAATAACCGCTTTTCACCGCAGCAGAGCCGGGTAGACAAAATGGGTCAGAAAAGCGGCAAAGGCACGGCAGGATGATTTCGCACCCGCGAGATCCTACATGAAACGGACGCAAGAGAACGTCTTTACTGAATTTGCGAGAGGGTCGAGCCGGCGATATGCCCTAACCCTTCCGAAAAACGGCGTTCTTATTGCGTGCGTCTGCGTATCGATTGCAGCTGTAATCAAAGTCGGTCTGTCAGGCGTCGAACACGTCCACTATATGCCCCTGCTGGGCGCGGTGATGCTGACCGCCTTGATCGGGAACCGTCTCGCCACTTTTGTCGCCATCGTCCTGTCCGTCGCCGTCGATCTGATCACCACGGTTCGGACCGGCTTGATGGAGGTTGCGGCCAACACACTTCTCTTCGTGATGGTGGCCCTGATCGTCGGCGAGGTCTGTCACAGGCTCACAAGCCGCACGGCGCTTCTGCACAGCATCCTCACCTCTGTTCCCGTGGTGACGCTGGACGAGGCCGGACATATTCTACGCATCACCGACCCCGCAGCCGAGATGTTAGGCGTGGCGCCCAAGCACGCCCTCGGCCGCGCCTTCAGTCTCTTTGCGCCGGACTTCAATCTGGGCGCCCTCACCAAGACCGCCAATGGCGAGGCGCTTCCTGCCCCGTCCGCTGGGTATTGGCTGGCGCGCCGACCGGACGGCGAAATCGTTCCTTTGATCATCCACGCCAGCCTGCTCCGCCATGGCGGGGACAAGGAGCGGGTCATCCTGTCCCTCGCGGATCAGCGCCAGGCCCTTGCCGTCAACGATCGCATGAGGGAGCTGATGGGGCAGCTCAGCAAGAGCTGGCGGCTGAACTCTCTGGGTGAAATGGCCGCCACCCTGGCGCACGAGTTGAACCAGCCTCTCACGGCCGCGACGGTCTATCTTCACGCGGGTCAAGCCGACATCGCGAGGGCCGGACCGCTTGGAGACAGCGCCACCCGGACCCTTGATCTGGCCAAGACACAGCTGCTGCGGGCCGGCGACATCATCCGTCGCATGCGCGAGCTGATCGCCACGGGCGGTCCCCAACTCAGCGAAGAGCGGGTCTCGTCGATGATCGAGGATCTATCCCCCCTGTTCGACCTAATACGCCAGGACACCGGCGTGAACATCCATATCGACGTCGAGCAGTCGGGCGACCGGGTGCTGGCGGACCGCATCCAGTTTCAGCAGGCGATCGCCAATCTGGTGCGAAACGCGGTGGACGCGGTGTGCGGCCGCTCACGCGGCGTGGTGAAGGTCACAGGCCGAAATCTGGCCCATGAGGGTTATGAAATTCGCGTCGAAGACAACGGGCCCGGCATAGCCGAAGACCAGATGGATCGGATTTTCCAACCCATGATGACGACCAAGGCGGGCGGCATGGGCCTTGGCCTTTCGGTGACCCGCTCGATCGTGGAGAGCCATGACGCCGTCCTGGCCGTTGGCCGCAGCGCCCTAGGGGGCGCCGCCTTCTCCTTCAGTCTTTCCCCTGTTTCGGAGCTCGAAGCCGCATGACCGACCATTCCGTCTTCGTCGTCGATGATGATCAGGCCATGCGGGATTCGCTCCTGCTGCTGCTTCGAGGCGAAGGCATCCGGGCCAGAGGTTTTCCCAGCGCCGCCGCTTTTCTGGAAGCTCTACCGGACGAAAAGGCCGCATGCGTCATCACCGACCTGCGTATGCCCCAGATCGAGGGCGCCGAGCTGATCCAAAGGCTGCGGACCCTGCGGGGCGACACCTGGCCGGTCATCGTCATAACGGGCCACGCCGACGTACCCCTTGCGGTTCAGCTGATGAAGGCCGGCGTCGTCGATTTTCTGGAAAAACCTTTCGATCCCAATAGAATATTGGAAGCAGTGCGAGGCTGCCTCGCCGTGCTTGAGCGCCACGGCACGGAAAACGAAGCCCGTGAACAGGCGTCGATGCGTCTGGCCACCTTGACCCCGCGCGAACGCCAGGTGTTCGACGCCCTGATCGACGGCAAGTCGAATAAGGAGATCGCCCTTATCCTGGACATCAGCCCCAGGACGGTGGAAATTTTCCGGGCCAAGGTGATGCAGAAGATGCAGGCCTCGAGCCTGTCCATGCTGGTCCGAATGGGACTGAGCGTGGCCGAGGCCTGACGGTACGGGCGCCTTTGCCCTTGAGCCGCGCCCCGATCATCGCCAACTTGGAAGGGTCATGAGCGACCGGTCCGCAGGCCTCCCCCCCTCCCGCGTCACTGCGGTGCTGGGTCCAACCAATACCGGCAAGACCCATCTGGCGGTCGAGCGGATGCTGGGCCACGCCTCCGGCATGATCGGTCTGCCCCTGCGGCTTCTGGCGCGCGAGATCTATGAGCGGATCGTCAAGCAGCGCGGAGCCGCCGCCGTCGCCCTGATCACCGGCGAGGAAAAGATCGTCCCGCCGCGCCCCCATTATTTCGTCTGCACCGTCGAGGCCATGCCGCTGGAGCGGTCGGTCGAATTCCTGGCGATCGACGAGATCCAGCTGGTCGCTGACCCGGAGCGAGGCCACGTCTTCACCCAGCGTCTGCTGCACGCGCGCGGGCGGTTCGAAACCATGTTCCTGGGCGCCGGGACCATGGAGCCCCTGATCCGCCGCCTGATCCCGGACGTCGAGATCGTCACCCGCGACCGCCTGTCCACCCTGTCCTACGCCGGGTCAAAGAAGCTGACCCGTCTGCCGCGCCGCACCGCCGTGGTCGCCTTCTCGACCGAGCGCGTCTACGCCATCGCCGAGCTGATCCGTCGCCAGCGGGGCGGCGCCGCCGTGGTCATGGGCAGTCTGTCCCCCCGCACCCGCAACGCCCAGGTCGCCCTGTACCAGTCCGGCGAAGTGGACTTCCTGGTGGCCACGGACGCCATCGGCATGGGGCTGAACATGGACGTGGACCATGTCGCCTTCGCGGGTCTGCGCAAGTTCGACGGCCGGCGCACCCGCTGGCTGCACGCCCATGAAATCGGCCAGATCGCCGGTCGGGCCGGCCGCCACCTGCGCGACGGGACCTTCGGCGTCACGGCCGAGGCCGAGGATCTGGACGTGGACCTGGTCGAACAGGTGGTCGAGCATCGGTTCGATCCGGTCGAGGCGGCCGAATGGCGCAATGCGCGGCTGGACTTCGACACCCTGCCCGACCTGTTGCGCTCCCTGACCGTCACGCCCCAACGCAGCGGCCTCAGCCTGACCGCCGAGGCCCTGGACGAGACCCTGCTGCGCCGACTGATCAAGGACGAGGAGATCGCCCGCATCGGCCGGTCGCGCGGGGCGGTGATGCGACTGTGGGAGGCCTGCCAGCTGCCGGACTTCCAGAAGACCACGCTGGACGAGCACGCCCGCCTAGCCAAGGACGTCTTCCAGGCCCTGACCGGCAAGCGAGGGCGGCTGACGGACGACTGGATGGCGCCGCGTTTCGCCTTCGTGGACCGCGACGACGGCCAGATCGACCAGCTGTCCGCACGGCTCTCGGCGGTGCGCACCCTGTCCTACATCGCCAACCGGCCCGACTGGGTCCATGACGCCCAGGGCTGGCGCGAGCGGACCCGCGCCCTGGAGGACCGGCTGTCGGACGTTCTGCACGAGCGGCTGACGGCCCGCTTCGTCGATCGCCGCACCACCGCCCTGATGCGGGCGCTAAACGTGCGCGAGGACGCCTTCGCCGGCGTCGCCGAAGACGGCGAGGTGACGGTGGAGGGCCAGGTGGTGGGCCAGCTGGAAGGGGTTCGCTTCCAGCTGGAGAAGGGGTCTTCCGCCCTGGAGGACCGCACCCTGCGCCAGGCGGCGGTTCGCGCCGTCACCCCGGAGATAGCGCGCCGCCTGGGCCGCCTCGGCGCGGAGGACGACGACGCCTTCGCCGTCCTGCCCGACGGCGCCGTGCTGTGGCGGGGGGTGCTGACCGCCCAGGTCCAGGCCACGCCCCAGGGCGCCGACCCCTTCGCGCCCTCAGTCCGCCTGCTGGGCGACTTGGGACCGACCCCGGCGCGCGAACGGGCCCAACGGAGGATCGAAGCCTGGCTGGCGGCCGAGGCCGGTCGGGCGCTGCGCGATCTGCGTCGCCTGCGTCAGGCGGTCGAAAGCGGCGCCCTGAAAGGCCTGCCTCGCGGCATAGCCTTTCGCCTGATCGAGGCCGGGGGCCTGATCGATCGGCGGGACGTGGAAAGGGATCTGGCGGCCCTGAGCCAGGCCGAGCGCCGCACGCTGCGAAGCTTCGCCGTTCGCGTCGGCGTCCATTCCGTCTGGCTGCCGGGGCTGCAGAAGCCGCGGCCCCGCCAGTTCGCCCAAGCCTTCGTGGCGGCCCCTCTGATCGCCGCGACGCCGGACCTGATCCCGGCGCCGGTCGAGCCACCTTCGGCGCGACTGCTGTCCGCGCACGGATTGCGTCTGATCGATCGCTGGCTGGCGCCGGTCGAAAGGCTGGAGACGATGGCGGAGCTGCGCGTGGCCGACGCGACGACGCGCGGGCGTCTGTCCGATCAAGCCCTGGCGGAACTGGGCTGGAGCGCCGACCAGGCCCGACAGATCATCGCCGCCCTGAAGACCGATCGGGCGCGTCGCCCCGACAAGCCCGGGGCCGCGCCTCGACCGGTGAAGGATTCGCCCTTCGCCGCCTTGGCCGCCCTGACCGAAGCCCCGCCGCCGCGCGCGAACCGTCGTCGCCCGCGCCGAAAGACCGCCTGTTGAGCGAGAGCGCCTGTCGTATCGATGTCTGGCTTTGGCGCGCCCGCTTCGTGAAGACGCGCGGCCTCGCCGCCGCCCTAGTAGAGCGTGGGGCCGTGCGATTGACGCATCAGGGGCGGGAGACGCGGCTGGACAAGCCCAGCCGCTGCGTCCACGTCGGCGACCTCCTGACCTTCGCCCAGAACGGACGGGTCACCAGCCTGCGCGTGGAGGCTCTGGGCGAAAGGCGCGGACCCGCCGAGGAGGCCCGCGCCCTCTACAGCCTTACTTCTGAATGACGAACTCGCCTTCGATGTGCAGTTGCACCTCGTCGGACACGGCCGGCAGGGCGTAGTTGATGCCGAAGTCCGAACGCTTGATCGTGGCTTCGCCGTCGAAGCCGGCCTTGTAGGCGCCCATGACGGTTCCGGCGCCGTTGAACTCCACCTCGATGGTCACCGGCTTGGTCACGCCCTTCAGCGTCAGATCGCCCACCACGGTCGCTTCGTTGCGGTTGGCCGGATCGACGGTCACCGACCGCGAAACGAAGGTGGCGGTCGGATATTTGGCCGTATCGAAGAAGTCGGCGGTCTGGAGGTGGGCCTTCAGCCGGTCGTCATTCGGGGCCACGTCGGTCAGCGGAATGGTCGCGGTCAGGGTGGAGGCGGACGGGTTGGCCGGGTCCAGCTTCAGCTCGGCCTTCACGTTGACGAACTGACCCGTATAGGTCGACAGGCCGAAGTGATTGACCGACCAGGTGATCTTGCCGTGGCTGGATTCCAGATCATAGTTTCCGGCGGTGACTTCGGCCGGGTTCCGGGTCAGAGCGGCTTGGGCCACCACCGCGCCGCCGGCCACGAGGGAGAGGGCCAGGGCGCCGGCGACGGCGGACTTCAGAAAGGGTGTGCGCATGAGGGGATGTCCTTGGGATGAAGGCTGGATATGCAATCGATACAGTTGCGATTTACACTGACGCTTGTCAAGCGGCTGAAACCGGCTTGCGAACGTCTCTCGGTTTAAGCCCGGCTGTTGACAGTTGGTTGCGTCGCCGCCATGTCGCAGGCCTCCCGCTCACAAATCCAGCCTCTTTCGCCGCCCAATGACCTACATCGTCACCGACGCCTGCGTGAAATGTAAGTTCATGGACTGCGTGGAGGTGTGTCCGGTGGACTGCTTCTACGAGGGCGAGAACTTCCTGGTCATCGCCCCGGACGAGTGCATCGACTGCGGCGTCTGCGAACCGGAATGCCCTGTCGACGCCATCGTGCCCGACACCGAGGACGAGCCCGACGGCAAGTGGCTGCAGATCAACGCCGAATACGCCAAGGTCTGGCCCAACATCACCGTCAAGGGCACGCCCCCTGCGGACCGCGAACAGTACGAGCGCGAAACCGGCAAGTACGAGAAGTACTTCAGCCCCAAACCGGGCAAAGGCTCCTGAACTCGGCGGCGGCGCGCAAGGCGTTTTGAAAATCCGTCATTTTGTGATAGGGTCTGTTTCATTGGATCGGGCGGTCCGCGAAATCTTCGCGCCGCCCGTGTTTGCGACAGAATCCCGCCCATAGACGGGATCGGCCAGAGGTTTGGTGATCCGTTTCCGCATTTGACGCCCAGCATCATCCCGACCGACGGAGCGATCCGGCGGCCGAGGTCCTGTCTGCGTTAGGTGCGCCTTCGCTTCGCCCGGCCCTGACCGGGAAAGGACGAATATGACGAGCAAGACTGGTCTGGAGTTCAAGGTTGGCGACGCGGTCGTCTATCCGGCGCACGGCGTCGGCAAGGTGGCGGCGATCGAGACCCAGGAAGTCGCGGGCATGTCGCTGGAAGTCTATGTCGTGACCTTCGACCACGAGAAGATGACCCTGCGCGTCCCGACCAAGAAGGCGGCCACGGCCGGCCTGCGTTCGCTGGCCGCCGACGACGTCGTGACCAAGGCCCTGACCACGCTGAAGGGCCGCGCCCGGATCAAGCGCACCATGTGGTCGCGTCGCGCCCAGGAGTACGAGGCCAAGATCAACTCGGGCGACCTGATCTCCATCGCCGAGGTGGTCCGCGACCTGCACCGCGCCGACACCCAGCCGGAACAGTCGTACTCCGAGCGTCAGCTCTATGAATCGGCTCTGGACCGGATGGCCCGCGAAGTCGCCGCCGCCAACAAGATCGACAAGGACGCCGCCGTCGAACTGCTGGCCAAGTCGCTCAGCGCCAAGAAGCCGGTCCCGACAGCCGAAGCCGCTTAAGACCTGCAAAACCGCCGACGAAAAGGCCCCGGAGCGATCCGGGGCCTTTTTGGTTTGACCGACGTCAAGGCGGCAGAACCGGGGTCGGGTTCAGATGGCGGCGACAAGGAGCCGACCATGACCGATGCCGCCCCCCTGGGCTTTCACCACATTCGCCTGGAGCTGGCGCGCGAGCCCCAGCATCCCGACGGCGATCACGACATCGGCTACGACATACTGGCGCCCCTGACGGCGGAACGTCGCCTGGATGCGTCGGCTTGGCGCGAGGCCCCCGACAAATGCCGGGTCCGCCGCTTCTCGCATGGCGCCACAATGTCGTTCGGGCGTCTGCGCCATGCGGCGCCGGACCGCTGGTTCCTGGACTTCGAGCCGGGCGAGACCGACGACGCCCACGGCTTCCGCCTTGCCGACGAAGTCCTTCAGACCGGCGAATACGTCAGCCTGTCGATAGGCGACCAGGCCCACACCTACGTCGTGGCGCGGGCCGAGCCGGTCTGAGGCTCAGAAATATTCGGCGTTCGCCGGGCACTGGGCGCTGATGCGCCGGGCGTTGATGCTGGCCGGGACATAGGGGGTGCCGCGCAGCAGCTGGGCGCCGCCGCGGAAGCTGAAGCTGGTTTCCTCGTAGGTCCCGTTCAACCGGACCTGGATCCGCCGACCCTTCTTGTCCTGGCAAGTCCCCTCGAACCGCGCCCGGCCGTCGCCGACCACACGGGTCGGATAGGTGCAGCGCCAGCGGTTGGTCGACAGTCCGCCGAAGAAGCGGTTGATCTCGCTGGGCCGGACGCATTTCTGATGAGTGTCGTTCTGCCCCAGGGCGCTGGTCGTATATTCCCAGTAACCCGGCAGCACTTCGGACTGGGCGGCGGTCTGGGCGGGCGCCAGAGCCGGCGCGGCCAGCATGGCCCCTCCGGCGACGATCGGCGCGAGGACGGCCCAGAGTTTCAGAGACGAACGGGACATGGCGGCCTTCTGTTCAGCTTGGGTCTTCATGATATGAGCCATAGAGCACGTCATTTGAATGACGCCTGAACGGCTCCGTTCCACAGGCGACAGCCCGGTTGCAAGACTCGGCTTGACGCCCAGCCGCCTCTTCCCTTATACGGCCCCCTCTCGCGCGGGCTGCTTCCCGCGCGTACTTGTTTCATGCGTCTTCTCCCATGTTTCCGGGCCGGACGCCGCACCTTAAGGATCTGACGATGTCGCGTCGTTGCGAACTCACCGGTATCGGCCCGATGGTCGGC
>Ga0208958_1001743_pt1 | contig 20477 bp, 23 predicted proteins | sample RifOxyB1_FD_184032 | JGI IMG/M metagenome (GOLD analysis project Ga0208958, IMG submission 184032) | Soil microbial communities from Rifle, Colorado - Rifle Oxygen_injection B1 (SPAdes) | ecosystem: Environmental > Terrestrial > Deep subsurface > Rock core/Sediment | place: Rifle, Colorado... | reverse complement strand
TGGTGGTTGTTTATCTTTTTTCTCAATATAGTAGAAAGGAAGAAGTGAGCCGTGCTGAACTCGTGGACTGCTTAAGAAAGGTCCAAAAAGAATTTCCTTTAGGTTACGAGTTTCCGGAAAAACTCCCTTACGTTCCTATAGAGTTGGATAGTGATTTGGATGATTTGTGGTTTCAGAAAGGATATCTCCGCCATTATCGATACGGTTCCCCTTTAGCTAAGAATTTTGTTGCTTTGTGGCCACTGGGGAGAGGTTGTGCCAAAAAGATAATTGCGACCCTATCTCTGGAGATAACCGAAATCTTAAACAGGCTTGTTAAGGCTGTGATTAAGAAGTAGAAAAAGGCGGGAAGAATTGAAACTCCTGCCTTTTTTGTTTCAAAAACGGAGAAATTTATGCTATTTTAAAAATATGATGTTAGAAGAGTTAAAAGACAAAAAAATACTGATTCTGGGCTTTGGCCGGGAGGGCCAAGACACTTTTAAGTTTTTAAAGCAATTATTCCCGAAAAAAGAAATCTGCATCGCCGACCAGAAGCTTGATAAAAACTACCTCAAAAAGCTGGGAGGCTATGACGTTATCGTCAAAACGCCGGGTATCCCTTTTAAAATCTTGCCGAAGTCCAGCCTTAATAAAATAACCACCCAGACCGAGATTTTTTTTGACAACTGTCCCGGGAAAATCATCGGAGTCACGGGTACTAAAGGAAAAAGCACCACCTCTTCTTTTATTTATCAGACGCTGAAAAAGGCGGGCCTCAAAGCCCATTTGGTAGGCAATATCGGTCAGCCCGTCCTTGCTTTTTTGAACGAGGCTGAACCCCAGTCGATTTTCGTCTACGAATTATCGGCGCATCAGCTCTACGGCTTAAAGAAAAGCCCGCACATAGCGGTGCTTTTGAATATTTATCCGGAACATTTGGACTACTACCGCAGTTTCTTAGAATATGCCAAAGCTAAGGCCAACATCGCGAAATATCAAACCAAAAACGATTATCTGATCTATAATTCCCAAGATAAAGAGGTTAATAAAATAGCCAGGCAATCCAAAGCGAGAAAAATCCCCATCCGGGGCAAGTATTATGAGCTGGATATGGCAGCGGCTAAAGCCGTAGCCAAACTGTTTAAAATCCCTGAACTAAAAAAGTTTGAATTCCTGCCGCATCGTTTGGAATTCGTCGGCAAATTCAAAGGCGTTTCATTTTACAACGACTCTTTGTCGACCATACCCCAAACTACCATTGAAGCTTTGAATTTTTTAGGAGACAAAGTCCAAACCTTAATCTTAGGAGGATTCGACAGGGGATTGGATTTTGAGAAATTAGCTCAGCGCCTCAAAAAAAGCAAGGTCAAAACCGTAATTTTATTCCCGACCACGGGCCAGCGCATCTGGCAAAACATGATTGAGGTCGGACCTCAATCAATAAAGCATTGGTTTGTGAAAAATATGGAGACAGCGGTAAAGCTGGCCTACCAGCATACCGATAAAGGTAAAATATGCTTGATGTCTCCGGCTTCACCGAGTTTCGGCGTTTTTAAGGATTACGCCGAAAGGGGAGAGATGTTCAAAAAATTTGTTAAGAAATACCGTGATTAAAATTCTCTTAAGCATTACCGGTAAAGAAAGCTTTGACTGGGATTCGAAGCTGAAGGAAATTAATGCAAGAAACATTGATGAGGTGGCCGTTTTCCTGGAATGTTTTGATCAAAAAGAAAGGGATAATTTTTACCGATTGCTTTTGAAATCAACGATAAAAACCGTGCCTTTTGTGCACTTAAGAGACGATGTCCAGAAAGAAGAAATAAAGTTTTTCATCGACCGGTTCAAGACGAGATACTTCAATATCCACGAAGACGGTTTCAAAAAGCTCGACCAATGGCAGGGCTATTGGGACAAACTCTATCTCGAAATGGATTACAACGATGAGATTGCTAAAGATGTCAAAGTAAGGCAGATAGGCGGATTTTGTGTGGATCTGGCGCACCTGAAAGCGGCTATAAGTAGGGGAACGGAAGAGGCATCTTACGTTTTTTTGAGAAAAAATAAGGCAGAGATCGCGTGCAACCATCTTAACGGGTATGATCCGTTAAAAATGGAAGACATCCACCTCGTTAAGGACTTGAGCGCCTTTGATTACTTAACCACCTTGCCCAAATACGCTTTCGGGAAAATCATCGCTCTTGAGGTTGATAACTCCATCCAAGACCAGATCAAATTCAAAGAATATCTTGGTCGCTTACTTAAAAAATATCTGTTAGAATAAAGTCATGAAAAGGTCTGATTATTTTTTAATCGCTGCGGTGGCTTGCTTGTCGTTATTGGGAATACTGGTTATTACGAGCGTCACAGCGTCTATCGCCCAGCAGAAATTCGGTTCGCCGACTTTTTATCTTTTCCGCCACTTTATTTTCGGCTTGATCCCGGGGATAATTCTAGGATGGCTGGCTTATAAAATACCCATTAGGCGCTTTAAAAAGTGGATACCGCTCCTGCTTTTGGGCAATCTCTTTCTGATGGTTTTGGTTTTTGTGCCGGGCATCGGCATAGAACTTGGCAACGCCCAAAGCTGGTTAAATCTCAGATTCACGTCCTTCCAGCCTTCAGAACCCTTGAAATTAATCTTCATTCTTTATTTAGCTTCATGGCTGGCCGCGCGGGCCGAAAAAACTAAAAAAGAATTTTCAGCAACCTTGATGGCGTTTCTGGCAATTCTGGGAGTCATTGCTTTGCTTTTAGCCTTCCAGCCGGATATCGGCACCCTCGGAATTATTGTCGCTACCGGATTTTTAATGTATTTTCTGGCCGGCACTCCTTTAAAACACATAGCGATTATTTTTGTAGGAGGATTGGCCTGTTTGGCTGCTTTTATAAAAATTGAGTCTTACAGGCTCAACCGGTTCCTGGTCCTTTTCAATTCGGACCTTGACCCGATGGGCGTCGGCTGGCAAATCAAACAGGCGCTGATTGCCGTAGGATCCGGAGGGATTTTAGGCACGGGCCTGGGCATGAGCGTCCAGAGATTCGGCTACCTGCCCGAGCCCATGGCCGATTCGATTTTCGCCGTCTTTGCCGAAGAAACGGGATTTGTGGGGAGTCTTATCGTCATCTCGCTGTTTTTGATCATTGCCTGGCTGGGATTTAAAATAGCCAAAAACGCTAAAAACAATTTTGAAAAACTTACCGCTTTGGGCATCATCAGCTGGTTAAGCGTCCAGGCCCTCATTAACATCGGCGCCATGTTAAAAATCATGCCGATTACCGGCGTGCCCCTGCCGTTTGTCAGCTATGGGGGTTCGGCGCTGATAACGGAATTGACCGGCATCGGAATTTTGCTTAATATTTCTAAAAATACCAAATTATGAAAATACTTTTTACCGGCGGAGGCACTGCCGGACACATCTTCCCGATTATCGCCGTAGTGAGGGAACTGAGAAAAATGGGCTCTGACGCCGAATTCTTTTATGCCGGGCCTAAAGATGATTTCGGAGAGATAATCCTTTCCCAGGAAGGCCTGAAAATAAAATGGATTCTGGCCGGCAAGATCAGAAGGTATCTCGGATGGAAAAGCGTACTTGAAAACCTTGTTGATATTTTATTTAAAACGCCCTTGGGCTTCATCCAAGCTTTCTTTTATGTTTTTACCTTGGCCCCGGATTTGATTTTCAGCAAAGGAGGCTACGGTTCTTTGGCGACGATGATGGCCGGCCAGATCTTGCAGGTGCCGATCATCCTCCATGAATCGGATGCGGTTCCGGGATTGGCCAACAGATTTATTAGCAAATTCACTAATCAGGTTTTTGTCGCTTTCCCCGTAACCCAGACCGAGTACTTCGCAGAAGAAAAGATGGTTGCCGTGGGCAACCCCATGAGAATCGAGCTTTTAAACGGCGACGCGGAAAAGGCCAAGGATTACTTTGATTTAACCGGAGAAAAGCCCGTTATCTTAGTACTGGGCGGCTCCCAAGGGGCTCAGGCTGTTAACGACTTACTCTTGGCGATTTTGCCCCAGCTTTTAGTTGACTTTGAAATTATCCACCAAACAGGCAGCAAAAACTTAGAGCAGCTGAAAGCCGAAGCCAAAGTGGTGATCAGCGAGGAGCTCGCTCGGCGCTATCATCCCGTCGGCTTTTTGAAAGAAGTTGAATTAAGAGACACCTTCAAGGTGTGCGACTTGGTGATAAGTAGGGCGGGGTCAGGCTCTATTTTTGAAATAGCGGCCAGCGAAAAGCCCAGCATTTTGATTCCTTTGGCGTCTTCGGCCCAGGACCACCAATTGAAAAACGCTTACGCTTACGCCCAAACTAAAACGGCCGTGGTCATGGAAGAAGCTAATTTAACTCCGCGGTTCTTCCATGAAAAAATAAAGTACTTATTTGCGAACCCCGACGAGCTTCAAAAAATGGCCCAAAAAGCCAAAGAGTTCTCCCGTCCCGAATCGGCCAAGGTCATCGCCGGCTATATTATCAAATATTTGACGAAATAAGGTTCGAGTCCAAGACCAGCAGCCAACACATGCTAAGTCAGGTGACCGAGACGTATGGATTTTATATTTTTAATCTCAACATCTGCGATAATATCCGCAACGTGGTTATTAACCTACGTGTATTTCTATTCGCCGAAAGCTCGCATCGAAAGATTGTGGAAAGAGATTTTTAGAATTACTTTTAGAAAAAAAGAACAGGAAAAAATAAGCAGGGATATTTGTAATCCCTTAGTGGAAGAGTATGAAAAAATGATTCGTAAGAGATATAAAATGATCAATAGTCTACTTGATTACTATTTTGATCCCGAAGAAGATCAGGAATATATAGAAGAAAATAGGCCGAAGTCTATGTGGTAATCGCCCCCGGTCTATCTATACGTTAAATGTAGCTAAGCTAAATATTTTAATGATTAACGAGATGGTTGAACCATCTTTAGATCTAGCGAACCGAGTACTTAAGAAAGATCTTGTAAAACAGGGAATCAGTCGTTTTATTTGGTTTAATGCCAATAACAATTTGCGAGGTGACGCCAAGTCCTGTATTGATGAGCAAAAACAAGTAATTATCACATTTAAAAACGATAGTTTTATTAACAACCAGCGCATAATTTCTCACGAATTGACTCACGCACTTTTGTATACCAAAGGAATCCCGCGGGTAGTTGTTAATCAAAATTATACGGTAGATGTATTATTTGAAAATTCAATAATACAACTAGATAATATTTTTGATCATATAATAATGTCCCCACTGCTTAAAAACATAAATTGCTCGGTTGAAGAAGACGAACTTCCGATGATAAGAAAAAGCATCGGAGAATTACCCGAATTTATCACCAAAAATAAAGAAGATGGTTGGATCAAGTTATTATTAAATACCTTTTTCATTAGAGCCAAAACAATGGGCGTCGGTGTTGATGAATTGGATCAATTAAAAAGTGTGATTCAAAGCTACGGTTTGTATGATGATAGTGTAATCGTAATAATTACGAATAATTTACCAAGTTTTAATTCAGAGATAAAAGACTGTAGGGAGTTGAAAGAGCGTTGTATAAAAGAACTCAGTCTATGTGATAGAATAAAAATAGAAAGATATTCCGACCGAGACGCGTCAGCGGGGGAGCCCTGAAATCACTAAAACGCCCTCTATGGGTAAGTTCCACAACTGGGGCACACAACTAATTTTCAAGCTATCAAGGCTTGATTTTTTTATTTCTCAAAAATATGTTAAGCTGAAAATAGAGATTTATGTCAAGCTCTGAAGCAAAATTAAAAGAAATCAGGGTCAGAATGGCGCCCTCGCCAACAGGGCTACTTCACGTTGGCAACGCCCGTACCGCGCTTTTCAATTATCTTTTCGCTAAACACGAAGGGGGCAAATTAATTTTAAGAATTGAAGATACTGACCTAGAAAGGTCTAAACCTGAGTTTGAAAAAGACATTTTAAAGAATTTTGAGTGGTTAGATATCAAGTGGGATGAAGGGCCATATCGACAAAGCGAGAGAACGGCAATATACGCCGAGTATTTAGGCAGGCTTTTAAAAGAAAATAAGGCCTATTACTGCTTCTGTTCGGAAGAAGAGTTGGAAGCGGTCAGGCAAGACCAGCTGAGTAGGGGACTGGCGCCGAAATATAACGGCAAGTGCCATAATCTTGCCCCGGAAGAAATAAAAGAATGCTTATCTAAGGGCAAGCCTTCGATTATCAGATTCAGAACACGCCAGGAAAAAATAAGTTTCACGGATCTCATCCGCGGTAAAATAGAGTTCGACAGCTCTTTAATAGGGGACTTCGCTATTGCTAAAGACCTAAACACTCCCTTATATAACTTTGCCGTGGTCGTTGACGATTTTGAAATGAAAATTTCCCATATTATCAGAGGAGAAGACCATATCCCCAACACTCCCAAGCAAATCCTGATTCAGGAAGCTTTAGGCTTCCCGCAACCCAAATACGCCCACCTGCCCTTGATCTTGGGACCTGATAAAAGCAAGCTGTCGAAAAGACACGCGGCGGTCTCGGTCGCCAATTATCGCGAAGAAGGCTATTTACCCGAAGCGCTTATTAACTTCATGGCATTTTTGGGCTGGAACCCGGGGACTGATCAGGAAATCTATTCTTTAGGGGCGCTCGCTCAAGAATTTTCCTTAGACAGGGTCCAGAAAGCCGGAGCGATTTTTAACATTAAAAGGCTGGATTATCTTAACGGCTTTTACATCAGGCAAAAATCGCTTGATGAATTAACCGAACTTTGCCAGCCCTATCTACCTGCCCGCATTGCTACGCAAAGCGTTGCAGGCGGGCCTAAAGCGGAAAAAGCTTTTCTTAAAAAAATCGTCGGGCTACATCAGGAACGGCTCAAAAAACTTTCTGAAATTAAAGAGTTCACCGATTTCTTCTTCCAGGATAAATTGGATTATGATAAAGAACTTTTAAGATGGAAAGAGACCGACGACGAAAGAATAGCCGCTTCTCTTGATAAAACGGAAAAACTATTGTCTGAAATAAGCGAAAGAAACTGGGCTAAAGAAAATTTGGAAAAGGTTTTAATGCAGGAAGCCGAAAAGATAGGCCCGCCTGCAACGCTTCGCTCGCCCGAAGGCGTAGCAATGCGGGCAGGGGACAGAGGGCTCGTCTTGTGGCCTTTGAGGGTGGCGCTCACCGGTAAAAAAGCTTCAGCTGGCCCGATTGAAATAGCGGAAATCCTGGGCAAAGAAAAAACATTAACCAGGCTCCAAGAAGCAAGGGCCCTAATTAAATGAAAAAAGTTATTACGATTATTTTAATAATGAGCGTACTTATAACCGTTTTCCCGGTAGGGGCTAGGGCTGAAGCTCCCCAGACTGTAGAGGAAGCTAAAACCTTAGGCCTTAACGTGCTGGAACGCCTGCCTGGCGCCATTAAAGACGTCTGGCAAAACCAAGCCCTGCCCATCTGGTGGAGCATGTGGGTCTGGACCAAAGGCTTCTGGGCCAGCACTTTGGGGTCAAAAGTCCAGGGCCTGTGGGAAAAACTATGGGGACTGACCGGCCAAGGGACGCCGGATATAGAAGGGGAGTTCCAGAAAGAAAGACAGGAAATGCAAAAAGACTTCTGGGAAAGATTTAAGGATTTATTTTAATGATCATCCTCGGCTATATTTTAATCGCCACGCTTTTGTTGAGCTTTTTCGCGCTTCTGGGCGTTTTTTCTTTTGCTTGGCGCAGAAAATCAGGCGGACAGATCTTATTATTTTTTGTTTCGCTGTCCGCAGGCACTTTGATGGGCGGCGCTTTTTTGCATTTGATGCCCGAGGGGGTGGAAAAACTGTCCGCCGAAAGATTTTTTATCATGGTGCTCGCTTCTTTCATCCTTTTTTACTTTATCGAAAAGATACTGCACTGGCGCCACTGCCACGAAGAAGGGGAGTGCGCCGTGCATTCTTTCGGCTACATGAGCTTGATAGGCGACAGCATCCATAATTTTATTGATGGCCTGATTATCGCCGCCACTTTCTTAATAGATATCAGGCTGGGCATCGCCACAGCTGTCGCCATCGGCGTTCACGAGATACCTCAAGAGATAGGGGACTTTGCGGTCCTGTTATACGCCGGCGTCAAAAAAAGCAAAGCGCTGTTTCTGAATTTCTTGGTAGCCCTAACGATCGTCATTGGAGGCGTCATCGGCTATTTTTGGGCTTTGAGGTCCGAAAACATCGTCGCATACTTTCTGCCTTTAGCCACGGGCGGGTTCCTTTACGTTTCAACTTCGGATCTGATTCCGGAAATCCGCAAAGAAAAAGATATTAAAAGATCTCTCGCGTCTTTCGGTATTTTTTTAATGGGCCTGGCCATTATGTATCTGGCCACGCTTATTGAATAAGAGCCACTTGCCCTTGGGGGAGTGGCTTGACAGCTATACAGGCAATGTCGTACAATGTAGGTAAAGAGACATTTCCTATAGAGACGGGGGACCCCCTCTTTAGAATCCCATAAAACGTCTCTTTACCTAGCGCAGATTTTGCGGACATTTTTATGTCGCAAGAATCTGCTTTAATATTTTTTTATGGAAAAATCTGATAAAAGTATTATCCAACATATCCCCGACTTTTTAGATTATTGCGAAGTGGAAAAAGGTCTGGCTGATAAAACCCAGGAAAACTATAAGCGCTACCTGGACAAGTTCGTCTTATGGCTTAAAAGCAGCCACGAGCAGGACTTAACCCCCCAGGAACTGACTTCGGACCATATTTGGGCTTACAGGCTGTATTTGAGCCGTTTCCAGAGCCAAAACGGCCATTCTTTAAAGAAGGTGACCCAGAACTACTATCTTATCGCTTTAAGGGCGTTTTTGGGCTATTTTGTGGCTAAAGACGTGGTTTCGGTGCCCCCGGACAAGATAGCCCTGCCAAAGGACGCCAGGGCCGAAAAAACAGTCAAATTCCTTAACTTAGACCAGGTTGAGAAGCTTTTGATGGCTCCCAAAACCGAAGAAAAAGACGGCCTGAGGGACAGGGCGATTTTGGAAGCTTTATTTTCCACTGGCTTGAGGGTGGCGGAATTGGTCGCTCTTAATAAAGAACAGTTCGGCAACATTAAAGACAAAAAAGATCTGGAGCTTGGCATCATCGGCAAAGGCAGCCATCCCCGGACCGTCTATTTCTCCGAAAGGGCGCTCGGCTGGATCAAGAAGTATCTGGAAACCAGAAAAGATAAAGAAAAGGCCTTGTTCACCAACTACCGGTCCAGAACCAGCGCGGACACGAGGCTTACCGCCCGATCTATTGAAAGGATTGTCAAAAAGTACGCGGTGCTGGGCGGCGTGCCGATCTTTACGAGCCCCCACACGCTCCGGCATTCTTACGCCACGGATCTTTTAAACCAGGGGGTTGATTTAAGATCTATCCAGGAATTTTTGGGCCACCGCAATATTGTGACGACCCAGGTCTATACCCACGTCACCAACAAACGCTTAAGAGACATCCACCGCCAATTCCACAGCGGCAAGAACATGAAAGAATAAGAACCTTCGCTCCGCAAAGAACCTTGGCCTTCGGCTAAGAACCTCGCTTCGCGAGAACCTTGATTTCTTCGAAATTAAATGTTTGACATTCTGATAATTTAGAGTGTAATATTCTCCCTGTTTTTCCGTCATAATCATAAAACTAAAACGCGCTTTTGTCCCATCCCCTACGGGTGGGTTTTTAAATACCGCTGATTTGTCGCACAATATTAAAGTACGGTATTGACAGGGCTCTTTTAAAATACTATACTGTCGTTATCGTGCAAATTATGAGTAACTTCGAATTTTCGAGTAATTCTGGTTTCTCTAACATCACAAACAAGGAAGAAATTGAACCTCCTGATAGACCCATCGGAGGCAGCGCTAGATTAGCTAATAATAATTCCAAAGTTGGGCAAAGGGAACCTCTGCAACATTTAGGTTCTTTTTTTGTTGACCCACTGTCCTTCGGCAGGCTGGCTTTGCCGAAAGATATTAATGTGGAGATTATTTCGGACATCGAGCATTGTCATCGATTATGGCTAGAATTGGCCAGCCCCAAAACTCTTTTCGACACCTGGGAATTCCGGTTCGCCTTTTATTCGGCCTACCTTTATCGGCCCTATTTCATTTTATTGAAAAACCGGAAAGAAAATCTGGCCTTGCTGCCCTTATGGTACAACCCTGACGAAAAAAGATACGAGTGGTTCGGCAGCGACTGGCAGGAGGAAGTCGTCTTTTTAAGCAAAGACCCGGAGTACATCCCCATTTTGCTCCAAGTGGCCCCCTCTCCCCTGTTGCTTAACGCCATCGCGCCCAGATCGGCTTTCCTTTTGGGTAAAACCGTCGCCTTTGAACCTGATTCGGCGAAATATGTTTTACATCTCGAAAAATTCTCAAACCACGAGGATTATTTAGCCACCCTAAAAAAGAACGAACGCCACAGCATGAGGAAAGACCGACGCAGAATCGAAAGGCAAAGTCCCGAAATTATCATTGATCATTTCGAAGACTACGACAGTTTGGTGGAGATATCCAAAAAAAGGCTGTTAGAGAAAAACAAGGAGCCGGACTGGCTAGATCCGAGAAGAATTGAAGCCTTCCGCCGGGTGATTAACCTTGGCGGCCGGTCTTACCAAAACCGCATGATCACCATTAAAATCAACGGTAAAATCGCCGGCGTGGATTTGATTGCTTTATTCAATAATGCTTATTTTACCGTTAAATGCGGCTACAACGTAGCTGAGTTCCCGGGCATCGGCAACTACTTCAACCTCGTCGAGATCGACGATGCGATCAAGCTGGGTTTCAAAAAAATCGACTTTCTGCAGAACAACTACACCTGGAAAAGCCGCTGGTTTGAGGCTGTTCCTCTTTTTAAGTATCAAAAGAAATAAAATGTCTTTGAGTTTTAAAATAATCAAAGACCTCTCTCAGGCGAAAGCAATCTGGCAGCAGCTTTCGCCGAACGAAACCCTGTGGGACGACTGGGATTTTCGGCATTGCTTCTACAAATACTACAATTGGGAGCTGTTTTTTTATACCGGCTACCTCAACGGCCAGATCATCGGAGTCCTGCCGCTCCAATACAATCCCGAGAAAAAATTCCTGGAGTTTTTCGGCGGCAATTACATGGAAGAAAACAAGGTTTTGGTCAAGAAGGGCTGCGAGCAGTTCATCCCTGATTTTTACAAACAGGTCGGCCGAGAAGCGGAACTCAGCGACATTTTTGGCCAAGATGCCTTCACCAAAAGCTTGCCCCTGCAGGAATATAAATACCTCTATGATTTATCCGGCATGACCACGCTTGAGCAGTTTATAGACAAATATTTCGACTCGGATAGCAGAAAAAAGAAAAGAAGGCTGCTTAAGGAAAAAGTGGAAATCATTTATAACGATTTCAGAGATTTCGACCTAATGATTGACTTAAATCTCAAAAACTTCGGCAAAGAATCTTCTTTTAACTGGCCCTTCCGGAAAGAGATCTTCCACGACCTGCTTAAACTGAACTATGAGCCGATTTTATTCACCTCAATTATTAGCGGCAAAAAAGAGGCGGTGGCGTTCGCCATTAAGTATAAGGACAAGTTTATTTCGCTCAATTCTGGGGTAAACAGCGAGACTTCCCCTTGGCTGGAAAAGTATCTCATCTTAAAAAAGGTGGCCCGAGCCATCGAGCTAAAATGCCGGCTCTTCGATGCCTGCGTAGGCAATTGCGGCTGGAAGGAAAACTGGCACTTGGAGCAGATTCCTCAATTCAAATTCGTCAAAAAACTCTAGGGCCCGGTTTTATTTCAAGACAAACCGCCATTTTTTGTTGGCCCAGTAAACCCCGGCATAGTCAATCCCGATTCTTTTGGTCGCCATAATTTTGGGCTTTTTTATTCTAACTCCCCTGCCCGCATCGCTACGCCAGCCCGACAGCCTAATGGCAGTCATGGCGGCGGGCGAAGCGTTGCAGGCGGGCCTGTCTTCGAGCCACAACTTTTTGCTTTTGGCCAGATCTTCTCCGTAGAAAGATTTATCTAATTTAAGATAACGGCAAAGCTTGCCCGGGCCCGAAGCTGCTTCAGGGTCCAGAGCCCTGATTAAGACGCATTCAGGAGTGCCTACTTTGTAGGTAGAGATGTTGAACTGCCAATACATGCCGTAAACCAGGTAAATATAAACGTGCCCGCCGGCCAGATACTCGGCCTCATTGCGCTTGGTCTTTTTGCCGCCGTAGGCATGGGAAGCCCTGTCTTGCGGCCCGATATACGCTTCGGTTTCAATGATTTTCCCGCTGAGAACCTTATTGCCTGTTTTTCTTACCAAATATTTGCCTAAGAGGCTTCGGGCAACTTTTAGAGTCGGCCGCGCATAGAAAGCTCTTGATAATTTCTTGCCCCTCATTTGTTTTTTATCAAAACGCTGATATACTCTTGAGCTTTTAATTGTTCTTCAATAGTATTCTCCAGCTCAACAGCGACCATTGAACCGAAATAATCTAAGGGATATCTTTCCAGGTAATCAAGTTCTGATAAGTCTTTTAAGTGGTGAGTGCCGTATCTCTGATAACCGTTTTCGTCTAAAATTGGCTTCTTGCTGACAGCCGCCACATGAGAGCATGCGGGCGGATACTTTTTCAGAAATTCAATAACGTGTCGGTACGAATCGGGACGCAGTAACCGGTCGCTTTCCAGGTGGGACAGGTCCAGACAAACGCCGCCGAACTCTTTAACCTCCGCTTCATCGAAAGGCTGGTAAACGTTTTCGATGTAAATGAATTTTTTATACTTTCCGTAATCGTACAACGGGACGTATTCTCTTTTGGTGTGGGTGTTGAAAATTTTGGTTTGGTAATCCTCAATAAGAAAAGCTAACTCCTCTGGCGACATGTCGCTTCTCAAGTGTACGAAAGGAATCTTCTCAACGCTGGTATTTTTTAACAAAGCGTAAAGCTCCTCCCTTTCTCTTTTATCCAAACAGGTTAAAAAAAGACAAACCTCTTTCAGTTTGAATTTTTTAACTTCAACCAGTTTCTCGCGCCATGCTCTAGGAGTAATCGTGGTAATGGTCGGTAAAATTTGCATGTCAATTCAAGATTATATATTTCTACAATAACGAATCAGGGTTCTTGAGCGAAGCGAAAGGTTCTTATTTACCGTGTCTCCGGTTTCGGGCGGCAAAATCTTCCAAAGCCCTGTCCAAATCTTCTTCGTTAAAATCGGGCCAGTATTTTTCCGAAAAATACAGCTCGGCATAGGCCGCCTGCCAAATCAAGAAATTAGATAATCTCTGCTCTTTGCCCGTCCGGATCAGAAAATCCAAATCAGACGTCCAAAGATTTTCGGCAATAGTTTTTTCGGTGATTTTATCCGGGGAAATCTTTCTCTCAATGATGTTTCTGACGGCTGAAGCTATTTCCGCCCTGCCGCCGTAACTCAAAGCGATATTTAGCGTCATGTCTCGATTATTCTTGGTCGATTCCTCCATTTCCTCGAAAGAAGCAACGAGGCCCTTGGGCAATTTTTGCTTCTCGCCGACAATCTTCACCTTAATGCTGTTTTCAACTAGCTTTTTCGTATCGCGACTTAACGCCTTTTTGCATAGATTCATTAAAAAACCGACTTCCCGCTGGGGCCGCTGCCAATTTTCGGTGGAAAACGCAAAAACGGTCAGGTTTTTGACGCCAATGTTCCGGCAATGATTAACGATTTTTTTTAGTGTTTCCAGCCCCTTGATATGGCCCTTAAAAACAGGCAGCCCTTTTGTTTTAGCCCAGCGTCGGTTGCCGTCCATGATAATGCCTAAGTGGTGTGGAATTTTGCTCATTTTTGTTTTAATTGTTCCGCTAAGCTTAAAAGGAGTTCTTTCCCCCTGCGAGGAAAAATTCTTTCTTCTTTCAGCCTTTTTTGAGCAATAGCGATTAATTTTTCCTGCATTTTTTGATACTTTTGTCTACTGAAACAGAATATCTTATCAATATCGCCGTCCTGCAAGTCGTCCCTTATTTGGAACGCTATCCCTAACGGCAACGCGAACTTCTCTATTTTTTCAAGAAAGCTTTGGCCGGCGCCGGCCAGTATCGCGCCGATCTGCAAGGGGGCAACGATGGTGTAAAAAGCGGTCTTCCTTTTATACATTGTTAAAACTTCGCTGGCACTTGCCTTTTTACCAGATTTCATCTTCTCTCTCAAGAACAAGTCCAGCATTTGCCCGTAGCCCGTGGAATAAAGAGTTTCGTTTAATTTCGCCAACGCTAAAACTTTATTTTTTGCTGGAAAAGGGGCGCAGCTCAATATCTCGTAACCCATAGCTGACGCCATGTCCCCGATGACGATAGCCATGTCGGAACCGTGAAGAACGTGTAAAGTTTTTCTGCCCCGACGCATTTTATCTTTATCGATAATATCATCGTGGATCAGCAAATAATTATGGATTAACTCGATAAAAATAGACGTTTTAAAAATCGCTTTTTGGTTTTTGCCTCCAGCCAGGCGATAACCATAATTTACTAAAATCGCCCTGATTCTTTTTGCCTTTCTCAGGGAGTATTCGCGGAGCCAATCCAAAACCTCCTTTTCAAGGACTGCCGTAGCCTCCTTGATCTTTCGGTTAAAAAATCCTGCTATTTCTTTATCTATTTCTTTTTGTATGCCTGATAAGGCCTGAGAAAATTGCATCACTTTCTATTTTAACATTGTTTGGCAACAACCAATATAGTTTGAACCCCAGAAAATAAATTATCGCAGTAAACGCTTTCAGAATTACAATTCTCAAGCTAAAATATCTTTTAAGCTCTCGGCGGTATCTTAAAAAACCGGGGAAAGAATTGATTAAGAGATCGGCCGCGATCAGCCCCCAAATCACTCCCCCGCCCGACCAAGGCTTGGTCAAACCTACGGCGTCACCGCAAAGAGTGACCGAATTGTTTTTGGGGATAATCAGTCCCTGCGGAATCAAAGCCGAGGCCGTTCTTTGTATTGAAATATTGTTTTCTGCCAGAAAGTTTTCAAAAAACGGACGGGCATTCTTTAAATCTGAAATTACGCCGTATTCCGTTTCTTGGCCCCGAGGAATTCTCCAAATAAAGCCGTTTTTCACAGCCCACGTTTCAACATAATTTGAGGTGTCTGGACGGGTGGCAAAGCCCTGAATCCCTAATCGCAAATCAGGATCTTTCATTCCTAAGCTTTTTCTAGTAACGGAATTAGCGCCGTCGCAACCGATAATTCTATCAAATTCCAATTGTCCGAGAACCGTTCTCGTACTGTTTTGACCCAATCTTATTTCGGCACCGGATTTTTCAGCCAATCCAGCAACCAGCCTATCAAGTGCCGCATGGCTCATCAATAAAAAGGGCTTCGTAAACTTAACCTTAATGGTCTTTTTGGGGAAATGGATTAAAACTGAAGTTATCCGATTTTGAACCAGAATTTGGCTTTGAGGGATAAAATCCAGAATCCTTTCCGAAAAAAGTCCGGAACAGGCCTCTTTGCCGATCTTATCTTTCTTCTCAAAAACGGTTACTTTATGACCCTGCTCCGAAAGTTTCCAGGCAAGATATAGCCCCGTTATCCCCGCTCCGATAATAGCTGTATTTTGCGGTTTCATATTGTTCGAATTTTAAAGGCGTTTTTGCCTGGTTTTTAGCTAAAATATAGCCCAGGGCGAAAGAAAGTAAGGAGATAAGAATAACGCCGACAACCAAAACGATATCGGCTTGATGGGACTTTACAAATTCTTTAATTTCTGATAGCATGTTTTTATATGCCCCGTAGTGAAAATTCGACAACTCTTGAGTTGTGAAATAAAACTACAGGGTATAAAATCTAATAAACATAATAATAATTAAAAACGGTAGTTAGTTTGACCGAGTTAAACCAGGTAGTGAAAATTTGACTTGCTGCGCAAATGATAATTTGTCAAATTTCTACTACCCGGTAAACAACTGTCGAATTTCTACTACGGGGTATGGCAACAACTAAGGCGACTGGTGTCACAAGATTAGGCCGAGATTCCCAGCCAAAATATCTGGGGATAAAACTACAAGCGGGGCAGATTGCCAAACCCGGCCAAGTTATGGTTCGCCAGCGCGGCACTAAAATCATTGCAGGTAAGAATGTCAGGAGAGGAGGCGATGACACTCTTTATGCCGCTGTTGAGGGCGTGGTTAAGTTTTCCACGAATAAAAAACAGAGATTCGATAACTCGCAGCGCCTCGTTAAAATAGTATCGCTAGAGCCTGTAAAGGAACGAAAAGGAGCTTAGCTCCTTTTTTGTTTGATGGCCGCTTTGATGAACTCGCGAAATAACGGATGGGGTTTGGTCGGTCTGGATTTAAACTCGGGGTGGAATTGAGTGCCTAAAAAGAAGGGATGCCCCTTGAGTTCGGCGATTTCCACCAAGTCCCTTTCCGGATTAATGCCCGACAAGACGAGCCCCCTCTTCTCCAGAGTGCTCCTGAAGGCGTTATTGACCTCGTAGCGGTGCCTGTGGCGCTCCATGATACTTCCGGCCTTATAGGCCTTAAAAGCCAGGGTTTTGGGGCGAATCCGGCATTTGTACTCCCCTAGCCTCATGGTGCCGCCGTACCTTTTTTCTTTCAAAAGCACGCTCTGCTCGGGCATTACATCAATCACATTTTCTCGGGAATGTGGCGCAAACTCGGCGGAATTCGCCTTCCTTAATCCACACACGTGCCGCGCAAATTCAATGACTAACAGCTGCATGCCCAGGCACAGTCCGAAATACGGGATTTTGTTCTTCCGGCAAAATTCAATCGCTTTGATCTTGCCCTCAATGCCCCGCGAGCCAAATCCGCCCGGCACGATAATCCCGTCGTAATCTTTCAACTCTTTGAGTAACCGAGGATTATTTTCGTATTCTTCTGATGACAACCAATGAATCTCGGGCTTTCTCTTATGAAACCAGCAAGCGTGCTTGACCGCCTCGATGACCGAAATGTAAGAATCCATCAGGGTGAATTTGCCTGTTTCAAAATACTTGCCCACAATCCCGATTTTAACCGGAGTTTTCACGGTTTTAATGGTATTGGACAATTTTTTCCAGTCTCTCAGATTGCCCTTGTTCTTGGTTCTCAGCCCGAACTTCTTTAAGAGCCTCGCCCCCATTTTGTCTTTTTCAAAGTTAAGAGGAACTTCGTAAATCGATCTGATGTCGGGAGCGGAAATAACATCCTCTTTGGCCACGCTGCAGAAAATGGAAATCTTCTTTTTCCGGGGTGCATCCAAGGGCACCACCGACCTCGCTAAAATCATATCGGGCTGGATGCCGGCCATGTTAAGCCAGCGCACCGCCTGCTGGGTGGGCTTGGTCTTCATTTCGCCGATGATGCCCGGTATGGGCAAATAAGTAATTAAAACAAAAAGAATGTTTTGAGGGGAAGCTAAGCGCATCATCCTGGCCGCTTCCAAAAACAAGCTGTTTTGGTATTCCCCGACCGTGCCGCCAATCTCTATTAAAACAAAATCAGCCTTGGTTGTCCGGGCTGCTCTTTTGATCCGGAAAATCACCTCTTCCGGAATATGAGGCACCACTTCCACGCATTTACCGCCGTATTCCAAATTCCTTTCCCGGTGGATCACGGCTTCATAAACGCGGCCAGTGGTGATGTAATTAAAAGTATTTAAATTCTCGTCGATGAATCTTTCGTAGTTGCCCACGTCCTGGTCGCACTCCGTGCCGTCAGCGGTCACAAAAACCTCGCCGTGCTCGATGGGATTCATCGTACCCGCATCAACGTTCACGTACGGGTCGATTTTGATGGCCGTCACCCGGAAGCCCTTGCTTTGCAGGATTTTCCCGATGCTGGCCGTCGCCACCCCCTTACCGATGCCTGACATGACTCCGCCGGCAACAAAAATATAGCGCGCCATTTTATTTTAGTTCTTACTCTTTTTTTTCTTCAATGATAATTAATTTTATTTCGGCCTCCAAATTATGTCCAAGCTGAATTTTAACCGGAAACTCGCCCAGTTCCTTGATCGGATCCTTTAAAACAATCTGGGTCTTTTTAACTTCGAACCCCTGTTCTTTAAGCTTTTCCGAAATCTTTTGAGCAGTGACCGCCTCAAACAACTGCTCCTTTTCGCCGATTTTCATGGGTAAAATAATCTCAATGCCGTCTATGGTTGAGGCCACCGCCTGAACCTTCTTTAACTCTTCTTCGGATTTCTGGCTTATCACCTCTTTTTGGATTTCCAGCCATTTCAGGTTTTCTTCAGTAGCCGGCTTGACCAAATTCTTAGGCAATAAGAAATTACGGGCATGGCCGTCAGCGACATGTTTGATTTCGTATTTTTTGCCGAGTTTTTCAATATCTTGTAATAAAATAACCTTCATACTATTTCTTTTTACTATAAAGCTTTAATTATTTCAATAGCTTTATCAAGCTGCGGGTCCTTCCCCTCTTCAAAATCCTTCTCGGTCAACTCAATTTCAAAATCAGGCTTTAACCCTTCCTTTTCAATCAAGGTGCCGTTCGGAGTCAACCACTTAGCCACGGTCACTTTCAATGAACCCTGTTTAAGCTCCTTGAGAGTCTGTACAGACCCTTTGCCGAAAGATTGTGCGCCGACAAGTTTAACTCCCCGATTGTCTCGTAAGGCACCCGCCAGAATTTCCGAGGCCGAAGCCGAGCCGTTGTTAATCAAAACAACCAAAGGATAAGAATTTAATTGTCCGGAACCGGAAGTCCGGTATTCCTGATTTTCGGCGCTGCCGCCAAAGTCCTCAATCGTAACAAGCTCTCCCCTATTCAAAAACAAACCAGCAATGTCCTGGGCCACCTCAAGATAACCTCCAGGGTTGTTCCTTAGGTCTAAGATTATACTATCGGCCGGGCTGGCCAGAATTTCCGCGGCCGCTTTATTGAAAGCGCCCGTCGCTTTCTCCGAGAATTGATAAAGATTAATGTAAGCGATATTACCCTCTTTCATCTCCCATTTTAAAGAAGGGACTTCGATAACCTCTCTTATAATTTCAAAATCTTTGGCTTGCGACCAGCCTTCCCGGAAAATATTCAGCACAACTTTTGTTCCCTTAACCCCCCTAATGAGTTTTACCGCTTCGTCGGCGCTTAAATCCGTGGTATAAGTATCGTCAATCTTGATGATTTTATCACCGGCCCTCAATCCCGCGCGCTGCGCCGGCGTTCCTTCCAAAGGAGCAATCACGGTGAGTTCCCCGTTTCTTATCCCGATTTCCATGCCGACTCCCTGAAACTCGCCCGAGACATCTTCTTTGAAAATCTTGGCATCTTCAGGCGGCAGATAAACAGTGTAGGGATCTTTCAAAGAGCTCACCATCCCCGAAATCGCGCCATAAAGCATTTTTTGATAATCCAGCTTCGACTGATCGACGAAGTTTTCTTCAAGCGTCCGCCAGGCCTCCCAGAAAAGAGAAAAATCCAGCCCTTGAGGCTTGCCCAGGTCGGCGTTAATGATGCCCTCGGGCGGCAAAGCCTTCTCTTGAACCTGGCCAAAATAAAAACCGGCGCCAAAGACGGCCGAGATTACCACCAATAAAAAAAATATAACTAAACCTCTTTTTACCATTGTTTTATCATACCAGAAACAATAAAAAACAAAAAGCTGCTCGCGGAGGACTGTCCTCCGCGCCTTTTTTATTCTAATTCTATATTACTAAAATCTTTCTTTTCCTTATCTCTTATCCGGTTTTCAATAATTTCCTTGCAACTACTTTCGCCATTCATCGTTCTTAAAAGAAAATCTCGTTTGGTTATCGAAGGAAAATTTTTCTTTCCAATATAATCGGGGTAACTTGACCATTTGTAGTCTTCCAAAAACTTGATTACTTTTTCTGGATTTTTAATTCCTCTTTCTTTCCATTTTGGTTCTATTAAAGATATACCATTAGTATGAATATAAGCAAAAACCGCTATCAACTGTTCGTCGGTTTTAATATGAACCGCCTTAAACCTGCCCTGAAAAAGATGGCCCTTTCTGTCGTATTTTTTATTAAAATAAGCGGCATAACCAGTGCCGAGTTTTCTCATAAATCGGGTGATTCCGTTCTCTTGAATTTGTCTTATCAATAAATGGATGTGATTTGGCATAAAATAAAAGGCTAGGGTTTCCACTAACATCTTGCGCGTATCCGCGGAGGACAGTCCTCCGCGGACTTTACTCGCCTTACGCTGCTCTCTTTTTCTTCTAATTTCTACTGGCTCGGTAGTATTAAATTCATAAAGAGAAAAAATCCCTCGATAATAATCATCTTTATCTTTAAAGGTTAACGTATCGCCTACTCCTCGAAGTACAATATGATAAATTTCATTATTAATTAGTGGGGGCCGTTTAATGGGCATAAAAATATCGAGTTCCGCGGAGGACTGTCCTCCGCGGCTTCTCCGTTGTTTTAATTATTATACTAAATATTTAAAAAATAAAAAGCCCCGCTAATCGGCGGGGCTCCCACGTAACATTATTCCAGTTCTTTTTCCACATCTTTAATTTCTTCCTGGATAAACTCTTCTGAAACACCCAG
>Ga0208958_1001741_pt1 | contig 20522 bp, 23 predicted proteins | sample RifOxyB1_FD_184032 | JGI IMG/M metagenome (GOLD analysis project Ga0208958, IMG submission 184032) | Soil microbial communities from Rifle, Colorado - Rifle Oxygen_injection B1 (SPAdes) | ecosystem: Environmental > Terrestrial > Deep subsurface > Rock core/Sediment | place: Rifle, Colorado... | reverse complement strand
GAAAAATTGAAAGAATAGAATTAAATCCTCAAACAGAAGAGAAAATTAGTAAATTAACTACAGAATTTTTTTATAGAAAGCCCGTAGATAAAAATTGGAAAAAACATTCTATGTGGAAAGATCTTATTGAAGGAGAGGATGGCTTTTATCAAGATTTAATAATTCATACTGAAAAGGGTATTTTAATCAACTCTCAGAAATTTAATGGTTTGGAAAGTGATGATGCTAAAGAAAAAATAGTAAAAGAGCTTGAATTGAGAAAATTAGGAAAGAAAACTGTGCAGTATAAACTGCGTGATTGGCTTATTTCAAGGCAGAGATACTGGGGAACTCCAATTCCAGTTATATATTGTGATAAATGTGGAATTGTTCCTGTCCCTGAAAAAGATCTTCCTGTTAAACTTCCTGATAAAGTAAAGTTTGGTGAAGGAAACCCATTAGCAACAAATAAAGATTTTGTAAATGTTAAATGCCCTAAGTGTAATGGGAAAGCCAGAAGAGAAACAGATACAATGGATACATTTGTTAATTCTTCATGGTACTATCTTAGGTATACTGACTCTAAAAATAGTAAAAAACTTTTTGATGAAAAAAAGGTTTCTTATTGGTGTCCAATAGATCAGTACATTGGCGGGCCTGAACATATAACGATGCATTTAATTTATGTTAGATTTTATGCTAAGTTTTTAAGAGATTTGGGTTTAATTAAGTTTAATGAGCCTGCTTTGAAATATTTTACCCAAGGAATTGTACATGGGAGTGATGGTGAAAAAATGTCTAAGTCAAGAGGAAATGTTGTTGAGCCACTTGAAATGATTGAAAAATATGGGGCAGATACTTTAAGATTGGCTTTAGTCTCATTTGCCTCTCCAGATAGTGATACTAATTGGGATGAGAAAATAGTTCATAGCGGGCATAAATTTTTGATCAGAGTTTTTGAATATTTTTCAAATGTTAAGTTTGCAAAGAACGACATTAGAGTTGAGAGTAAGATTAACAAGGCTATTAGGGAAATAACTATTGATATTGAAAATTTTAAGCATAATCTTGCTGTAATTAAACTTAAGATGTTATTTGATTATTTCCAGGATAAACAGATAGATAAGAAAACTGCTGAAAGATTTTTAATTTTATTAAGTGTTTATTGCCCTTTTATCTGTGAAGAATTATGGATGAAGATAGGTGGGAAGGGATTTGTTTCTTTAGCTTCATGGCCTGAATTTGATGATAAGAAAATTGATGAAAATCTAGAAAAGCAAGAACAAGTTTTTGAAAAAACTGTTTCAGATGTGCTAAATATTTTAAAAATTATTAAAGAGAAAAACGATAATGAAGCAAAGAAAGTTTATTTATATGTAATTCCGAATGAATTAAATAATTATAACAGCGAAATTTTAACTAAAAGAATTGGAAAAGAGGTTAGGGTTTTTCCAGTAAATGACAAAGGCAAATATGACCCAGATAATAAATCTGGAAAAGCTAAACCTGGAAGACCAAGTATTTATGTAGAATGAAAATGGTGGACAAAGAAAAAACTTTGAAAGAATTGAATGAAGAATTTCACAAACTGAAGTCTAAAATTGGATTTAAGGCTGAATTTGAAGATTTGGATAAAGCATTTTCAATAAAAAATCATGTATTAAAGGAAGGATATGTGTCAGACAATTTTTCTGCACAATTAAGAGGAAGAATTATTGAGTATTTTAATTCAGGGGCAAGCTACTTACATGGGCTTTTATTACCCAACACACAAAATATTGTTAATATGAATGAAAGTAAATTATTTGATCAAGAGAATAAAAAAATAATTGGTCAGGTAGTTGGAAAGTGTATGTATCTTAGTTCGAAAAATACTCTTATTAATATTGAAGGCAAGAAAGACGAAGAAGGCAAGTTTATTGATGAAGCATTTAGTTTCTATAAAAAAGAATTTAATCCAGAAATGGTAAAAGTTATGTTAAAAGTTAAAGATTATTGGAGTAAATAAAATATAATTATTTTATAATTTATTTTTCCCAAACAAGGCTTTCAGATTTAACATTTAACTCTTCCAAATAACCTTTTATATCTTTTACCATTTGTTTAGGACCGCAAATATAAAACTTTTGATTAAAATCCTTAATTGTTTTTTTTAGATACTCTTTATTTATTCTTGTATTTTCATAAATTTTATTTTTCTCTCTTGTTAAAACAAATATACAGCTATTTTTCAGCATTTTTTCAAGTTCTTCTTTGAGAATTATATCTTTTTCAGTTTTATTTGAAAAGATTAATGTATTTCCTTTAGTTTTACCTTCTTTTCTTAACTGTCTAAATATAGCTAAGAATGGAGTAATTCCAGCTCCCCCTGCAATAAAAACGCCAGGACCTGTATAATTTATAGCTCCCCATACATCTCTTATTATTAAAGAGTCCCCAACCTTTAATTTTCCTATTTGATTTGTTACACCATTTCTTTCTTTATAACTTTTAATTGTAAATTCTAAAAAAGGAGATTCATTTAAACAGGTGAATGTAAACGGCCTTTTTTTATTTTCCCAACCAGACTTATTTACAGATACTTCAGTTGCCTGGCCTGGAACGAACTTGTAATCTTTCGGTTTTTGAACAGTAATCCTTCTAACGTCGTGTGTTATCTGCTCTATTTTTAATATTTTAACTATGTGCTTTTTATAAGACATTAATTTAGAAGGTATACTAAGTATAAAAATTTTGCTTGAAAAAATATAACTTTATTTGTGTATAATTTAGTAAATAGAAAGTAATTTATACTATTATTTTCTTAATTTATGGTGGATAATTCAATTATTATCAATTATATAAAGGAAGATCATAAAAAGATAAGATATTTTCTTTATACAATAAATTCTCTTATAGAAAATAATGATAAAATTATGTTTGGTAAAATAGTAATTCTTTTTAATAATCTTGATAAATTCTGGACAGAACATGAAAAAAGAGAGGAGAAGCTATTTGATTTGTTTAGAAAAAATGGAACTCCTTTTCCTACTGAAACAATGCTTTTAGATCAGCATAGGGAGATAAGAGGACATTGGAAAGTTTTGCAATTGTCTCTAAAAACAAAAGATAGTGAAAAACTACGAGTTGCCTTTGATACTGATGGAAAAATGCTGATAGGCAAGCTTTTAAGACACTTAGATATTGAAGATGGATTTTTTAATAAAGTTAGTTAAATACCTAAAGAGTTAAATATTTGATATTTATATTATTTTATTATGAGACTTCAAAGATTAACTCCTGAAGAAATTAATATATTAGATGATTTATCTGATGTTCCTATTCTTGAAACTATTAAAGGTATGAATGAAGAGGAGTTAAAAGAGTATGATGTTTATCGCCCTATTGATATGGCATTTTACACTTCTGAACAGAATAAATGGATAGCAAAAGAAAAATGGCTTGTTGGGACAAGAATAGGCATTGATCCACAGGCAACTCCAGAAGAGCTTATTGAAGATTTTTTAAGCAACCATATTCCTCAAAAATATAAAGCATATTTTGTATTAAAATATCCAGACATGGTAATAAGAAGAGATAGTGTTTTAGAAACTGTAGCTTAATTATTAAACTATAGCCTTAATTCTTCGGATTCCTGCTGCACTTGATTCTTCCTTTAAGATTTTGAAATGTCCTATTTCTTTAGTGTTTTTTACATGAGGACCTGTGCAGATCTCTTTTGAAAACCAGCCTTTTCTGTCTTTTTTATCAATAATTGTATAAACAGAAACTACTTCTGGATATTTCATACCGAATTCTGATTGAGCTCCTGATTTAATTGCTTTGTCTAACGGCATTTCTTCCCTAATAACATTTAGAGATTCTTTTATTTTTTTATTCACTAAATTTTCTATTTTTTCAATTTCCTGCTCTGTTAATTTTCTTGGAAAATTAAAATCAAATCTTAGCCTTTCTGGATTTATATTAGATCCTTTTTGTTTAACTTCATTTCCTAGGACAATTCTTAGTGATTCATTTAATAAGTGTGTTGCAGTATGGAGTTTTTTTGTTTGTTCGCTATGGTCTGCTAGACCTGATTTGAACATTCCACTACTAGCTGTTCTTGAAAGTTCTTGGTGTTTTTCATACTCTTTTTCATACTCTTTTAAGTTAACTTTTAAATTATTTTCATTAGCAAGTTCTTGTGTCATTTCTATAGGGAATCCATAGCTTTGAAATAGTAAGAACGCATCTTTTCCAGTTATTTCTTTTTTTCCTTTAGATATTCCTTTAAATTTTTTTAAGCCTTCATTTAGAGTTTTATTAAATTTATTTTCTTCTTCATTTAACTGTTCTATTATAAATGATTTATTTTCAATTAATTCATGATAGTCATTATAAACTGTGATAACGCTAAGAGCTATTTTTCCTGTGAAATTATCATTAATTCCCAAAAGCTTCCCATATCTTACAGCTCTTCTTATTAACCTTCTAAGAACATAACCCTGTCCTGCGTTAGTTGGCTTTATTGATCTTGGATCTCCTAAGATAAAAGTTGCAGCTCTTATATGATCTGCAATAATTCTCATAGCTTTTTTATTTTCTTCATTTGAATATTTTTTATTTGCTAGTTTTTCAATTTCTTTTATTATTGGCTGAAAAATAGTTGTTAGATATACATCGTCTAATCCATTTAAAACAGCTAGAGTTCTTTCAACTCCTCCTCCGAAATCAACATTTTTCTGAGAGGCTTTTTCATAACCTTTTTTTGTTTTATTATATTCCATTAAAACATCATTTCCAATTTCAACCCAGTTTTTGTTTTTAGGATCAAATGTTTTTGGGGAAGGTTCTTTTCCTGTGTAGAAAAATTGTTCTGTATCTGGTCCACATGGGCCAAATTCACCTGCAGGACCCCACCAGTTATCATTTTTTTCCAAGTAAGCAATGCGTTCTTTTGGAATTCCCAATTTCAACCAAATTTTAACAGATTCTTCATCTATAGGGACTTCCTTAAGTTGTTTATCGCCCTTGAAAACAGAGACAGCATATTTTTCCAATGGAATTCCTAAAACTTTGGTATGGAATTCAAAAGTGAATTTAATAGCATCTTCCTTCCAGTAATCTCCCATAGACCAATTACCCATCATTTCAAAGAAAGTATTATGAGTTGGATCTCCAACATCATCTATGTCTTGAGTTCTGATACATTTTTGCACATTTGCTATTCTTTTACCCAAGGGGTGTTTTTGACCTAAGAGAAAAGGTACAAGTGGATGCATTCCTGCTGTTGTAAATAAGACAGTAGGATCATTTTCAGGAATCAGAGAAGCACTTGGAATTATTTTATGATTTTTAGACTTGTAAAAATCCAAATATAATTTTATTAGCTCCTGGCGGGTTTTGATTTGTTTCACTAAATTCTTAGGGTGAGTGTGTTTAAAAATTTGTTTGTAGAAGTATATATTATTTGAATTAGTATATTAACTTAGATGAGCAAGTTTTCTTTGAATCTCAAGGAGTTCTTGTTCAATTGAGAACTCCTTTGAAGATTCTTTCAATAAACTCTCTTTTTCCCCAAATTTTTTTAGAGTTAGTATAGAATTTTTGGCTTTGTTTATCTTTCTTTCATTTTCTTCTACTTCTTCATAAGCTTTTTTTGGTATATTTTCAGAAATCTTTGAAAGCTGGTTTTTTATATCTTTAATATTATTTTTTACTTTAAGTTTTAACATTGTCTCTTTTTTTCTTAGTACTTTGTAGTTCTCTATTGTTTTAAGAATATTAAGACAATTTATTTGAGCTGCTAAGACATGTTTTTTACCAGATAATAATACCTCATAATCCATTTTTGTGTATACTGAATTGTCCATTATAAAAACCTCCAGCGGGTTTTTATGAATCCAGCAACCAACTTATCAGAGTCCATTATAAAAGACACCTACGGTTTCTTTTATGAAACTTCCCTTTTGTTTCTATGCATCCAGCAACCAACTTATCAGAGTCCATTATAAGAAGCACCTACGGTTCTCTTTATGAACTCTCCCTTTTAATTTTATGAATCTAGAAACTACATTTTTCATTTTATTTAATTTATGTCTTTAAATAAATCTTTATCAATCTGATCTAAACGAGTTTTAACTGTTTCTAATTCTCTTTCCCATTCTCTTAACTCTTGGTCTTCTTTCATTTTTATTTCTTTTAGATTTCTTAGAAGAGAATCTATTTCAGACATTCTAAGTTTAATTTCGTTCAGAGCAGATATTGTATTTTCTACTTTGTCTAATTTTACAAATAAAGGTTCTTTTTGTTTAATTTGCCTCTGCTGTACATTCATTTGAGTGTCCTGATAATATACTTCTTTTTGTTTACCTAATTTTTTGAGTTTTGGATTTTCAGACATTTCGAATGTTGAAGGTCTTTTTTGCTGAGAAAAATTATCGTATTCCATTGCTCTTGGTTTCTGCATAATTGGAGGGTATTTATTTGCTTCAGGAATATCATATTCATTGTAAGCTTGGGAATCTTGATTATAATCTGATTCAGAAACTGTTTCTTTTACTATATTTTGGCTAAAATTATCTCCTGACTTTGAAGCTGGGAAAGATGGAAGCATAGACGGTTTTTGAGGTATCTGGCTTTCATTTTCTGTTTCATTATATCTGAAATTTTGTTGTAAGGGTGGAAGAGCTGGAAGATTAGGAAGTTCTATACTCTCTGGCAGTTCTTCATTATATCCTTGAGATTTTTTATTTTTATTTTTATTGAAAAAACCCATATACATAGTTTTAAAAAATTCTATTTATATGTTTAGTTAAACTTTTAAATAGTAACATATCATTTAATTTTGGATAATAAACAATTTTTTTGTCAAACGAACTTTTTAAAAAGCCTTTAGACTATAATATAAAATGAAAATCGAGCTTCTAAAAGATATATCTCAACTTGTTGCAGGGAAGAACACTTCTCCAATTGTAGATTTGCTTTTTGATAAAAAAAATGTAAATGAGTTTCTTATCGCTAAAAAACTTGGTTTAACTATTAATCAAACTAGAAATATGCTATATAAATTAAGTGATGAAGGTTTGGTGTCTTTTGTCAGAAAGAAAGATAAGAAAAAAGGATGGTATACTTATTTTTGGACATTTAATCCAGATAAAGCATTGGAGTTATTGCAGAAAAATGTTATTAAGGAAATAGAACAGGTTGAACATCAGCTTAAGAGTCGTGAGGTAAAAAGATTTTACATATGTCCTTCTTGTAATATAGAAGTCAGTGAAGAAACTGCGTTGGTAAATAATTTCACCTGCTCTGAATGTGGAGAGGTTTATGAATTAAATGATAATAAAAAATCTATTGGAGATCTTAATAGCAACATAAATAAATTAAAAAAGAAACTTGAGGAAATTAAAAGTGAATTAGCTATAATTGGCAGTAATAAAACTAAAAAAATGGTAAAAGACATGAAGAAAGAAGCTAAGGAGAAAGCTGAAAAGAGAAGAAAAGCTGTAGAGGAACGTAGGAAAACAAGGGCTAAAAAAATGTTAAAAGAAAAACCTGTTAAAGTTGTTAAAACTGCTAAAAAGCCTAAAAACAAAAAGCCTAAAACTAATCGGAAAAATAAAAAAGCAAAAAAGAGGTAGAGAGATGAATTCTAACTTAAGAAAATACACTATGAGCAGATTAGGAACTAATATTGTTAAATACTTTCTTGGTAAAATTCCAATCACTTTTTACCTGATTGCATTAAATATTCTTATCTTTCTTGCATTTTTTATAATTGAGTTGTACCAGCCGGATTTTGTATTTAAATATGTAGCATTAACTCCTGGAGAATTTATCCAGGGAAATTCTTTATGGACCATTGTTACAAGTATGTTTATGCATGCAAATCTTGCACACTTATTTTTTAATATGTTTTCTTTATTTTTTATAGGATCTTTTGTAGAAAAAATAATTGGAAAAAAGAGATTTTTATGGTTTTATATATTCGCAGGATTATTCGCAGGATTATTCTTTGCATTGCTCTCTGGTTTTTTTGGCAGTACATTTATTGGAGAAAGAATTTTTGGGAATCCGAGCATTCCAGGAGTAGGAGCTAGTGGAGCTATATTTGGTTTACTAGGAATACTCGCAATAATAACCCCTCTTGCCAGAGTTTCTCTTATTTTAGGACCTTTGTTAGCTATTGTTGCAGAAGCTGTTTTAAGCGCATTGTTTCCAGGACTGCCTATACTTCCTGTACTTGTAATACTTACTAATTTTTATTTTATACTTAGTATTTTTGCAATTCTTTCTTTTAACTCAAGATTTTATAAATTAGCTTTACCAGTTGAAATTCCATTCTGGTTATTACCAATTATTGCTATTGTTCCTTTGGTGATAATTGGATTTTTTATAGCTCTCCCTATTGGAAATATGGCTCATTTAGGAGGGTTAATAATAGGGTTAGTTTATGGTATTTATTTAAGAAAAAAATATTCTAAGAAAATTAAAATTTTAAATAGATATTTTAAATAAGATTTTTGAAAATGGTGAAAAGAAAAACAAACAAGAAAAGAAATAAACAAGAAAAGAGCAAATTTAGTTTATATAATCTTTATAAGGCAAATTTAAGTTTTTTATGGGATTCTAGGAATTATATTTTATTTACTTGTATTATATTTCTAATTTCTCTTTTGGTTGGATTTATTTTTCCTTCTTTTGGACAGGAGTACATAGCAAAATGGATAGAAGGTTTATTAAAGGAAACAGAAGGATTTGGATTCATTGACTTTTTTTTGTTTATCCTTCAGAATAATACTTTAGTTTCTTTAGCATCTATTGTTCTTGGTTTCTTTTTTAGTATTTTTCCTTTTTTTACTTTAGTATTTAATGGTTATGTGATTGGTCTTGTTATGAGGATTTCTCTTGAGTCTTCTGCATTTGGCTTATTTGAATTGTGGAGACTTTTCCCCCATGGGGTATTTGAGATTCCTGCTGTTTTAATCTCAATAGCTTTAGGAATCAGATTGGGGAGTTTTATTTTAAATGAGAAACCATTTGAGAGATTTAAGTTCCTTTTTATTAATTCACTTAAGATTTTTATTTTTATAATTTTGCCATTGCTTATTATTGCTGCTTTAATTGAGGCTGGTTTGATCGTTTTATTAAAATAACTTTTCAGAAACTAAAACCATTGACTTAAACGCTTTTGCTTCCCGTAATTCTTTAAAAGAACAGATGAATTTGTGTAATTTTCTAGAGGGATTGTAATTCTAGTTTGAATTGAATTTATGGCTTCATTGATAGTATTAAATTTTTCAGGTGTTTTTTGAAAGCACGCTCTTGACAGCTCTCTTAGTATACCTACCCCTAATGGAGCATTATATTCTGGTTTAACTTCGCGGAAGAAAATACATGAACACTGGCTTTTTATTTTTAACAAATACTCTGAAAGAGCTAATCTATTTGCATAATAAGCGCCTGTAACATCATCTGCATAAGTTTTCCTGCCAAAAAATGATTCGTAATCTTTCCAGATGCCCATTGTTGAAGAAGATATTTCTATTACTTCAAATTCAAATTTATCAGGTAAGAGCAAAATTTCGTAATGATTTCCGACATACTCTCCATGGAAAACTAAAAATTCATTTATTTCACTAAATGTTTTAACTGATTTTAAAATTTCTTTAGATAAAGTATCGTCTGTTGCAGTTATACTCCATCTTGTTGGAACTAATCTACGGTTATTTTTTAACCCTAATAGTCCTGCAGAGAGTATTTTTGTTATGTTGCTAATTTCTAGACTGTTTTTATAGAGAATTTTTATTGCTTCAGAAGCTTTTAATTTATTATCATTTACAACATAATCTACTTTTGGATGTATTTTTGGGTTTTCCTGTATTTTTATATCTTTTAATGGAGCAGGATTTCCTATTATTGGAACTGAAGGTTCTTTTATTTCTTTCATTATTGGTAATTTTTTAAGCTTAAAGTCTATATCAAGCGATTTTGAAGTCATAGAAACTAATGCCATACTTTTTAAGAATTTTTTAGTTTCAGAGTTAGAAGAGTTAGAGCTGATTATATTATAATCTAAATCTGGCGCTTGTTTAACATTTGCCTTAAATTTAGAGTAAATTAACTGATTTCTAAAATCAATTATTTCTTTTATAGATGCTTGTTTTGAAAACCAGTATTCTGGAGAACTAAAATTATTCGTTTCTCCTGTTTTAACAGGGGCTAAAATTCCAGCCTGAATATTGGGGTAGTTATTTCTACCTATGAAAATTTCAGGAGGGGAACTACCTGAGAATTCTTTTTTTTCAATTAACTTTCTAATATACTCTTTTTCCATGGTTATATTTTTTTATAGGAATTTATATAAATTTATGTTATCTCTTACTTGGATGTCACTTATTACCTTAAACAATGCTTACTATCTATCAAGAGTTTTTGAAGATATTGGGAAGGCTGCAAGCAGTCGACTTGAGAGGATGATTAAAGAGTCTAAAGAAGACAGAATTAAAAAATTTAGAGAGAAACCTTGGATCTACGGTTCTGGAAGATTTTATTCTAAGTAAATGTAATTGAATTATTTATTTTAAGGAATATTAATAATAAAGATTAATTACTTTTATAACTAATTTTTTAAGTCACTAATTCCTAGAAGCAAGAATAAAAGTCCTAGGAAGAATAGTCCCCATGTAATTCCACCCTTTATTGTTATCCATGTGGCTTCTGTCCAGCTTGGAGTATAACCTCCAAAAACTAACAAAATTGGAATTATTATTAGGATCAATCCGATTATTATTTCAACCCATTTGTTCATTGTAAAATCTTTAGTATTTTAGTATTTAAAAAGATGATTGTTCTAGTTATATATATTTTATTTTATTTGTTTATAGTAGTGTTTTTTCAAAAATTAAGATATGTTCGATTCTATTTGAAGGCTTCAAACTGTTTAAATATGTGTTTTTTCTTTATTATTTAACAAAAATGGCAAGCAAAAAACATATTATGTTTGATTTGGATGATGAAAAACTAAGTGTTTTAGCAGAGGTGCTAAGTAACAAGACCTCTAAAAAAATTATAGAACATTTAGTTGATAGTGAAGCAAGTGAAGCTGAAATAGGCAGAGATTTAAAATTACCTGCAAATACTGTAAATTATAATATTAAAAAATTAGCTGAAGCAGGACTTATTGAGCCAAGCAAGAACTGGTTTTGGAGTGTTAAGGGAAAGAAAGTTTTAAGATACAGAGTTGCTAACAAAAACATAATTATTTCTCCAAAAAGAAAGTCAAGTAACACAAGTAAAAATTTATTATCTGCTTTGTTAATCACTGGTATTGGAGCACTAGTTATTAAGTTTTTTACTTCTTCTGGAAGTTTAAGAGAGATTAATAATTATGGCAACGAAGTTTTGAAAGCTACAAGGGAGAGTGTGGATTCTTCTGCAAGTGTAGGATCAATTGCACCAAATGTAGATTATGGCTCTGGAGTTTCTCAAGCTATCCAGGTTTCAGGTTTTTCTCAAATTCCTGAAGTATGGGTATGGTTTTTATTTGGAGGAATTGCAGCTTTAGTTATATTTATGATATTAAATTGGAGGAATTTTAGAGATGAATAGGTTTTCAAATAATCATCTTAAAATAAAAAATGAAAGGAGGTAAAATGGGACTGGAACTTGGTAAAAATACAACACTTGTAATTTTAGTTGTTGCACTTTTAGCTGTTGGAGCATATGTATTTGTTAATACTAGTTTTGATAAGCAAGTAATAAGTGTTACAGGAAACGCTGAAATATCTGCTAAACCAGAATTAGTTTCAGTATATATTTCTGTAGAAACAACAAATTCGAGTGCTGAGGATTCGAAGAATGAAAATTCAAGAATATCCGAAGATGTAATTCGTGAATTAAGGTTTTTAGGCTTTAAGGATAGCGATATAGAAACTGTTTCGTATAATATATATCAAGATTATTCTTGGGAAAATAACAGACAGGAATTAAAAGGCTATAAAACTGTAAATCAATTAAAAGTTAAAACTGATAATTTTGATTTAACTGGTAAGATAGTTGATGCTGCAGTTGATTCTGGGGCTTTGATTCAATACATTAACTTTGAGTTAAATCCTGAGAATGAGAGTAAATTAAAAGCAGAAGCTATTGAAAAGGCAACTATGGATGCTAAATCAAAGGCAGAAGCTGTTGCTAAAGGTGCTGATAAAAAATTGGGTAGTCTTATAAGTGTAAATACAAATGACTATTATTATCAACCTTATGGATTATATGCCAAAGGAGAAGATGTATCAGCAAGTGTAAATGCTGCTGAAGCAAGAAGTGCTACAGTTAAAATCAATCCTCAGGAGCTTACAGTTAGTGCAAATGTACAAGCTGTTTACGGGATAAGGTAAATACTTTTTATTTTTATTTTTTAAATTTTATATAATTACCTATATTGTGTTATGGGTGTTGAGAAAAGTGCTTAATACATGGGTTCTGAAAGAGAATAGTTACATTTATTAACATTCTCTTTTCTCTTTATTTATGCTAACTAAAGAACAAGTCCTTGAAATACGAGAGTATTTGGAAAAAGCCCAAAACCCTATTTTTTTCTTTGATAATGATTGTGATGGATTAATGAGCTTCTTACTTTTAAGAAGATACATTGGTCGTGGAAAAGGAGTTGCTATAAAAAGTTTCCCTGAATTAGACGAAAGTTATGTAAGAAAGATAGATGAATTAAATGGTGATTCTATTTTTATTTTAGATAAGCCAAAAGTATCAAAAGAATTTATAGAATCTGCTAAAAAAAGAAATATCCCTTTGATTTGGATTGACCATCATGATGTTGAAGTTTTCTTTGAAAATGATGGATATGTTAAATATTATAATCCTGTTTTGGTAAATAAAACAAATGAACCTACAAGTTTTATTGCATACAAAATTACAGGGAATAAAGAAGACTCTTGGTTAGCTTTGGTTGGATGTGTTGCAGACAATTATCTGCCTGATTTCTATAAAGACTTTGAAAAAAAATATCCCGAACTTGTGAAAAGAGATGTTAGTTCTGCCTTTGATTTATTGTATGGAAGTGAGATAGGAAAAATTGTTATGACTTTTAGTTTTGCTTTAAAAGATAGGACAAGCAATGTTGTTAGTATGATTAATTTTCTGTTTAAGGCAGCTTCTCCTTATGATATATTAAAAGAAGATGATAGGAATTTTAAGATACTTAAAAGATATCAACAGGTAAATATTGTATATCAGAAACTTTTAGATAAAGCAAGAAGGATATCGAGAATTTCCAGAAAAGTTGTATTCTTTCAGTATGGCGGTGAGTTGAGTTTAAGTGCTGATTTATCTAATGAATTAAGCTATAGGTTTCCTGGGAAAGTAATAATTGTTGCTTATATTAAAGGAAATATAGCAAATGTTTCTATAAGAGGAAATATGGATGTTAGAAAAATAACACTTGAAGCTATATCCCAGATACCAGGAGCTACTGGTGGGGGGCATAAATATGCAACAGGAGCTAAATTTTCTGTCAGTGATTTACAAAAATTAAAAGAGATATTTGAAAAGAGTGTTTAATTAATAACTCCTTCCGAAAAGAACTTCGTAAGCTGCTTTTTTGTTGCAGAATATACAATTTCCTTTAGCTGTTTTGTTTATAGAATCTAATGGTATACAACGTGTTGTAATTCCCTGTGTTTTTTCCTTCAAACTATCTTCACAATCAATGTCTCCACAGAAATTTGCTAAAACTATTTTTTTATCTTTTACATGCTTTATCAAATCTGAAAGTTTATCAGCCTTTACTATAGAATGTTTCAAGAAATTTTCTGCCTTATTATATAAATTTGAATGCATTTCTTCTAATTCTTTTTCAATTGTTTTTTTAAGGATTGAAAGTTTTATTTCTTTTTTTTCTTTTAAATCTCTTCTTGCTAATACTACTTGGCTTTTTTCAAGATCTTTTGGACCTATTTCAATTCTTATTGGAATCCCTTTTAATTCCCATTCATTATATTTGAAACCAGGACTGTAATCCAGCCTGTCATCTAATACAGGGTTAAATGATTTTAATTCATTGGCTATTTCTTTGGCTTTTTTCATTACTTTTTCTTTAGAATCTTCTTTTATTATCGGTATTATAACTATTTTATTTTCAGATATTTGTGGTGGGAGAATAAGTCCTTTATCATCACTATGTGTTAAAACTAATGCTCCTATTAATCTTGTTGATAAGCCCCATGAATTCTGCCATGGCACTTGGCTTTTTTCATTTTCATCTATAAATCTTATGTTAAATGATTTTGCAAATCCCTGTCCCAATTCATGACTTGTTCCGCACTGAAGAGCTTTTCCATCTGGCATAAATGCTTCTATAGTATAGGAAGTTTCAGCTCCTGCGAACTTTTCTTTTTCTGTTTTTTTACCAACAATAACTGGAAGAGCTAAAAGATCCTTACAGAGTTTTTGGTATGATTTTATGTAATTTATTGTTTCTTTTTTACATTCTGTTTTTGTTGAATAGACGCAATGACCTTCTTGCCATAGAAATTCCCTTGAACGTAGGAATAATTTCGTAGCTTGAGTCTCCCAACGAACAATATTGCACCACTGATTTATTTTAAGTGGAAGATCTTTGTAAGAACGAATCCACTTGCTATATGAATCATACATTATTGTTTCAGAAGTTGGTCTTATTGCTAATCTTTCTCCATCTTTTGTTAAACTTTTATCTATCCATGCAACTTCCGGACTGAAACCTTTAGCATGCTGGGCTTCTTTTTTGAAAAATGATTCTGGTATAAATAATGGAAAGTAAGCATTTTTTGCATTAGTTTTTTCTACTATCTTTTTATTAAAATAATCCTGTATAGTCTGCCAGATAAAGTAACCTCTTGGTCTTATAATCATTGTTCCTTTTACAGTTCCGTAATCTGCCAATTCTCCTTTTAGACATACCTGAGAATACCATTCAGAAATATCATTTTCTTTTTTTTCTGTAATTCCAATATCTTTATTTTGTTTTTCTTTATCCATTTTATTAAACTTCTAGTGAGATAGATTGTTGAGAGAAAATAGCATTTATAGTTTTTACTGCTTCATCTGATTCTAATGCAAAACCTAAGTTTTCAGATCCCTGGAGTTTGAAATTGTTTATTCCAATAACTTTACCCTCTTTACTTACAAGAGGACCACCAGAGTTTCCCCTGTTTAATGGAGTATCTATCTGAATGTATATTGGTAGATTATTAGGACCAATTCTATCTAATCCACTAATAATCCCTTCTGAGACTGAAAATGATAAACCTAATGGATTTCCTAGAGCAATTGCCTTTTCACCGACTTTGAGATTGGAAGAGTCTCCAAAACTTAAATAATCATAATTATTATCTGGTATTTTTAGTATAGCTACATCCATTTCAGTATTGTATCCAACAAGTTCTGCATTTATCCATTGTAAATCATCATAAGTTAAAACCCTTGCATATCTTCCGCCTGAAAGTACATGGGCATTTGTTATTACATATCCATCTTCACTAATTATAAATCCAGATCCTTGTGAAATATCAGTTGCTACAGATACAACTCCTGGAATTACATTTTGTATTATACCTGAAAAATCAGCACTTGTTTCTGCTTTTAACTGACTGATTTGAAGTTCAAGGTCTGATTGTGTTAAAAGAATGTTTTCTGTTAGCTGGGATATTTGGTCTTGTGTTTGTCTTTGATTTTCTATTATCCCCTCTTCAAAGTAAACTTTTGTATCTTTAAGGTCTGACTTAATTAGTGAAACATTTTGCAACATAAGTATAAGAGAAATAATTATAATTACATTTAAAATTAGGTTTATTGTGGTTAGTGTGTAATGAAGCTTACTCATATTTTATAGAAGAAAAGTTATTTATTAAATGTTTTGAAATAAACTTCTTAAGAGTTTAATTAAACACTAACACTTCTGTAATATTTTATTTAGTTCTTATTTAAATTAATTTATATTTTAAAGAAAATAGGCCTGGGAGGAATCGAACCCCCATTTTCCGGGCCGAAACCGAATGGTCTATCCATTAACCTACAGGCCTATAGTATTTTAGAATGCTAGAACATATTTAAAAACTTGTTTTTGTTATTTTAATTATGGATGGGGTGACTAAGAAATTCTGGGCTGCAGCTTTTACTTTAACTGGAACTGTTATTGGCGCTGGTATTTTAGGACTTCCTTATGTTTTTTCAAAATCTGGTTTTTATGTAGGGTTATTTTGGCTTTTATTTTTAGGATCTATTATTATTTTATGTAAATTATATCTTGGAGAGGTTATACTTAGAACCAAAGGAATTCATCAGCTTCCAGGTTATGCTGAAAAATATCTTGGCAAATGGGGAAGGAGAGTGATGATTTTTGAAATGGTTTTTGGAATTTATTCTGCTTTACTGGCTTATTTGTTTGGTACAGGCCAGAGTCTTTCACAATTATTTCTTAATGTCGGAGATTATGCTGTTTATTTTGCAATTGTTGCTTGGATTGCAGTTACAATATTATTAAGGGAGGGGCTTAGAGGATTAAAAAGTATTATGTCATGGGGAAGCATAGCAATTTTAATTGTAATATCTGTAATTTTTATATGGTATTCTCCTAGTATAAACATTGAAAATGTTAGTTATGTTAATTTTGATTATCTTTTTTTGCCAATGGGTGTTGTTTTATTTGCCTTACTTGGTTTTTCAGCAATTCCGGAAATAAAAATGGAATTGATTGGAAATGAAAGATTAATGAAAAAAGCTATTTTTGTGGGAGCTTTAATACCTGTAATAGCTTATATCCTTTTCAGTTTTATTTTTGTGGCAGTTCTTGGAGCTAATGTTCCACAGGTTGCTACTCTTGCTTTTGGTAAGATGGTTATTATTTTAGGTATATTAACTATGGTTACAAGTTATTTTGTCTTGAGTTTTGTTTTAAAAGATATGTTTAGGTATGACTTTATGTACAGCAGAAAAAGAACATTTATCTTAGTTTCTGTTATTCCTTTATTAATATATTTTATTGTTTATTTCTTTAATTTGCTGAGCTTTACTTCTATATTAGGAATAGCAGGTGTTATTTCAGCAGGAGTTACTGGAATTTTAATAGTATTCATGAATTATAGAGCTAAGAAATTAGGAAAAAGAAAACCAGAGTATTCAATTCCTATAAACTGGCTTATAATTGCTATAGTGGCTATAGTATTTATTTTTGGAGTTTTATTTGAGTTAGGAGTTATAAATTTTGTATATAGTTTATTTCAATAACTTTAAAAGTTCATCTCTGGCTGATTTGTAATCAGCTCTTTTATTGCTTAACTTCATTACCTCTCCCATTAAGAAATTAAAAGATTCCTGTTTTCCTGACTGATAATCTTCAACAGCTCTTTTATTTTGCTTAATTACTGTTTCACATAACTTTTTCAGTTCATCTTTATCTGTAATTCTTTCATGTCCTTTAAGTTCTGATTTTATTGAATAGGATTTTGGAATGAATTTATTTAAAATTTGTTTTGCTTTTAACTCAGTAATTGTCTTTTTTTCAACAGCTTGTAATAACTCTATAAAATGCTCTACTTCTATTTCAACCTCATCCAGAGTTTTTTTACTGTAATTTAAGATTCTTAATAGTTCTATTGTTACCCATGTAAGTGCAAATTCTGCACGGATTTTCTCAGCTACTTTCTCAAAAAATTCCACTAATTCAAAATTATTTGATAGTGTCTCTGCATCTTTTTTTGAAATTTTGTATTTTTTTATCAATTTTGAGAGTTTTTCCTGAGGAGTTTCAGGAAGTTTTTTTTCTATACTTTCCACTAATTTTTTTGAGATTTTTATAGCTGGGAGATCTGGATCAGTTATAAAACGGTAATCTGCCTGAGATTCTTTTTCACGCATAGGCTCTGTTTTACCTGTCTGAGAATTCCATCTTCTAGTTTCCATGCTTTTTGGACGCTCTTTTTCATGACGCTTAAATTCATAGTCAATTGCTTTTACTATATCTGAAATTGAGTGAAGATTTTTTATTTCTGTTCTTTCTGAGATGTTTGGTATATTGATATTAACATCTGCTTTAATACCTGCAAATTTATTTATTGATTTAATATACGACAAGGTTAATATTAATTGTTTTAACCAGTTAGAAACTTCTTCACTTGATGTAAAATCCGGCTCTGTTACTATTTCTATTAGTGGGGCTCCACTTCTGTTATAATCTATCTGACCTGTTTCAGGATCCCATGCAGCAGGGTCTTCTTCTAAATGCATTTCTCTGATTCTTATTCCTAAAAACTTCCCTTTTTCAGCTACTGGAATTGCGTAAGTTCCTGATAAGGTATTTTGATATCCTTTTGGAAGATCAGGCCAGTTATAATGTTTTCTTTGCCAGATCAGAACTTTTTTGTTTTCAACAGTGTTTACTTTAGAATTTAACATTAATGCTATTTCTACAGTTTTATTTATAGCTTCCTTGTTTGGCAACATTGGTTTACTTCCTGGCTGGCTAGTGCATATTGGGCAAATATTTGTATTTGGGCTAGCATTTTTTTCAAGATTTTTGCAATTACAAAAGAGTTTTTCCACACTATTAAGATAGCCATGTATTTCAAGACCAATTATCATCTATATAGTTTAACAGATAGTTTTTTAAATTCTTTTGCATTTATTTCCAAGTGACTTTTACTATTACATAAATGTAAAAACTTCTAGAAAATAGTAAAATATATAAAGAAGTTCGTATTAGCAATTGTGCTCAATTTGATAAATTTTTAGCTAAAGGGTACTACTTTTATATGGATAGAATTATTAAGGAAAAAATCAGCGCAGACCATCTGCTTTACGTAAGCCTCAAGTATACAAAAACTTCTGAAGTAATTGTGAATTTAATTCTAAGGTGGACAATTATGATAGGATATTCATTTGATAATATGCTTGATCATATGAAGAAGAAGAAACTCATAAAAAGCATACCAATCTCTCCAAAACAGAGGCTTGATCTTTTAAGGGATTATTTTAAAAAAGAGCCAATAGTTATTAAAACTCTTGATTTATATGATATGTTCAGAAGAATTGAGGAACTGACTAAAGAGAGCGAGGGAGAATTTAGAAAAAATGTTGCTTTAAAGGTTAGTTACAGGGGAGAGGTAGTTAGAATTAATCTTGATAAATTAAAAGAATATTCGATAACCTTAGAAAGGTTTATAAATTATCTTAAACAATTTCTTTCGTCTTAATCTTTTAGATTAAACTCTTATTTAGAGTAAAATGTCAAAATTTATTGTAATAACATCTGGGAAAGGGGGTGTTGGCAAAACAACCACTGCAGTTAATCTAGCATCAGCAATGACTTCTCTTGATGAAGATGTTACTCTTGTCGATGCAAATCTTTCTACACCAAATGTCGGACTTCATTTAGGAGCTCCTGTTGTACCTATTTCTTTGAATCATGTTCTTAATAATAAGGCTGATTTAGTTGATGCTATATATGAACATGAGTCTGGGGCTAAAATTATTCCTGCTTCTCTTTCTATTAAAGATTTGAAAGATGTTAATGAGAAGTCTCTATTGAAGATAGTTAAGGATCTGAAGAAGGTTTCTGATATTGTTTTATTTGACAGTGCTGCAGGGCTTGGGGATGAGGCTAAGGTTGCTATTGCAATAGCTGACCATGTTATTATAGTAACAAATCCTGAAATGCCAGCTGTAACAGATGCTTTGAAAACTGCTAAAGTTGCAGAACAAATGGGAAAGAATGTTTTAGGTGTTATAATTACAAGAGTTAAAGGAAACAAAACAGAAATGTCTTTAGAAAATGTAAAAGAAATGCTTGAATTGCCTATACTTGGAGTTGTTCCTGAGGATTCTAAAATTCAGGAAGCTTTAGCTATGAGAAATGCTGTTTTTAATACACATCCTAATTCAAAATCTGCTAAAAGTTATAGAAGAATTGCTGCCAAAATTCTTGGAAAAGAGATTTTAGTGGAAAAGAGTTTTTGGGCTAGAGTTTTTGGGCTTTAGTTAATTACAGTAATTCTTTTAAACTAAATTATTAATTTATTTTTATGAAAAATCAAAAGTACTATAGTTTGGATGTTAATGATCAGGATATTTCTAGTTATGTTTTAATTGTTGATATTAACAGTTCACCTAGAGAAATAGTTAGGAATTTTCTTAGAGAAGATGCTAATAATAGATGTAGTGTAGAACTTTATGGTACTTTAGAAAAAGGATTTGTTTATGAAGTTAAAATCCATGGTATAGCACATACTGCTTTACAATTACATGTTTCTAATGATGGTTTTTTAAAAATAATTAAATCATATGGTAAAGATGCTAGTATTAGGGAAATCTCTGAACAAGATGCAGTTAGTTAATCCTAGGGATTAACTCCCTGACGTTTTCCTCTTGATATGCAAAAAGATAGTTTTATAAATTCGAGCCCAAAACTGTCCCATAATTTATTTCTTGTTATAAAAATTTGCCCCTAACTTTTTTGTAAAATTGAGGGTTAACTTTATTCCAATCTTGTGCATTTATAAAATTTGTATAGA